>OGCG01001349.1_pt1 | contig 12179 bp, 14 predicted proteins | sample 1570061 | NCBI WGS metagenome assembly OGCG01 (sample SAMN06268698, study PRJEB24515) | hot springs metagenome | isolation source: Joseph's Coat, Yellowstone National Park, Washington, USA | place: USA:Joseph's Coat, Yellowstone National Park, Washington, USA
ATTTTCCTTTATTTTACCGTTAAATATTGCAGATGCAGATACTATTATATCACAACCAGCCGATCTCGGCTACTTGCTCGTAAAAATGCTTGCCAGATCGAATACCGTCACGTCCTGCACTTCCTGAAAAACCATGTCCTCCTTGGACGAATGTTTCTCACAGGAAGAAAAAATGGTCGTTTTCTGGTTGTGATGCGTACACCAGTTCCCCTCTTTCCTGAAAAAAACGCAGGTCTTGCAGAAGTTTTCCATCAGGGAGGAAACCGCCTCGGTACTGGTCTCCTGAGATTCCTGAGCCTGAAATTTGATGGCGTCGAGGGACAGGGGATTGTCTGTGGGTACGCCGCTCCCGTCAGTGGGGGGAAGGATTTTGGCGTATTGTTCGTTACGGGCCACTTCCGTAAAGAAGGTGTCCGAAACGAGAAGCGCCCCGGAGGCTCCAAGTTCAAGCGCGTAATTGACGAGATAGATGATGCTGTCCACCCGGTCGTCTTCCTGATGGGAGTCGTTCGGGGAGAAGGACAAAAACTCGTCGATCAGTCCCGGCAACCATTCCGCAGAAGAAGGCCAGAAGACATGCCCAAGACGGAACCATGCCTGCGCAGAAGCCCCTTTCCCCAGACCCACGATTCGGGCTGTCTTGCTTTTCCCCGAGTCGGATACCCCATGGAAGGGAATTTCGTCCTTCAGCATGTCGATCACGGGATCGCCTGCCGCCTTTCTTTCGATCAAAACGACGGAAGGCTTGAATTTTCTGTAAAAATACCGGACGTTCTTGACGAGGTCCCGAAAATCCCACCTGTGCCTCGTGACATCGAGGATATAGATGTCGTGATGATACCGGGGGGATCGCAACCCCTCTTTTTCCTCGGTGGGGTGAACGGCCTGACAGGGGACGACCAGAGCCGTCGTCACGGCGGAATGGTCTGCATTCTGCTGACTTGAGATGGCCGTATCCCACGACTGGATGATGATCCCCTTGCGCTCGGCAACGAGAGACTGTGCCTGCTCGAACGTGATATTATGTCTGAGGGAAAAATCCGATTCCCTGAAAAGGGGGTTTTCCATTAGGGTCGGATTGCACTGGTAGATGGCCTCGAACAGCGCCGGATTGGAGAGTCTCACCTGCCAGCTTTCGTCTTTTTTGGCGTCGTTGTGCGGCCAGAAGAAGTTTCCCCTGCGGTCCCCGTCGGAAATGTCGTAGTAAGCCTTCAGCCACCCATGCGCCTTGGCTCTTTCGGAGAAGACACAATCAAGCTTGGGGGGGACGTAGACATCACAGTAGAGCCTGCGATCTTTTTTGTCATCGAAGCGCCATGCCGGAAGACTGATGACGACGAAGCTGTTACTTTTTGTCAGTTCGGCGTAGAGGTCGTTGTGCGCCCACCTGCGTCCGGCGATGATGATGCGTGCCCCCCGAGGGTCCTGACGCCCGATAATGGTCGTATAGTACAGCTGGACGACCTTTTCTATCTGTTGGGGAGTGGCGGTATTGTCTGCCGTGTGCGGGTCGTCGATGAGGAGCACCCGCCCGTGCTGGCCGGTCAGGTCTCTCGACCACAGCCCATACGCAGCGTAGGACGGGGACGGCACACCTGCCCCTCGCCCCTGAACAAAGAAGTAGGAGGACGACCATCCCATCTTTTTGTTGGGGGTGATGTCCGGGAAAATCTGACGGAAGTTCGGCTGCGTTTCGATGATTTCCATCGTGGCTCGGACAAACCCCGTAATCAGGTGCTCCGCGCCGGAAATGCCCACGACCGTCATCGTGGGGTCGTGACAAATCTCCCAGAGAGGATAGATGACGGAAATGAACTGGCTTTTACCCGATCCCGGACCCATCAAAAGCATCAGGTTTTTGATGCGGGGGTCGGCCAACGCATCCGCGACCGGAGACAGGTGGGTGGGAAACGTCCATCCCCGATCCCCATAAATGAGGTCGTAGAATGTCACGAGGCCACGGGCGGACCTCTCCCGTGCAATCCGGATCAGTTCTTCATCGGGGTTATTCGGACGAAGCGGGTGGGGCATCACCTATCTCTACGGAAGCGTCGATGGTCAGTTTTTCCTTGTTTTCGAGCATGGGCGAAGGATTTTCCGCGACTTCTCCGACGTATCTTCGATACGACGCTCCTACCTTTTCCACCGGAGTCTGTAGCTGAAGTCTGGTGGAGACCGAACGGCTGTCCACTTTCATGTTCAGACGGTTCGTCGGAGACCCCAGAAGACGGTTCACGGCGTACTGGGCAATCTCGAATTTCTCCCGCACAGGAACGTCGGGGTCATTGAGCGTGGCCGCCATGAATTCCGACCCCCTCTCAGCCGCATTGACAATGTTACGGAAAACCTTGAGAATTTTCCCCGTAAATTCTTCCGAGTTCTGGAGACGCTCCAGTTCGTCCTGAAGGGACGGAGCATCATCGATATTGATGATGTCGTTATCGCTGTCCATTACAAACCCTCTGTACCTTCATCCTTGGGTTTCTTGTCCTGAGCCGGACGACTGGGAGCGGGGACCCCTGAGATATAACCCCTCGCTTCAGATTCCGCAGGATCGTCACGCCGTTCGGAGTTGGCCCCGATCGTCCCTGACGCCCCCTTGTTTCCGGCCAGACCTTGCCCGGCCAAAACCGACTGGAAAACACCCGTAAGGGACTTGTCTCCGGGGGCGAGGTCCATGAGATACAGGATTTTCTCGACGGCCTTCCTGAATTCCTCGTCCGTCCCTTCGGGGAGGGAAGGAATGTCCGAAACCAGCCGGGGAAGACCAAGAAGGGTGCGGCGTTCCCCATACGTCATGGTCGAAACGCGCTCCTGATACTGGCGGGCATCTTCCACCGGGTTCTTCCCAAGGAACCGGAACGTGAGTTCCGGGAAGGTAGGCCAGATGAGAGCATCGTTGATGACCCATTCGAGGTCGTCGAGAAGAGCCACCTTTCCGACATCGGCCTCATGAATGAGACTCGACGACCGTGCCCCGGATTGGGAATCCTTGTCTTTGGGCTCGCTGATTTTCCCACTGGGACGATACCCCATGCGGGTGACGGGAATACGATATACGACCGAAAGCGCCCCCATGAGCATGTTCATGTAATCGGGGTAAAGAGTCTCCACCCCGGAATAGTCCGTCAGATTGATCATCTGGATGTCGATGTCGTCCGTCGATCCAATCACAGGAACGGTCCACCGCCGGGAGGGACCGCGCGTGAAGTTGATGATCTGCCTCTGGATGGCATCCAGAACCCTCTGGTTGAACCCGTTTTTGATGAGCATAATGCCGTTCGGAATCGAGGACGACGTGAATCGGGTCGAGTTCATCGTCAGGGCGTTCGAGAACCCGTTGATCAGGTCGATGCCTATCTGAACCTCGCTGTTTCCGTACCCATGCACCTCGACGTTGAGGCGGGGGTTCCGCACGTACCAGTAAAGCTCATCCGCCGTGAAGGTGTTGACCGGATTACCGATTTCATCAACTCCGACGGCAAAGATGTTTTTATCTCCCAAGTATCCGATTTCCGTATTGACCAGCCGGATGTGTTCGGCGGATACCGGGGCAAAATCGATGACCCGCCCGCGCTTGTCCCGATGCGTCCAGATGGCGATGCCGTCGTAGGTGAGGGAATCCCGGACGATGGCGGCCAAAAACTGACGGATCGGCATGAGTCGGTTCATGCGCCGTTCGGATTGCGTCACAGGCCGAACGGTTCCCGACTGAAGGAAATACTCGGCTTCCTTGATCTTTTTGCGGACGGAGGAATCCGATTCGCCAAATCTGGGGTACAGATTCCATCCGGGCATCCATGGCTGTTGGGAAATATTGCTGTAGGCCGTGATGTCGGCCACACGCAGGCCGATGATCATATTTGGAGCGATGTTGTCCTGAACGATTTTCGTCAGGCTGGAGGGGGGAATGCCCGGCCACACGAGCGTCCCCGAATAGTATTGGTCCGGCTGGTAGGAAAGGGTAGCGTATGTCTGGAACGATGGAGGGAGGGCCTTGGCAATCTCGGGCGGGGCGTTTTTGAGCAGGTCGAAAACCTCTTCGACTTCCTTGCCTACTTTTTGTGCGGCCACCTCTTCGACCGACGTTCCTTTGCGGACCTTTGTGACGTAGGGGGTGGCCGTGTAGTGGCAGGGGAGCACCATGTCGAGCGGGATCATGGGGGCCGTTCTCGAACTGGACAGCAGAAACTCCCGATGATCCTCGAAAAAGGACGCCCATTCCGCAACACCTTTGGGAACGTAGGCATTGGCTTTCCACGCCTCGGCAATGCTGAGCGTGTCGTCCCCGGACTCGACCCGGCTTTTGGGATCGACCATCTTTTCGGCAAAGGCTTTGGCTTCCTTCTCTGCCTCTTCCTTCGCCGCCTGATCCTCTTTTTCAGGATTGGGAACGACCTCCGAAAGAATGGATTTTGCCGTCTCGATGCTTTCGGTCAGATATTCCGTCGTTCCCGACCCCAGAAAAGGGGCTTTTTTACCACGTTTGCGGCGCATGAAAGAAAACCTCGAAAGTTTGCCTATACTATTTTACCACAAGAGGCCGGTATTGTGGCAATTTATTGCATATTCCTTGATACTTCACTATAATTACGGTATACTTGAACCATTTCCCGACTTTTATATAAATAGGCGTCGTCATGAGTATTCATTTCCGCAGGTCGTCTTCCCCGTCGTCAAAGGGGCTTACCGCCGAACGTGAGCGTGAGCTTGGGACATCCATCCTTCATGCCCGTACCGTCCTTCGGAACAGCATCAATCAGTACCCGCAAGTTCTGCAATCTTTCTGGGAGAAGAACGCGGCAACCGCTCTTCTCAAAAAGGGGGAGATAAGACAGCGCGTCCCCAAAGAGCTTCCTCCCCATTATGAGACAGTCCTGACCGTCACTGGAGAGATTTCCCTTTACAAATTTTTCGAGGATCATCCCAAGGTCGCTCTTAGGCACAGGAAGCACATCCAGAAGTACCGCAGCATCCTCGACAAGGCCATCAATGAGCTGGTGGAGTCCAACTACACGCTCATTCACTATGTCTATTCCAAGGCCATCGGGAAAAAACGCTTCGGAGGGGAGTTTGCCGAGTACGAAGGAGCGGGCGTCGAAGGACTGATCCACGGGGCAAGACGTTTCGATGTCACGCGCAACATCCGCTTCTCCACGATGGCCATTCCATGGATAAAAAAATATCTGTTGCTCCACACCTCCGATGCTTACGACAACTACCACAGGTTCGTGGCATCTCCCATACCCGACAGAGAACAGGTCTCGGTGGCGACAGGAGAAGAAGACGATGATTCCGTCACGGGAAACAGCAACCATTCCGAACAGGTCCTCAGCGATGTCATCGGGCAACTCGTTGAAGTTCAACGCATTTTTGATGTCCTCCCCCTCCTGTTCGTGGCCCGACTCAGGGCGGAATACCTGCCCACCTCCCTGCGGCAGGAACTACAAAAGAAACTTCCCAAGCTGTCCTACATCATCGAGAAAACGAGGAAGATACTAAAAATAAATTCCTGATAAATCCTTGAAAAGGAAGGTTTTTCCGGTGCGTCGTAAACTAGGAAGTGATCCCTTCCCCTTGATTGCGCGCAAAGGATAGTGTAGAATATCCTTTCCCTGATGTGAGGACCACGAAGATGCTTAAAAAAATTGTTGATTTCCTTACGGCTCACCCTCACACGGATGCCATTCTGATTGGCCTTGGATCATCGGCCACCTTCATTTCCATGACCATCTTTTCGGTGGTCCATAACCCTTCGTCGTGGCACCCCGAATCCTTCGGCGTCGGATTTGGATCGCTGGCAACTGGTTTGGGGGCGCTTTTTTTTCTCAAGAAAAGTTCCTTGGGCAATCAATAAAAACGGTCATTTCATGACTGGGTTCTTTATCAATTTCTCTCTTCGAGGAGATTTAGATGGCTATCCATTGTGATAATACTGGCGTCCCTTACCTCGATTTTTGCATAGAGGGATTCTGGTCCAAATACGCTTTCAAGAGCGACATTCCCGAACTGAACGAAATCCTCCCACGACAGGCACTCATGCGCGTGGCAAACTTTCTTGGGCAAGGACCCTACGCCGCTTTCCGGGAAGCGTTCCGACAGACTTTGGGGAGAGGCGGTGTTCCTGCGGGGCGTATTCTGGCCAACGCCGGAACGCCCTATCAACGCGCATCGCTCATCAATTGTACGGTGAGCCAGAACATCGGGGATTCGATGGACGACATTTTCACGGCTGTCCGAAACGCCGCCCTGACCCTTTCCTCGGGGGCAGGAATCGGGTACTGCTTTTCGACTCTTCGCCCTGCCGGGGCCCCTGTGTCGGGAGTGGGGTCGATCTCGTCCGGGCCTATTTCTTTCATGCACGTCTTTTCCGCGACGTGCCAGACGGTTTTCTCCGGCGGGGGACGTCGGGGTGCCCAGATGGGAACGTTCTGGGTCTATCACCCCGATATTTTTGATTTCATTTCGGTCAAGGAAAATCAGGGCGCACTCCGGAACATGAACCTTTCGGTTCTCGTGGACGATGCGTTCATGGAGGCTGTTTTTCAGGACAAGGAAGTTCCTCTGTACTTCCCCGCTCTCTCCAACGATCCTCCGGGATCGGAGTATGCCTACCTCCATATGCCGGGATTCGGATCGTACATGGAAGGAGACTCTTCCCCACGAAAGGTCAAGTGCCGCATCTACCGCAGGGTGAGGGCCCGAGAGATTTGGGATGCCATCATGAAGCATGCGTACAGGGCGTCCGAACCGGGGGTACTTTTCTACGACCGTATCAATCGCAACAATCCCCTCAACTACAAGGAATCCATCATTGCCACGAATCCCTGCGGGGAACAGTGTCTTCCTCCCAACGGGGCGTGCAATCTGGGAAGCATGAACCTCGTTGCCTACATCCACAATAATGGGAATCGCTACACCTTCGACTGGACGACGTTTCAGGCCGACGCCGTGATTATGCACATTCTGCTGGACGCCGTGTGCGATCATTCCCGTCTCCCCATCGAAGAACAGCGTCGGGAAATTCTCGCGAAACGCCGTCACGGTCTGGGTATCATGGGTCTTGGTTCGGCGCTGGCTCTGCTTGAGCTTCCCTACACCATCGATCATGAGGGAACCCGAGAGTTTTGTAAAGGAGTCATGGAGCGAATCGTCGTGGCCGGTCTTTATGCCAACAACCTTCTGGCCGCCAAAATCAAGCATTGCCCTGCCGTCGGCCCCTCCGACGTCAAGGAGTATTTCAATACTCCGTATTGGCAGAACGTGCGCAGCATGATCGACATTGATTCGTATATGAAATCCAACCCGTACATCAAACCCATCCCCGAGTGCCTGCGGGAAGTCTTTGGACGGATGTGTCCCTTTGCCTGTGATGATCTTCCTCCTTTCGAGGAGGTGGGGGTACGGTTTACCCATGCTACGGCCATTGCCCCGACCGGAACGATCGCCATGTACATCGGGAACAACGTTTCGACAGGGATAGAACCCACCTTTTTGCAGCGATACATCCGCAATATCAAGGTCCCCGGAAAAGCCTGTCTGGTGGATTTTGAAGTCTCCCCCTATGAATGCCGGAGATTCCGTCAGGACTTTGCGCGTGCTCCTTATCCCGAATCATTCGTGTCCGCACAGGATGTCTCTGTGAAAGACCACCTTGGGATTCAGGGGTTCTTCCAGAAGTACATCGATGCTTCCATTTCCAAAACCATCAACGTTCCGACCGAGACTTCCTTCGAGGATTTCAAGGACATCTACAGGATTGCCTACGAAAGCGGATGCAAAGGATGCACGACATTCCGGTTCAACCCCGAAATCTTTCATGGTGTCCTCGTCAACCCCGACGATCTCGAACAATCCACCTACATCCTCAAGATGAAGGATGGATCGACACAAATCCTCCATGGAAACGATCGGGTGTTCATTCGTGATACCAATGAAGACGTCCTTGTGGCAAATCTTGCCGCCTATTTCCATTCCGAAACATGAGGAAACCGTCCATGCAAAAAATCATCGTCTCCAGTCTGTCCGACATTCAGTCCGTCCTGTTCATGGGGAAAGAACGGAATCCAGACGAAAGAACGTCGGTACAGGAGAGCATCCCCAAAGCCTCCCCTGATGATTCTTTCGGGGAGGCCCCCCATCAACAGGGTGAATCCGCCCCCACTCTGGAAAACCTTGCCTCCAACTGTCCGAACGGATCGTGCGAACTGTAAAATAAACAGGTAACCTTTTGTTTTCCACTCCAATGCCTCGTCCCCCGCCGACCAAAAACCCTGACCTCGACCGGCCTCATGACATGGTCCCCAATGCCAGTCATGAATCGGTCAATACGTCGAAACCGGAACAGGCGGAATCCAGCCCCGAAACGTCGGGGTCGGAAGCGCTCAAACGGTCGGTTTTGGGTATGGATGTTGCGTCCCATCTGCACGGCGGGGACCCCCATTTCGTAACATCGACGAAACCCCATCCAAAGCGCAAGGTCAAGGAAGACGACCCGGCGTGGAAGAAGATGCAACTCAAAACACGCCTCGATCCTACGAAAGAAATCGGTGGACCATCGTATATCGGCGATCTGGAGAAGGCCCAAACCGTTCTTGGAGGAATCGATCGTTGCCTTGCCGTCTTCAAGTCTCTGAATGAGGGGATTCTTCTGATCCGCAACGAGTTGGGGCGCATCCTTTCCAAGGACGACATGTGGTCGGAATACGTTCCCCCGGACCGTGTCAACGACCTCCCGGACGGGGACGAGCGGCATGATTACTCGAAGCGTCGGAGGATTCGCCCATCCGCCACGCATATGTCCAACACCCATCTCGGACAGGCCCAAGGCGGAAATCATACCTCCTCCCCAAAGTTTTACAAACGGTGATTCCCATGAGTCTCCCTCGTGAGAGTGAATTCCCCCCTGCCGACATTCAGGAAGCTCTCACCCCTGACGAAATACAGGAAATCGTCTTTCTGGAAGTGCTGGAAGAGATCAGGGAACTCATGGAAAAACTTCCTTTGCAGGAACATGAGGCATGGTACGACGATCAGGTAGAGCTTTGCATGAAGCGGCACCGGGAACTCATTCAAATGATGCCGCAGAAGTGGTGGTACGATGTGGCCATGTGCCCCAGAAAGGACGTCCTCAAATTGTATGGGTTATGACGCCAAGCCCGTCGATGTCCGTCTTGCGGCAGTCGATGTGGCTCTCCATCAGGTAGACGCTCCCCCCTCTCCCGGCAGTTCTCTGGCGTTTCTCGAATCCCTCACCCCCGATTTCACGGTCATCGTCAAAAGCTCGCATCCTCATATTGCCCGCATCCTCATGGAGGATGCCGCGAGGAAAGAACAGCACTACAACACGGACTTTTTCGAGATCAAGGACTGGAGAAGGAAACGGTCAGGAATATGGCTCAATCCTCTGCGCAAGGCCCACAAAAAGAAAGGAATCGACCCCGAGATTGTGGCGGTTCTCGCACTCGTCAAATATCTTGGGGACAACGAATACCTGTATTCCGTCGTCAAAATCCCGGCGAGTGAAATCGGAAAATACAGCGGATACACCCAAGACAAGATTCTCGTCCTCGACACCCTCAGGAACCGCTATGTGATGGGCTATACGAACGCCCTCAAGCAGCTTGACAAACGGACCGGGATGGGATATAATATTTTGTAACTGGTTACTCAAGGAGCTTTCCCATGGCTTCCACCATCCTTCTCAAGAACCCCAAGACCGGACTGATGAAGAAAGGGTACTACGGGTACTCGTGGACAACCTTCTTCTTTGGGCCTTGGCCTGCCCTGTTCCGGGGAGACTTCATCACCTTCGGGGTTTACCTCGGGGCGTGCATTCTCCTGACCTTAATCGCTGGCCCTTTCGTCATTCTGTTCAGCCTGACCGGAGGGATCATCTGGGCCTCAGTGTACAATCGTTACTACACCCTGAAACTCCTTTCCAAAGGATACGTCATGACGGGGTCGGAAATGACCCAACGCAAGGCGGCCAAAGCCTTGGGCATCGACTATGACATCCTCAAGGCCAACGAATCGACGTGACCAAGGTGATCGGATTCCTGTGATTCTCAACCAACCCCTGATTTTCTGGAGGAACATGCCATGAATGACGAATGGTTCTACGATCTGGCGGAAAAAATTCACACGACCATCGAGGCTTGGTTTTACTATCTGGTCGATAAAATCAAGCGCCTTTTTGGGAAGATGAAATTCTGACCCTTCTTCAGCAGGACCCAAACCATGTTTGCAGGTATCTTCACGTCCAAATGGTTCTACTTTGGACTGCTCGGACTTGGACTGGCCGGAGCGGTTTTTCTGGCCGTCCATGAATACGGACGGGCACAATCGGCAGCGGCAAAGGCTACGGCCATTTGCTACGCTCAGGAATCCCGGTCCAATGCCCTTGTGATTGACAGGCTCAAATCCCAGTATGAGCAGACGATCAGGTCTCTGGAGGCCGAAAACGCCAGAGAACGACTGACCCTCGAAGCCTATACGGGATCACTTCAGACGATTACGGACAAATACTCCCACCTGAAAATCGAGCTTCGGGCAATCCTCGACAAGAACCGGACGGCACAGGTGTGGTACGATACGCCTCTCCCCAAAGCCATCGAAGTATTGGCTCACAATGCCCGTATTTCCTCTACCCTTCCGACCGCAAGAGGGGAACAACCATGAAACGGCTCCTTCCCTGCCTCTTTTTTGGGCTTGTTGCGGGGTGTGCAACGACACACCCCGTCATCCGGACGAAGATCGTCAAGGTCCCCGTGTACCGATACCGCACGATCCCCAAGGAGTTTCTCGCGGTTTGTCCCGCATACAAAGGGCCTCTCAAAACCGATGGGGATTTGCTGAACGGCTTCATTCACGACGAACGGTCCCTTTCTGTGTGTAATCTCCAGTTGATGGAAATTCGTTTTCTGGAGAATCCGGTCAACCCTAAAAAGCCATGAAAAACCCGAAGCGCAAGGGGTCATCGTTCGAGCGGCAAGTCGCCGTGGCCATCTCTTTGGCCCTCTCTGGAGGGAAAAAAGACGATCTGGTGTGGAGGACGGCTTCCTCGGGGGCACGCTATACCCAAAGGGCCAAAAAGGGGAAGGGAAACTCCTCGTCTGCGGGGGATGTCGAGGGTACGACTGCCGAATCCAAGAAAATCCTGAGGCATTACATCATCGAGTGCAAGCATTATCAAAGCATCAATCTTGGAGAATGGCTGACTTCGAGGGGCAAGGGACAGGTAGGGGGATGGCTCGACAAGCTCTGTAAGTCGGGGGAGGCAGAGGCCAAGAACCGTACTGCCCCTAAAATCAAGGAGGAATCAGAATCAGACTCCGGTGGGGATACGACGGCCCCCAAGGAAGATACGAAGGCACCCAAGGAGGATACGAAGGCACCCAAAACCTCTTTTGAACGCGATCCCGTCGTCCCCGTCCTCGTTTTCCGCGCCAACAACCGTCCGGTCCAGTGTATCGTCTGCCTTCCCAATGATGGCCCTCCTTTTTTTGGGAAAAGATTCGTCCTCATGACCTTCCTTGAGTTTCTGGCCCTGATAAAAACTCCCCCGGTGAACGTCCTTCAACACAAGGGATTCGTCGAAATCTGTTTCAGCTAGAAGAGGATACCGTCAGATTGGAGATGATGTTTTCCCCGGAGAGGGTATAAACCTGTCCCCCGTTGATGGAAATCTGGATGCTGTTGGTGAAATTGTCCGGGGTATAGGAAAGAAGGAGACTCAACGGCCCTTTGATGGTCACCAAGATTTGGGTCATGTAGAAAGAGGGCATGAGTCCCCCATCAATTTTTGGTCCTCCGGTACTTTTTATTTCTATATGAACCGATTGCTGCAACTCGGCGTCCCCGAAAATGTCGTGCATGGCCGCAAAGATCGTTGCCACGATCAGGTCATGATAGAAATTGCAGGTGACGGCGTTGACGTCAAGAATGGTGATGGAAAAAACTCGGATAAACAGGGATGGCGTCCCAGAGTAAAACTCGCGGTAGGTCCCAGTAAGCCCCCCGACCGGGAAGTCGTCCATCTTCAGAAGTTCCTGATTGACGAAGATGGCCGGTGTCTTGATGTTCTCCGTCATCGGGAGGGTCATGTACACGATGGCCTTGTTGGTGAGTGGGTCAGGAGTACCCGTCGGAGACGTCGGAAAAGGGATGGTCTGAATGGC
>OGCG01001350.1_pt1 | contig 12172 bp, 10 predicted proteins | sample 1570061 | NCBI WGS metagenome assembly OGCG01 (sample SAMN06268698, study PRJEB24515) | hot springs metagenome | isolation source: Joseph's Coat, Yellowstone National Park, Washington, USA | place: USA:Joseph's Coat, Yellowstone National Park, Washington, USA
CTGTGGTGTCCTCCATCTCGCCATCGTGGGGCGGGACTCGCACAGCGCATGGATCAGCAAAAGGGGACCCGGTCAATGCTGACCGGTCGCTGCGACAAGCCTGTGGGCCCCGAGCTAGCAACCAGAGGCTTGCTTGCGGCCAACTGGGAAGGCTCCCACAAGCAAAGGCTCTACATCGCTATCGAATCCAAGCGAAGCACACAAGCAGGCCGTGTCATTCTGGGCAGCGACGAGTCGCGAGCGTAGGAGCAAGTGTTTAGACCAGATGGGCCCAGTATCCGAGCGGCCCGAGACTGGCTAAGGCAAGGTACAAAAGAAGAAGCGTGATGCTCAATGAGCCTCGAACATTGCCTTGGTCCCGTGGGCTCAGCTGCGGAACGCCAGGACCGAGAGACGCCTTAGTGGCCGGCCACGCCTAAGCAAAAAGACAGCCCAGTGCCAAGTTGCCCAAGGTAGCCGGCCGCGACGCTAGAGGTGGGATAGCCAAGGCCACTCTCGAGCCGCTCCACCTCATCAACTCCAGTAGCGAACGCCGTGGCCTCCTTCGAGGGCAATCACGCCATCTAGGTGCTCCAGTTCGCTTTGGCGGTGTGTTATCCAAAGCAGGCTCCGCCCAACCAGATGACGTCGCGTTCGCTCGAGAAGGTCCACTGCCCCGGTCTCGTCCAAGTGGGCGCTTGGCTCGTCAAGGACCACGATCGGCCGACCGGAAAGAATGGCCCTCGCCACGCCTATGCGCTGGGCCTCTCCACCTGAGACGCTGGAACCCCTCTCCTGGAGACGGCTCTCGAGGCCCCTTGGCAAGCTGGCCAGCCAGTAGCCGAGGCCCACCGCCTCTAACGCCGCGCTGCACTCGGCAGGGGTGGCAGAGGGTCTTGCCAATGCCAGGTTGGAGTAGACAGATGCCCGAAATACGTGGGGCTGCTGGGGGCTCCAGGCGATCAACTGCTGCAGCCAGGCCATCTCTTCCCGCTCCAACACCTTTCCGTCGACGAGGATTCTGCCATCCGCTAGGGACACGAAACCCACCAACAGATGGCCGAGCGTAGTTTTGCCCGCCCCCGAAGGTCCCCAGACCCCGAGATGTGCTCCAGGCGGGACAACCACGTTCAGGTGAGCAAGCAGGGGAGGACGGCCTGGGTCCCCCACCACCGTGACATCTTGAAGCTCGAGGAGAGGAGGCCTCAGCGTCCCTCCAGTGGTCTCGCGGCTCCTGGCCAGCCTTGTCTTGGCGTGGTCGTGGTGCTTGGACTCGCGGGCCACTCCCGATGCGGGGAGAGCCTCCGCTGCGGCCCTCGACGATAGACCTATCACCGATGCGACCCGCCGGGCCCCAGCGAGAGCCCTGCCGAGCCTAGGAGCCCCGTCCGCGAGTGGACTCAACGCGGCAGCAGCTCCTAGGGCCACCAAAGCTACTACGACCACCGCCACGCTGCCGACGCTTCGACCTCGCCAGGAGGCAATGGAGACTGCAATGGCCCCTGCAGCCGCAAGCCCACCAGCCGCTCCCAGCGCATGCGAGGATGCTGTCGCCCAGGTCCTTGGTCGCACGGAGCATTCTCTGGCCGCCTCAATGCTAGCTAGCCTGCGAGCAGCCTCTTCCGTAGCGCCGAACACAGCTAATTCGTCCGCAGCCCTGAGGATCTCCACTAGAACCGCCTCCCTTGTGCCCTGAAGCTCGCTTGCGAGCTCAGAGCCCATGGCCCCCACGGCGGGAACCACGAGTACTTGGATCGCCAGACTCACCACTACAAACGCAGCTATCACCGCTCCTGCCGCGGTGATCAAAGACCATGAGACGGCCACGGCCACGGCTCCGGCTGCGGTCGCCACCAGCACGGGTGCGACTAGCCTTACGTACCATTCCTGGATCCCCTCTACGTCGCTGACGAAGCGGCTCAAGAGGTCGCCTTGACGAAGCTCGCTGTGCTGGCCAGGCAGGAGCCGTTCCAAGGCGCCAAAGGCGCTGAGCCGGGCCCGAAGGAGCGCCCGGAGAGCCAAATCGTGTGCCGCAAGGCGTTCCGCATAGCGGGCAGGACCCTTCGAGAGGGCGAAGAGCCTCACCAAGGCTATGGGAACCGTGAGGAGCAAAAGGGCCGGTCGCTCCGCTGCTCTGGCGATGAGCCAGGCAGAGGCACCGAGCATGCCGATGGAGGCCACCTCTGCCAACAGCCCCACTCCCCAAGCGGCAGCTGCCTGTCGGCGCTCTCGGTGGCCTGGCAGGAGAAGCTGCCAGAGGCCGCCACCTTGCCAATCGAGGCCCTCCCAGCTCACCTCAGACTCACCCCTCGTCCAGATATCGCTGCCTCGCTCACAAGCCTGCCTCGGACGAGGCGGAGCCTACGTTCGACCAGCCGGAGCGGCTCGCTCCGATGGGTCACCAGGAGGAGACCAACCTCCCCAAGAAGGCTAGCCAGGCGGTCCACCACCAACTTCTCGGTCTCTGGGTCAAGGTGCGCAGTCGGCTCATCCAGGATTGCAAACTGACAGCGTCGCGAAAGAAGTCTCACTACAGCCCGAGCCAGCGCTAGTCGCTGGCGCTCTCCTTGGGAAAGCTGGCTCGCGTGCTCGCCGAGGCATGCCCCGAGGCCGTGGGGAAGATCCCTCACGACCTCCTCCGAGCAGGTGATCCAGAGCGCCTGCCATAAAAGCCCTTCTGGGGCCTCGGGTGCACCTAAACGCAAGTTGTCGGCCACGCTTCCCCAAACGAAGTTGGGCCTCTGCGGCACCCAGGCGACTTCGCGGCGCCAGGCGGCAAGCACTTCGGGGTCTTCGAGGCTTTGTCCGCGGACTCGGACCTCGCCTGATATCGGCTGGAGAAGGCCCAAGAAGAGTGCGACCAGGCTCGACTTTCCTGCTCCAGATGGCCCAAGTATCGCCAGGCGCTCCCCAGGCTCCAGCAGCACTGAGCAGTCTTCCAAGACCAGGTGATTGCTGCCAGGCCAGGTGGCTCTCACCAGGCGAAGCTCAAGGCTTGGGGTATCGAGCTCAGCAAATAGATAAGACGCTGCTGGAGGAGTGGTCTCAGGGGTTGTTCTGATGCCAGGTTGTTGTGGGAAGTCGAGGATGCTCCAGAGCTCGTCTAGAACCGGAAGAGCGGCCGCGGCGGAGTGGAACTCCCCTGAGGCCTTCCTCACTGCCAGGTAGATCTCTGGCGCAAGCACCAAGATGCTTAGCGCCACGGCCAAGCTCATCTTCCCCGATACCAGCCGGAGCCCGAGCGGGACTGCCACCAGGGCGGTTCCAACGGCTGCGAATATCTCCAGCACCAAGGACGAAAGAAGCGCCGTCCTCAAGGTGACAAGGGTGCGCCTGCGCAACTGGTTGCTCGCCTCGGCAATCCACCGCCGGCGCTGGCGTGTCCGCTGGTAGGAGCGGAGCACCTCCATCCCCTCTAAGGAGTCGAGGAAGCCAGCCGACAACTCGCTCAGGCTCTCCCAGCGCTTGGCAAGGCGCTCCCGGGTGTGCTTGCCAACGAGGATCATGAAGAGGGGAAGCAAGGCGAGAGTGGCCAAGATGATGCCCGCTGAGAGGGGGTCCACCCAGGCCACCCAGGCCAGACTCACCGCTGGGACCAAAAACGCGAGCAACATTCGAGGCAGGTATCTGCCGACGTAGTCGTCGAGGGAGTCGAGCCCAGCTCCAAGTAGTACTGCGAGATCTCCGCTTGGCCTGCGAAAACGCCAGGCGGGGCCGGATTCCACCACCTTACGAAGCGCCGCGCCTCTCAAGTCCGACTTGAGCGCCGAGGAGGCCCTTGCTGCAAGCAGCTCGGCCAGGCCAGAAGCCGCGGCACGGACCCCGGTCGCCCCTACCAGCGCCCACAGTGGCCCAGCCACGCCACCGAGGTCATGATGGAGGCCGTCTTCGGCCACAAGCCCGAGGGAGTATGCCTGGGCCACGACGGATAGAGCCTGGAGGACACCCACGGCCACGCTTGCCATGAGCCACCCCCGAAACGACCTGGCATAGCGCCACAGCCGAGGCTCAAAGAGCCGGCCCGGCACGGCTAGAGGAGACGAAGTCACGCCCTCAACTGGCTGAGTGGCCATCTTGGATCGAAAGTCCTCTACTACGGTCGCTCGAGTAGGCTTCGCCCGCCCGAGCCCCGGCGCCAGAGCCAGGTACCCGGAGCCGCTGGCGGAAGACCCAGTAGGACCACCCCTGGTAGGCAAGGACGAAGGGGGTGAATATAGCGGCCACCACGGTCATGACAAGCAGCGTCTCGTGAGCGGATGCGGAGTTCCATATGTCCAGGCTCCAAGCGGGGTGCGTGGAGACCATGACTCTTGGGAACAAGGCGGTGAACTCCGCAGCTACCAGCAGCAACACCGCGACGGTGCTCGAGAAAAAGGCGCAAAGCGGCCTTCTCTGCCAGACAGAGACAGAGGCCCAAGCGAGGATGAGCAATGCCGCCGCGCCCAGGGCCAATGGCACTTGGTGGGGGAGGCTCGCGGGGCTAGGCCGACCGAGGCCGTCCAGGGCGAGCCAGGTCACTAGGCCGGAGCCCACCAGCACCACTGCAGGCCCCGTCGTCAACGAGACAACCCTAATCCTCGAGGAGAGTCCCCCTTCGACTTTGGCCGCCAAGAACGCGGAGCCGTGGAAGACCAAGAGGAGAAGGCTAAATATCCCACCCACCACCGACACCGGAGACAAAAGACCACCGAAGCCGCCCAGGTAGCGATCACCAGGCCCAATGTCCAAGCCGTGGACCATATCCACAAAGGCCACCCCCCAGAGGAGGGAGGGCACTAGGCTCCCGGCAAAGAGCGCCCAATCCCAGGCATTCCGCCAGGCAGGCGCTTTGTCCTTAGCCCTGAACTCAAAGCTCACTCCCCTTACGATGAGCCCAGCCAGAATCAGGAACAAGGCCAGATAAAAGCCACTAAACATCGTCGCGTACCACTGCGGGAAGGCCGCGAAAGTGGCGCCTCCGGCAACCAACAACCAGACTTCGTTGCCGTCCCAAAATGGGCCGATCGCGTTGATGCAGACTCTCCGCTCCAAGTCGCTTCGGCCCACTATCCGCGACAAGATGCCGACGCCAAAGTCGAAGCCCTCCAGGACGAAATAACCGGCCCAGAGTAGTCCTATAAGGCAGAACCAAACTGTGTTCAAGCTCTCCACGGCCATGGCTGCCTCAGTAGACCAAGGCGCCGGGTTCGCCGACGCCTGCCTCAAGGGATCCTTCTTCTCCTTCGGTTCCAGGTGCGTCCAGCCCCTTGCGCGCATAGCGGACCATGAGCATCACGTCGATTGCCCCGAGCACGGTGTAGAGCAGCGTGAACGCCCCTAGCGTGGCAGCTACGGAACCCAGGCTCACGGTGGGGGAGGACGCCTCTGATGTCTTCATCAAGCCGTAGACGACCCAAGGCTGGCGGCCCATCTCCGTAAAGAGCCATCCAAAGGTGTTGGCAAGATATGGCGCTGCTATGGCGTAGAGAGAGAGCCGCAGGAACCACATCCAGCGCCGCTCCTGGAGAAGCTTGTTGTGCGCGAGCCACCACGCCACTGCCGATACGGCAAGGATGAGGAAGCCGAGCCCCACCATCAGGCGGAAGCTCCAGTAGGTGATCCAGATCACGGGCACGTAGCTTCCAGGTCCGTACTTGTGCACCTCGGCGGCCTGGATCTGGTGTATGCCAGCTACCTTGCCGTTCCAGGAAAGATCGGCTATCAGGCTAAGTAGATGGGGGATTCGGATCTGGAAGATGGGCTGGCCGGAGAGGTTCCCGATCGTGAACAAAGAGAAGCTAGCTCCCCTAGCTGTGTTGTAGAGAGCCTCTGCGGCAGCCATCTTCATGGGCTGCTGTTCGTCCATGAGGCGGGCCTGGAGGTCTCCGCTCACTATGACCAAGACCACACAGACAAAGGCAAACGCCGCGGAGAGCCCAAGAGCCCTCGAGAACGCCTCTGCGTCCTTTTGTCTAAGCACCTTCCAGGCTGACACGCCTAGCACGAACATCGCTCCAGTGACGAACGCGGCCAAGACGGTGTGAGAGAACTCGGCCCAAAGAGTTGAGTTGCCGACTACTGCCCAAAAGTCCGTGAGCTCAGCCTTATGGTCCACAATGCGATAGCCAACCGGGTGTTGCATCCATGCGTTGGCCATGAGGATGAAGAGGGCAGAGAGGACTGTACCCAGGCTCACCATCCAGATGGTGAGCAGGTGCAGGCGTGCCGAGAGCCTGCCCCGGCCAAAGATCCATAGCCCAAGGAACGTCGATTCCATAAAGAATGCCAGGAGCCCTTCTATTGCCAGGGGAGCACCAAATATGTTTCCCACAAATACCGAATAGTTTGACCAATTCATTCCAAATTGGAATTCTTGGACAATTCCTGTGACGACTCCAAGAGCAAAATTGATCAGAAAGATTCTTCCGAAGAACCAAGCAAGTCGGTCCCATGCTTCGTCTTTGCGGCGATAGGCTAGGGTCTGCATGACCGCTACGAGCAGCGCCAAGCCGATAGTCAACGGTACGAAGAGAAAGTGGTAGACGATTGTGATGCCGAACTGCCAGCGATCGAGGAGCGTCGTCATTGGGCCTCTCAGTAGAAATCCAGTCCCGCCTTGAAGTTATTAGAGGTCCTTGCCAGATTGTTAGTCACCTAGGTTTTCGCTAGCAATGTCGGAAAGATATCGCAACGAAAGCTTGCTGCATAGGGTCGAAGGTCCCTTGGGCCGATTGCGCTGGTGGCTCACCCGGCAATCCGTCTTGGTTGTCTTCCGATGAAACCCTATGGTCGTCCCCGTTGGATAGAGGCGACGCAAGTGCCCCGTGGACCTAGCGTGCGGCCTGTCCGAACATCCCTGAGCGAAGAGGCCAACCCGGGGCCTCAAGAGAACTCAAGAAGGGACCCTTAGGAAAAGTGTGCCTCGGATTAGTCGAAGCGGATGACTCAGAGCCAGAGGGCTTGGACCTTGGGCCGCGAAGTCGTCCAAGATGGCTTTCTGGATTGTCCGATAATGTACATTATGTCAGGTTCGGCTTCGGCTGGCCGAGCCGGCCTTGCTTCGGAGGCCACCCCAACCCTTCGGCCGAAGCTTCTCGTGGTCGGCTCAGCACACAACATCAGCCGCATAGAACATGAGTAGCGGTCAGATGCTTCGCTTAGTAACGAGAGCTCAGCTCAGACGACCAAACTCGACACGTCATCTCGCGGCTGGCTCCCGCAAGGCAAATACCGCCCAGCATGACTGTCGGCTGAACAAACCTGCGATAATCCTTGATGGGCTCTACCTGCAGTTGCGAGGCACATGTCCTGTCTATCCGCCAGAAGCTTCATTAGGCCCCGGTCATCGAAGGCGCAGTTAGGGCTCGCCGGGCCTGCGCAATCTTGAAGCTGAACACTTGGCTTGTCGCAAGAAGCTCCCCTCGTTCCTCGCCACCATGAGAACGATCACAGTAACTCTTACCTATGGCTTTAGGAACAAACAGCTAGGCAAGTAAATCATGCACGGACAGCTCGGCCGGATGCAGCATGGCAGCTGCTTCGGCGATAACTGGCCGGTTGTCTGGGGCAGCCTTGCAGCCCCTTTGTCCGCCCGCTGTGGACTCCTCCGGCGTTGCAAAGCGTGGCCACCATGGCCGTGTGCTTTGTAGTTCACTTTGTTCGCGTGGCAGGACTCGCAGCTACTAGCGGCGTGACTAAAGGCCAGCCAGACTGACAGCTGTTCCACATGTCCATCATGGATCCACCAGGGAATTCTCGCGGCTTCGACAGCTATGACGAACTTGGATGAGCCCTGAGAGGCCGTCTTTGTGGACCTGGAACCCGAAGGCAATGCCCAGCTAGGTGCCAACCAGGCCCAGCTAGGTGCCGCCTAGCACCTAGCTGGAACGGCAATCGAATGGCATAGGCAGGAAAAGGCCTGCGAAAGCGCCACTATCCATTCCCTCTGGATCCATTCCCTCTGGTCGAGCGCCATTCGAAATTCTTCTTTGCATTGGGCACGCTGGCGCAGTCTGCGCCTCTAGTTGGCTTTTGCCTGCATCATTGCAGCGCTGGCGACCGAGTCGTCCTCCTCATCTTCAAAGCCAGGTCCTGCCTCGGTTGAGTCCTTGAGGCGAAATTGAGCGATGGCAGCCTCGATCTCTTGCACAACTGGAGACAAAGGCAGCACATTGAGTACTCCTTGGCCGCCTCGCAGCAGGTCCACCACCTCATCGCCGTCTCGGGCGAGTACCGACGTGGTGCCAGCCAGTACCAAATTGGCGCTGGCCAAATCTGCCCCCAGGTCCCGGCGCAGACAGTCCACAGCTTTGCGGGCCGCCTGCAAGGAAAGGCCCGCGTCCAAAAGTCGCTTTATCACCCGGAGCTCGATCAAGTCACGATATGAGTAGAGTCGCTGACTGCCACTCCCCTTGGCATCAGCTATGGAAGGCCGCAGAAGTCCTGTCCTGGCCCAATAATCGAGCTGCCGATATGTAATTCCGACTAGAGCACAAACCTGAGGACCACGAAACCCCTCAACGCCTCGCGCGGTATCCGACACAGATGCCTCCCGCCTATCCTTTTGGCGCGGTTCCCTCTCCGTCGCCCAACACCTCCAAGATTACGAGCGCGCAATCCGGAGCACAACCTACCAGACGGCTCGACTCCCCTGGACACCCTCTCTAGCTTCAGTCCTGGCCAAGTCGGCGACATCGCCTACCCAACGACGACCTTCGTCGCCGAGCCCCTCGTCTAAAGGGATTGCTGACCTGACTACTTTTTTTTAAACCCGGAAGTCCTCAGGCGAGACGCTGTCGAGGAACTTAACAAAGTCTCCAACAATGGCCTCTTCGTCTTGTTCTTCTTCCGGCTCCGGCTCGTCCAGGATCTCGCGCAAAACAACCCCCTCAGCATCCAAGAGGTCGTCCGCGACGAATATGGGCGAGCCGGTACGCACGGCTAATGCCACAGCATCGCTAGGCCTACTAGAGACCCGCAGCGACCGACCGCCGATCCGTAGGTGCAGTTCCGCATAGTAAGTGCGGTCGATCAGCTCGGTCACCACCACTCGCTCAAGCGATGCATCTAGGGCGTCCAAGAGGTCACGCATCAGGTCGTGGGTCATAGGCCGAGGCGGCACCACTCCCTGCACGGCCAACGCGATGGCCTGGGCCTCAGACGGCCCTATAAATATAGGAAGTACTCGCCGGCGACCCTCCCTCTCTTGCAGCAGAATCACCGGTGTACGAGACTCCACATCCACCTTCACCGCCGCCAGCTCTACCTCGACCATCATTACCAACTGTAGCGCGACTGGGCCCGTGCAAGATGACATGTAGCCATGCTGTGCGCCAGCTCAGCGCAGTTCCCCAAGAGCCTGCCTCAGCAGAACTTCCCGAAGCCGCCCGCCAAGCTCTGCCAGCTCCCCAAGCAGTGCGACGGCAGTCTGGCGGGCCTCGGGGTTGCGTTGTCGAAGGAGAGGCAGCACCACCTGTTCAAAGAGGCTCGCTTCCCGGTCTACGGCGTTTCGGTAGGCGCGGAGATGTCGCGGCCCGAAGCCATAGCGCGCAAAGCTCGCTGCGAGCTTTGCCACCTCCAAGTCGTCATCGTCATAAAAGACCGATCCGAGAACTGCCTCGCCCTGCAGTAAGCCGAATTCCCTCAGCTCTTCTACAAACTGCTCCTCAAGGCCTGCAGCCGTAGCAAGTTCCGTAGCGGTATACGCGTTGCCCTCCTTTGCCACTGCCCTGCGAGCCCTGGCAAGCGCCTTGGATGCTGCCCTATCAGAACCTATTCCGCCACCAGATGCCTCTTGGTTCGGACTGCGCCGGCTAGGTGGTGGCTCAGGGGCTCCCAGCAAACTCTCTGATCCGGCCTGCGCGTTGGGGAGGCCGGCTGCAGCCAGCTCAGACAGCGCAGCTTCCACACTCGGGTCAGTGGCGGCCTCAACTGCTGGAGCCGCATTCTCCTCCCTGTCCCTCTCAGATCCAAATAGAGGCTCTGCCCCGTCGTCGAGACGGTCCTTTATGACCTTGAGCGGGAGGAAGTTCTCCTTTTGCTGCTGGAGGATCCATCTCAGCCGCCGGACGTCTTCTTCGTAGAACTTCCGGTACCCAGACGCGGTCCTCTCGGGGTCTATCAACCCCTGACTCTCCAGAAACCGTATCTTCGAGATCGTTATATCGGGAAACTCCTCTTTCAGAAGGTTGAGGACGTCCCCGATCGACATATAGTCCCGCTCGGGCAATTCAGTCTTCCATCTGATTAGCTATGTAGATGAGCTTGAACTTGCCTATCTGTACTTCGTCGCCAGACGAGAGCTCCGCCTCCTCGACTCTCTCCCGGTTGACGTAAGTGCCGTTCAGCGAACCGGAGTCTCTTACCAAATAGTGACTTCCACTTCTTATGAACTCGGCATGGCGTCGCGATACTGTTATGTCGTCTAGGAAGATGTCGCTTTCCGGATGGCGGCCAACCTTGACCACCTCAGCGTCGAGCACATAGCGAGACCCGGCGTTGGGTCCGCGCTTGACCACCAGCATGGCAGAGCGCACCGGAAGTTCGTGAAGGGGCAACTCGAGCTCGTCTCCGCCCTGCTCACCACCGACATCCGCGACCTGGAGATTGATCGTTGTCTCCTCGCTGTCGACAGGCAGGGGAGCTCCGCAGGACGAGCAAAAGTTCGACCCGGCCGGATTCCGGTGACCGCAGTTGTTGCAGAACACGCCGATAACGCTACCGCTTTGGTCCCGCGCACTCACCTGGCTCACCCTCCATCAGCCAGACGCTCTAGTTAAGCTTTATGTCTAGCCCCGGCCTGGCTGGGTGCCAAAAGAGGATCCGCCTCGTATAAGCGAGGATCGCGACGAGCCTCCAAGCCCGTATCACGAAGAGTGTCGGCCTTCTCGCCTGGCGCCACATGGCGGGTTGAAAAATCAGCTCTTGGTCACCGATGGACTGCGGTGACGACTGGGCCGTCTCCTATACAGAGATCAGCGATCGATAAGCCTGTGCGTCTAGGAGTCCTTCTAGGGAATTTGGATCCTTCACCTCCAAGACGCAGATCCAGCCCTCCCCATAGGGGTCTTGGTTGATCAGAGCCGGGTTGTTTACGAGCTCTGAGTTGACCTCCATGACCTTCCCTGACACCGGCGCGTAGACGTCTGAGACCGCCTTGGTCGATTCCAATTCGCCAATCTGTTCGGTCGCAGTTACTTCTGTGCCAACCTGTGGGAGCGATACATAGACCACGTCCCCCAGAGATTCCTGGGCGAAGTCGGTTATGCCGACCCTGACGAGGGTAGGCGATTCTTTTCGCACCCATTCGTGCTCGCTCGTGTAAAGAAGCGTCTCGGGTACGTCCACCAACGGCCTCCTAGCTAGTTGGACTGCTTCTGGCTTCCCTGCGCCTCGAGCGCCGCTTGCGCCAATCGAAGCGTAGTGTGGCCGCCTCCGCCTTGTCTTGTTTGTGGAGAACGGTGCTCGCTAGCCTCCAGGAGAGCCTGGCGAGCTTTAAAGAGATAAGTGATACCAGCTGCCCAACTAGCCGCTATTCCGAGCGTCGCTGCGGCCCACCCCAGCGGGGTTGCCCAGGCTGACCAGGAAGGCTGGCTGTGGCTCGCCAAGAACAACGGGAAGGCCACCATTAGGGCAAAGGTGCCAATCTTGCCGACGAAGACGACATCAGGCTTCGGTACTCTCCGGGAGAGCAGCCGCAAAAGACCGGCCGAGACGGCAAGCTCCCTGGTCAGCACTACTACTGCTAGCCAAAGGGCCACAGCTCCCCACGCCACCGCAGACGCAACCGCCACCATGAGAAGTACCCTGTCGGCTACAGGGTCGAGCACTTTGCCAACGCTCGATATCTGTTTGAGACGTCGGGCGAGGTAGCCGTCGACCCAGTCGCTCGCCCCGGCTATTCCGAGCACCACAGCCGCAGCCAGGTGATGTCTAGTGCCCAAGAGGAGGTAGCAGAAGACAAATGCTCCGACGAGCCTCAGAAGACTCACCGCATTGGGGAATGTGAGCATTGCTCTCGCGGCGCTTCGATCTTGGGGGGGCCACTTGCCTGAGAGCCATTCGTTGCGGGCCACCAGGCCAGTCTACGAAGGAGCTCCAGTTGGACTCGGCCCTGCTGACGAATCTGTTGCTTCGTAACTAAGATTTCGGCCGTGTTAGGGGGCCCGTTGGGCTATCTCACGGCCTTCGGCGGAGGGGTTGCCTCTTTTCTTTC
>OGCG01001351.1_pt1 | contig 12169 bp, 16 predicted proteins | sample 1570061 | NCBI WGS metagenome assembly OGCG01 (sample SAMN06268698, study PRJEB24515) | hot springs metagenome | isolation source: Joseph's Coat, Yellowstone National Park, Washington, USA | place: USA:Joseph's Coat, Yellowstone National Park, Washington, USA
TTCCATCAAATTTACAAATTTATTCTAACATTTATTCATCAATTCAATTTACACCAAAAAGTGGGACAATTCCAGGATATATTTTAATGTTAAATGGTCAAGGCGGTTCATTTACTGTAATTTATCTATCAGAAACAAATGCTAATAATGTAAATGAAATATTTGAAAGTGTAGAATATTACAACGGTAGTGCAGACCAACAAGCTATAGAATTTCTTGGCAATGCTTCATTTTGTAACAATACTTCTTATGGAAATGCAGAATTTTTAAGTAACGGTTATGCAGTTTCTTGGGATCCGTTTGTTAAAGATGCATATATTTGGTCTGGTTGTACTCAAGAAGTTTCTCCATCAGAAAACGTTTTTACTTCCTCTGGTTACAATTTCTATCAGGCAATCGTAACAGATTCTGAAATTGAATATTATGGGCAAACTATTAGTTCTCCAATTGTAGATTTACCACAATTAAATTTACAACAAATTGCAACTTGGTCTTCTTCAATAACCTCAGGCGGTTCGGCATTTGCAATAATGGACGATTCTGGAGGTTCAACTCATACTGGATATTTCTATTGGGCAAGAGCAAGGAAATTACCGCCAAATAACGTAATGCCTTCAAATTCACAACCGCAAAAGACAATAATTATAGTCCCATAACATCAAATATGAAATTCCTTAACTTGTTTTGTTCTAATTTTGGAATTGACAATGTATTAACTTTAAATCCCTCATTCGGGAATAAGTATATAATGATTTAGGAATGTCTTCAACTTATTGTGTACAATTAAACCTATCTTCAGCACAACCACTTCAAGTAATAGCTATGTTTACAACAAAACCTGTAAATTTTAATATTTTACAATTTTCATTATCTGTAAATTCTTTAGTTATATTTCTATTCTCAAAATATCCATTTAACTTTGGATATGGTCATTATTTTTGTGTAAATCCAGATGAATTCGGATTTGCTCAAGTCGGACAAAATTTTATTATAGATTTATCGCTTTATCAAGGATATTATATGCTAATTTTAATTTATCCTGAGGGAATTGAATTCTATAATGTTGGGACTTGTCAAATTGTCCCAAATTTAACTATGACTTTTCAAAATACGACAATTTCTCCAGTTCAAAATATGACTATACAAAGTAATTATGATCAACAACAAGAATCTGGATTTTGCAAAGGCTATAATATTCAATCTACAACACCACAACCATGCTGTAATAATTATACTATTTATTCAATTATTTCATTAGATAATTTAAATAATTATTTAGTAATTACTACTTGTCAAGCATTTCTTATTCAGAATAACACATCTGTACAATTTGTAACACCGTGTAATTGTCATCTTTTCGGTGCATTTTTATCAGCAGATATAAAATTTCTTGCAAATCAACAAGTTATAGATTTTTTAGAAAATAATCATTTGTCATATTCAATTCTTTTTACAAATGAATGTGGAATATCTTATAAATTTATTTTATGTAAACCATTTTATCAAATTACAAAATTATTATCTCCACCGAAAAAATATTCTTTAATTTCATCAAAATTATGGAATGAAATTGTCCAGGATTTATATCTAGCATATAGTGTCTATAAATATATAAATTATTTGTCTCAATTTCCATATCTACAAAACATATATCATACAATTGCTGAGTTTTATGATTTCTATGAGAATTTCAAACCGTATGTATTTACACCGCTTATTCATGCTAGAAAAGGACTTCCTTTGACAGCTGATTATTTTAACTCTTTGATTGACGCAATTATACATTTAGCAAATTTTGCTAATATACAATTACAGAAAGGACTTTCATATGTTCAACCTGATGAAATCGTAAAAGCTTTACAATTTGATTATGTAGTAGATAATGTTAATCAATTATTAACTTTTAATTATCATCAATACTTTTTGCTTAGTTGTTATGGTAATGAATTTAACAATTTATTAAAATCAATAACTACATTCTTAAATGTCTTAATTGCAAATCTAATGGATGATATTACAATTCAAAATAATGTTTATGTCAAAAATCTTCTAATTTACAATAATTTTCAAACAATTACTATTTATGGAACAATTGCAAATTTTGTAATGAATTTTAATGAAGGAACTATACAATTATTAGATTATTCATCTATAAATTCTTTCATTTTGCAAAATAATAAAGGAACCATTGAAATTGAAGATAATTCAAATATTAATATCTTACAAATTAATCAAAATCCTGGAACTATTAATATAAGCGGAAATTCGAATATCGTAACATTACAAATTCAGAATAATTCTGGAATTATTGAAATTGAAGATTACGCAATAATTGAAAATTTAATTTGCAAACAAAATACTGGAACTGTTAATATTTCATCCACAGCATTAGTTATAAATAATCAATGCTCATAATTTACAAAATACAAATTCTCTGTTATCATCAGTTATGAAAGTTAATATCGTTCCGTAAAGTTTTCGCATCAAATCAAAGTGATTTTCTGTCCAATCATGAATAGCTATACAAAACTGTTTATATTTCTGAAGTTGAGAAACATCTAGATTCTTTTCACATCCCTCACAATCCATCACGAAAATGTCACTGTCTGGATACAGATTTCCAGTCCATTCTCCATGAATTTCAACTTTGTCACAGATATTAAAGTCTTTGCAAACTTTTTCTTTGAACAATTGGTTTAGTTTTTCTTCTTTTTCAAAACCAATGATTCTCTTAGCCCCACGTAAAAGAAAATATAACGCCGTACTTCCACAATCGTTACCGATTATCGTGATTGTCCTATCTTTAACTTCAAGTCTTCCATATGCTTGATCGAATTCGTGCCAATAACAACATTGTAACTTGCAAAAATAATCTTTGTAATTCACATCCATAATTCCATCACTTTCTTAATGTTAAATTTATAACTTGAAATTTATAATTGTATTATTTTAGTCAAATAATCTAACATTTTCTTCATAAAATTGGTTACAAATAGAGTAACATTCATTAACATCATCTGGAAATTCTTTTTTATCGCATTCTTCATAACATTGTTGAACAACGTCATTTAGACAAACAAAATCTTGACATTCTCTAAATTTTTCTAACCAATAATTCCACGACATATAACTTCAAGTTTGTAATATGACATTATTAAATTCATAATTCCAAACTTTCATGAATTTATTACTTCAAATAATGCATAAACCTTACATTTTCCAGTTGCCCATGCATATACATTCGCTGGATTGTTAACGTGAATTTCCAGACTGTCGTTAGGCAATATCGGGAAATTATTGTATAATTGATTTCCAATGTAAACGATATAATTACTGAGATTTTGTAAGATTATTCTTATAGTTTCAATTGGAGGGCCTGAATAAATCGGTGAAGGAGTTGTAGATACATCAAGTTGAAGTCCTTCTATAGTTGGCGGACTTAAATATAGAGAGAGTCGATTAAGCGTATTAGTTAATCCAACTGTAGCTAAATAAACATATGTCAATGCATAAGCTATAGAATCAGCAACAACATATATTGCATTTTGCAAAGAAATTCCTAATCTTTTAGCTATTGAATCTATCAACTCATAGAATGAAGTATAGAAGTTTTGTAAATCTTGACTAATTATAGCTCTAGCTTGCTCAACATTTGAAATTAAATAATTAACAACATTATAAATTGTTTCATATAGAGCTTGAGTATCCTTACTTAAGACAGAAGTTGTAGCTGGAACTGCAATTATAATTTTTTCATAAATTTCCTCTGGTAATTGAACAATTGAGTAATAAAGTTGTTCATTTGAATATATAATTGCACTTATTTGTTGTCCAGCAGTTGAAATAAATCCGGCTATATAAATTGGGTCAACTTCTGTAAGAACTGGTTGTCCAGCTACATAAACTTCATCGTAGAAATTTCCAGAACTAGCAGATATAGAACCTGGAATTGTCAAATTTCCGTTCTTTAAGATTGAAGTAACTGCATTTCCACCGGTCAAATAAAGTTCAGTCAGCAATAGGACTGCTGTATTCCACATACTAGACGTCAGTCTCTGAAATGGTGATGCTAATAATTGTGAAATTGAGGCATATGTTACACTCATTAATTATTAATCAAATTCCGACATAAAAATAGTCTCAATTCTTATTTATTATATTTTGTATATTTATTGATCTCATTGTTCTTGTAACAAATTGTAAATATTTTAATTTGTCATGAACTCTTAGATTATTTGTGAAAGTTTTCACTTTTGCTGGTTATACAAAACATCTCCCAGAACTTGACTTTGATTACGTAGTTATAGATAGAACATTTAATGATTTAACTCCAGAATTAGAACAGAAATTTAGAGATAAGATAATCTGGAATGAGACAAATAGCGAAATTAGATGGATAAGAATTGCAAAACAATTACTAAAAATTCTAGATGTAGCTAAAAATTTAGATGATAATATATTTGCTATAATTGATAGTGATTTAATTGTTCCAAATCTACGTGATATAGATCCTGGAAATAGAATCATTACACTTTGTTACTGGCTTTATTACAACTGGGCTAATGAAGTTAGGCCGTTTTGCTCTGGAACAAATTACATTTTCAATAAAAGAAATATTACAAATTTAGAAATTGTAATAAATACATATCTTAAAAAAGAATATTATAAAGAAATTCCAATTGACATATTTATCCATGATAATATTCTACATTTAAACGTTTTGAAATTAGGAACTATACATTACGTTAAAACTCCAGAAAACGAAAAAAGAATGGAATTCAAATTTGAAGATATTAGACAAATTTTCAAACATATTCCGGAATTTGTGTTAATTTTCTGGTGAATTTAAAATGACAAATGTTATATATTATATTTATCCACAACATCATGATGTTTCATTTAAATTTGTGGCAAAAGAACATATTAAAATGTTAAAAGAGAAATACACAGTTTACGAAATTCCGGCTTTATCTTTCTATCAATTTACACCGTTTAGATATCCAATCTCGATTATTCATCCATTCTTTTATTCAATGTGGAGATGGACAAAAGTAGAATTTTCATTCTTTGAACAATATAGAAATCATGTATCTGCAATTATAGGAGTTGAAGTAGCTGACTCTGACCAAATTTCCGAGAAATTTATAGATTATGCTAATAATTACACAGGCAGAATGATAGTCAATTCTGAATGGTCTGTTAAAGCTTTCAAAAATTCTGGTCTAAAAATTCCGATTTACAAAGTTGTCCATAACTTCAATACTAGACTCTTAGCTAAAGATGAAGAGTTAAAAATTGATGAACAAGTGAAATATATTGAGAAATTAAAAAATGAGAAGAAATTCAAGTTGATATTTATATCATTATGGCATTCTGATTATAGAAAAGGTGCTGATTTATTTCATAGAATCGCTCAACAACTTCAGAAAGAGAGAAATGACGTCTATTTTCTTGTTAAATCCGGCATGCCAAGATCAGATTTTCAAGACTTACGAATGTTTAACTTCACCGGAAATACAGATTTTGACAACATAGTTAAGATGTACAGAATTTCAGATTTGTATTTATTGACTTCAAGAGGCGGAAGTTTCGAATTAAACGGACTTGAGGCATTCATATCTAGAATTCCGACAATCGCAACTAAAGGCGGTGCATGGGAAGAATATTTCCCCGATAATCTGAAAGATTTATTAATCGATTCTTGTAATTTCCCCATCGTCCTTCCAAATAATCCAATTCATATCGGTCGTGGAGTGGAAATGTGCATAGATAAAGCTGTGGATAAAATTCTTGAAGTTCTGGACAATTTAGATGATTATAAAGCTAAAATTGAGGAAAATTACAGCTTTTGGTTAGAAAACTTTAGTTATAAAACTGTAAAAAAACAAATTTTTAATTCATTAGACGGACTTTAAGTCTGAGAAAGCAAACCTAGATATATCTTTTCAGCTTGCTGTTTGTCTTTGCCGATATAGACTTGTTCAACAACATCATCTTTCTTTTTGAAGATGCCATATTCCGGCGGATTATGTGCTAAACATTCACCGAAAATTACATCTCCTTCTTCTTTTACAACAGCAAAGAAATGATAAGTTTCGAAATTTGACATTATCTCGTCTAACATCTTACCTCATCTGATTTAAGAATTCATAAATTTTCTGTAACTTTTCAATATCTTTTGTCTCTTTAAATTTCTCAATTTTGTCAATTATTGTATCATATAAATTGTTAATTACGATTAATTCTAAAACTTCTTGAATTAGCAGAATTGAGAATTTATGACTTTGTTCAACTATTGTATAGATTTTTTTAGCTAACTTTTCTACATCAAATTTGTCAAATTCTATAGTTAAAATTGTATTTGAATATTTAGCTATAACTTTATTTTCGCCAAGAGTTATAAAAAGTCTGTAACTTCCTTCTATAATTACTTCAGCTTTATTTTGATTTAACTTAACTTTTACATTTTGCCTTAATCTGATTTCTCTAGCCATCAACATAATAAATATTTTATGACAAATTTATTTCTTTAAATTTCGAGTAAGTCTTAAATTGGTCATAAAATCAAATTGGCAATATGGAATTCCAAAGAAAAAGTTCGGGGATTATAAAAAGCTTTAATTCATTGGATATTTTTTCTATCAATTTGCTTTACATGGGAATTCTAAGCGGGATAAGTTATCCAATTTTTGTCTCTGAAATGATGAAAAATGTAAATCTCTTATTTGCAGTTACAATTGGTACAATTTTCGAGGTTCCGTTACTCGTAATGTATTACATACTCACAAAGAAAATTCCATTAAATGGCGGTGATTACGCTTACATTCGAAATACATTTTCTCCAAAATTTTACACAATTTTCGGAATCTCTTTATGGCTGACCTACATATTTTCAGCACCAGTTTTGACCGATCTTGTGCTTATGAACTTTAACATCTCGACAATTGATAAATTCTTAATTTCAGAATTATTATTCGCTATTTGCTTATTCAGTTTGATCAAGAAGTCAGTTTATGCTTATATTATAGATTCAATTGCAATTTTACAGATAATTGTATCTCTAATTTTACCAATTTCAAGTTTTCATTTCCAGATACAAAGTTACATAATCTCGAATACTTTGCTTTCAGCTTTACTATTCGATTTGTCAATGTTTCTCTTCTTAAATGCTATTAGTTACATAGCTGGAGAAACAAAGAATATAGACAAAAATGCAAAGATCGGATATTTTATCAGCTATTTGACAGTTACAATTCTTGCAATTTTTGATAGTTACTCAAACTTAAATATTCTATTTGTCTTAATGCCGATTTGGTATATGAGCTATCTTTTCATCAATTCATTAATCCAAAGTCGTCTAATCCAAAATATGGCATTTGATAAAATTCTTCCCGAAACTTTTGCAAAAATAACACCTAACGTTTTATTTTTGATCTTTGGCGTAGATACAATTGTTAATGTTCTAGAAAACTTTCTCGGTTTTACAATCTCATTCGGCTTTGATGGCTTATTATTCATTTTCTGGAATTTCTTAATTGTAAGTTTAGCATTTCTGAAATTAACAAATAACAAATTAGTATTTACAACTGTGATATTCAGCTTAGCTTTACAGATATTCCTATTTTTCTATCTAGGATTACAAAACAACATTTTCTATAATTTTGTAATAGAAGGAAATCTCATATTCATAATATTAAGAATATTGATAATTCCAACAATTGGAGGAATTATATACATTTTAAGGAGAAAAATCATCAATGGGGAATAAAAATGAAACTCGTTTTTGGATTAAGTTCGCCATCTTCTTATATTCTAAAGACAAATTTTCCAGTTCTAGTTAATCAGCTAAGATTTAGAACAAAAACATGGAAAAATGAGACTTGGGTTGATAGTGGTGGATATCAGATTGTGTTACATGGTCTAGAAATTTCGCCAAAAGAAATAATACAGAAATACAAAATGATAGACGCTTATGCCTTTTTTTCTCTAGATATTCCTAGTATTTTTTCGCCATTGGACAAACGAAATTTCGAATACTTTGAGTATCTATATACCAAAATTGAGTATATAGAAAAAATTATTCCCGTCATACATATTTATCCAATTCAAGATGTAGATGATGCAATTGACTTTTACAAACAATACAGCTATTATTTTGCAGTTGGAGGTCTTATTGCATCTTCAAAAATGAAAGCATTAATTTATACATTTCCGTGGGTATTTTATGTAAGACGGAAAGTTCCATATCTTCACGTCTTGGGAATGTCTGCACCGTATTTTATTCAAGCTTTTGACTTTGCTGAAAGCATGGACACAGCAACTCATAACAAAACCACAGCATATAGAGATGTTTTTTGGTTTGATGGAACTAGAAAATTTGTAGGCGAAAAGAAGACAAAAAGAGAAAAATATAGACTTACTGAGGAAGAAAAAGAGAAATTATTTGAATTCCTAGATAAGATTCATTTCCCATTTGAATATGATTTGTCAAACAGAAAAATTCTAGAAGTTATGAACGCTTATATTCTGGTATACAACGAATGGAAGATAGACAATAAGTACACAAGATATGCTGACAAACTCAGAAAGATGGGGTTGGACAGTCTCGTGACTGAACTAATTAGAAATTACAAATTAGGAGCTGAGATATTAAAAGAGAAAAAGAATAAAAAGAAAAAAGAAGATGAATTAGAACTTGAGATATAAATTTCATATAATAATTATTCATTACTTACAATTTTCTCTATTTTATCTTTAAATTTCTTCTTTATTTCATCAGGACTTAATAATTGATAAATTTGGTCACTAAGAAGTTCTGCTATTAAATCTGCATTTTTTTCCTCTAAACTGTCAATAATACATCTATCTAAATAATTATATTCGTTAAATATATTCTCCAAATATATTTCTGCAATTTCTTTTTTCTTAATTTCCGAAAAATCAAATTCAACAATAATTTCATCAAATGCATAATTTACTTCATCAATCTGTTTAATTAACCGAATTGTGATTTTGGAATTTTCTATAAATGCCTTAAATAATTTTTCTGAATCCTTTTCATTTAAATATTGTAAGTTCCAGTCATCCTTTTCCATAACTTCAGAAATCATTTGAATTATTGTTTCAATTAAAATGTCTTTAAAATCCGTATAACAGCTCTGAATAACATTATCTCCATCTAACCATGCAGTAACATTTTTTCTAAATTTTTCTTTGTCTAATTCTCTTAAAACTATGTTCATATTACATCCTTTTCATTTTTCGAACATGACATATTTAAAAATATTTTTAACCTTACTTTCAAGTTTTTTTAATGTCATAATTTAAATCTAACTTGACCTAAAATGAGGAAGTTCCATACATATATAAATGAAATCAGAATTGATAAATCTGTGCCACAAAATGCAAATTTATTATGGCAAAATGACAAATTGACATTGTATTATAACTATGATCCTAAAGAAGGCAGAATTGATTGGATAATGCAGAACAAAACAAATTCTCCAATTCTTGTTTCACTTTTACGAGGTATGACATTAAATGAAAATGGACAAATGATCACAATTCCAGAATATCTTTTTGGAAATGCATTTGCTGAGGTTTACTTTGCCAATGAACTTTCAAACTTTATAACTAATTTACAATATATTCCTCACTATTCTTTAGCAATTATTAGAGATAAATATTATGATAGAACTATAGCTTTTGTCTTCCAAATTCCAGCAAATTCTGTGATAATAGCTCCAGAGTACGGATTTAAAGGACTACAGAGTTTGTTTGGAGAACTGTTAGAAGTAACTCCAGTTAACCAGAATTTGTTTGGCATAATTTATGATTTTGCAGAAATTGTGGAATATGAATATCAGACCGGAATTTATGTAAATTATCCCCCTGATCCCTACATTGTCCAAAGCTTTGAATTTTTAATTGACAAATTAGGAGAAATCGTAACTCCAAGATTGATTTTGGAAATTCCAGAAACTGACATAAATACTGTGAAAAATCTGGTCAACGACATCAAGAAAATCATAGACAAATTGAAGAAGATATTTTAAGCTAGATATTTTTTTAACTTCCAAATTTCTAATTCTGAATTTACATTTAATGATGGAAACAATGAGACCATAAGTCTACAAAAATTCCAGCTATAATTATTAGTTGAAAAATTATAATCAGTTTCAGAAATTCATTTTGAACTGAAAAATAAAGAATAAAAGACAGAATGAAGAGAATTATTAAGCCATAAAGGTCATGAGTCTTTCCGTGTAAAAAATGCCACCACATATTGCAATTCATAAATTAAAGTTAAAAAATGACATTTAAAAAATTGCTTAATAATATAATTTCCAAATTAATAAACTTATCAAAAACCATAATTCTTCCTTAAGTATTTCCGCTATTGTACCATTTCCAACATATTTATATAAATAATATTTTGATTCAATTTCTTTTAATATTTCTTCAATTTTATATGTTTCTGGACTTATAATTCCAAATTTAGTTTTAATTTCATCTGAAATCTTCATATCTTTAATTCTTATTTTTAATTTAGTATATTCATCATTATATTTCTTGAATTTCCATAACTGAAGATTAAAATTTAGTTCTAAATCTTTTATAAATTCTTCTTCTGACATAATTGTTTCTCCTCAAGAATAAATATCAATTATGACAAATATAAAATATTTCAAATCTCTTAATTTTTAAAAAAAGAAAATTGGATTTACAAACTCTTATAAATTTCTGATAAAACAAAGCTATAAAATTCTATCTTAGACCTTATATCTATCACATCTATATCGTTAATTTTAAGTTCATTTAATAATTTCTCTATCTCTCTCAACTTAACTAACAATTCAAGTATATTATCAATAGTTTTTTGCAAATCAATTCCTAAATCTATCTTTCCGTGACCATAAATTAAATAATAATGATTTTCATCTTTTTCTATCATAATCTCACCTAAAAGAGGACTAATCTTCATCATATTCTAAAATAAGTCTCCAAATTGGTATATCATTTTCTGTTAATGTCTTTATTATTTCTCTCGGCTTTTCAATCATTAGATGAAACAATTCATTAAGATTTTTAACTCCAAATTTTTCATATGGAATTAGGTAAACATCAAAAACTCCATTTTGATCTATATGTTCAATAACACAATATGTTGACTGATAATCTGAGACATGACATCTGTATTTTCTAGTAAAGACAATATCAAAACTATCTTTATGTTTGTAAATCTTTATATCTTTAAGAAGATCTTCTTCATCATCTAGAAACATTATTCTCACCTTTTTGAGATTTTAGATAAACAATTAAATAATGCTTTTCAGGATTTAATGAGACTTTATTTTCTTGATTATCTGGAGTTTTTATTGTCATCTCTATAGCACTTTTGGAATATACAAAATATGCAATATTCGGTCTCGAAATTAGACCGGTCATTTCGACATCTTTCGGAAACTTTAGCTCATAATTCTGGATTGTTAGCTCAATTTTAATTTCAAAATTAAGCTCAGCAGTATATTTTAACATTGGAACTTCATATATCTCTAATTGTCCATTCTTATAGATTAATGGAAATTGATATAATTGTCCTTTCACATATTTATCTAAAATCATTATTTGCTTCTCATCATAATTAATGAGCAACCTTTTCTCTTCTAAATTGTAGAATTCCACAATTCTCATAATAAGGTCTCTTAATTCATCTAAATTTTCGGCAAGTTTTCCACGTGAAGTTAGGAAAATTCTCGGCGGAGACAATATATAATATATGCCTCTGACTTCCGCAAGATCGCCGTCGTTTAGCTCATAGCAACCGCTAAACCTTTTTCCACTTCTGGAAATATATTTTGCACAATCAATATAATCTCCCTGAATTGTAGAGATTTTGGTAACTTGACCGTTTGAATGTTTAACCATAAAGACTTTCGGAAGATATTTGAGATATTTTAGAATCTTTACCTCAGACATTTTATCTCACTTTATCCTAGGTCTAGGATGAGTTATTAAATAGAATTTGTTTGCCTTTAACATAACTGAACTTTCAGAATTTGTTGACGATTTTATAGTTAAAGTTATGTTATTTTCTGGATTTATTACAACAGCTTCACCAGGCTCTGAAAATCCTTCAAATATTTTAACTTCATTAGAAAATTGAACT
>OGCG01001357.1_pt1 | contig 12128 bp, 14 predicted proteins | sample 1570061 | NCBI WGS metagenome assembly OGCG01 (sample SAMN06268698, study PRJEB24515) | hot springs metagenome | isolation source: Joseph's Coat, Yellowstone National Park, Washington, USA | place: USA:Joseph's Coat, Yellowstone National Park, Washington, USA
CCAAAAGAATTTTCAAAAGTTATAAGCATAGGCAAACCGTTACCTAATGCAGAAATTAAAGTAGTAAAGGATGACGGTAAAGAGGCAAAACTTGGAGAGACAGGCGAACTTTGGGTTAAAGCTCCATGGCTAATGTTAGGCTATAAGGATATCGAAGAAACTGCCAAGGTATTTAATGAAGGATGGTTAAAAACTGGTGACCTAGTAAGTTATGATAGTAACGGATTACTTTATTTTAGGGGAATAAAGAAAAGAATGCTTAAGTATAAGGGGTATCCTATATTTCCAAGAGATTTAGAAGAAATTCTAAAGTCTAATTCTAATGTTATTGATGCCCTTGTATTTGGGGAAGATTCTGGAAATTTAGGTTCTCAACCAGTTGCAAAAGTAGTAGTAAAGAATAGAAAACCTAATCTTGAAGAAGAACTACTTAATTATGTTAATTCGAAAGTCGCATTTTATAAAAGGCTAAAGAAGATATATATTGTGGATAAAATTGAGTGAACTAGATAATTTAATAAAAGAAATTTCGGAAAAGCTACAAAGAAAAGGAGAAGATTTTTTAGGATCAAAAGAGGCTTTAACGATTACAATAACGGATCAGAATATCAATGAGATAATATCTAAGAACAAGGTTGTGTTAATAGACTTCTGGGCACAATGGTGTTCTCCATGCCACCTATACGAACCAATATTCGATAAGGTAGCTGAAAAATATAAGGGTAGAGCTATTTTCGGTAGACTTAATGTGGATGAAAATCCAAAAACTGCAGATGAGTATCAAGTTTTAAACATACCAACAACGCTAATTTTCGTAGACGGCAAAGTTGTTGATAGCATTGTTGGAGCAGTAGATGAAACTACGCTAGAAAGTACATTGGCGAAATATATATGATAGAAACAAAGTTAGAAAAACATTTTAAGAATTTTATTTTAAATTCAGAACTAAATGATGCTGGAATTATATGTATTACAGGAAATAACGGCAGTGGAAAGACTACATTTCTCAATTTATTATTAGGAATATATAAGCCAGATAAAGGATATGTCAAGATTAATAATAAAGATATAACTAAGTTGCCGGTGGAAAAAAGGAGAATAGCATTTGTTAATCAAGATAGCTATATACCAGAGTTAACTGTAGATTCACATATTTTATGGGGAGCTAAATTAAGGAAAATAAAGATTGATGATAACGAGATTAAAGATCTAAAAGAAGCTTTAGGTATAAAATTCTCTGGGAAAGTAAAAAATTTAAGTTTAGGTCAGAAAGAAAGAGTGGCAATTCTTACAGCAATATTATCTAAACCTTATTTTTTACTAGTAGATGAGGCATTTTCAAATATTAGCGATAAAAAGGATTTCCTATCTAAATTAATAGAAATTCTAAAAAAATATGATATTGAAATGATATTCACTACACAAGATTTAGAGGATGTTAAATTTTCAGAAAAACATTACATAATGAATAGGGGTATTCTTCGAAAAAGTTTTTAATTTTAATTATACTGGAAAGGCCTTAAAACAATAAAGTAGTTACAAAAAAATATAAATAAATAAATAGTTTTCATACTTTATCTTCTATAAGCTTTTATACTCTTTAACAAAACGGCTTAACATGCCATCAAATGCGGAAGAGGCATTAAAGTTTCTAAAAGATAATAAAATCGAGTGGGTAGATTTGCAATTTACTGATCTGCCTGGTAGATTACAACATGTTACTATTCCAGCTTCAGATTTTGACGAAAATAGCTTCAAAGAAGGTTTTGGAAAACTTGATGGAAGCAGTATAAGAGGATTTACTATGATATATGAAAGCGACATGATTCTACAACCAATACCACAGACTATGTCAATAATACCTTGGATGAATGGTGTTGCGAGAGTACTAACAAAAGTATATTGGGGAGGAGGAAAAGGAAGATTTGAAAGAGATCCTAGGTTCATTGCAGAAGAAGCTGAAAGAACACAAGAAGAGCAGGGTTATACTTCGTTTTTTGGGCCAGAACTGGAATTCTTCATATTTGATAGAGTAGATTTAGACGTAGCACTTCCTCAAAGTGGAACTGGTTATAAAATATACGCTAGAGAGTCTCCATGGCACGATAATGGAGGTTTTATGATAAGATATAAAGAAGGATACTATCCAGCCCCTCCAATAGATCAATTAATGGACATAAGAGTAGAGGCAGTTGATACATTAACAAAGTATTTTGGATTCATAATAGAAGCTACTCATCACGAAGTTGCTACCGCAGGCCAAGGAGAAATAGATTTTAGATTTTCGACATTAGCAGACACTGCAGATAAAGTTCAAACGTTAAAGTATGTTCTTAAAAACGTAGCTGCTAAGCATAATATGGTTGCAACTTTTATGCCAAAGCCAATGTATGGAGATAACGGAACTGGAATGCACACTCATTTTAGCTTATGGACAAAAGACACAAAAAAGAACTTAATGTATGATCCTAATGACGAATATGCTGAAATAAGCCAGACTGGAAGATATGCCATTGGAGGAATTTTGACTCACGCTAGAGCTCTTTCTGCAATAGTTTCTCCAACAGTAAATAGCTATAGAAGATTAGTTCCAGGATTTGAAGCACCAGTATATACTGCATGGAGCAAATCTAATAGAAGCGCTATAATAAGAGTACCGTCTTATTATAGAGGAATGGAAAAAGCTAAAAGAATTGAATACAGAGCTCCAGATCCTTCAACTAATCCCTATCTAGCATTTTCCGCAATATTAATGGCTGCATTAGATGGTGTAAATAAAAAGATAGATCCAGGAGATCCAGTTGATGAGAATATTTATCACTTAACTCCAGATAAAAGAAAAGAACTAGGAATAAGAGAATTGCCTAGATCTTTAGACGAAGCCTTAGATGAACTAGAGAGCGATAATGAGTTCCTTAAACCAGTTTTCAATTCATCAATGTTAAATGTATATGTTGACCTTAAAAGAGACGAGGCAAAAACATTACAAATGTATCCTCATCCAATGGAACTATATTATTACATGGACTCCTAAGGTAAGTAAATACCAGATTTTTTTAGATATTTATATACTTCGTTTAAGTCTAAATAACTATCAAATTCATAGTTATTAATTGCCTTTTTCATTATACTATAGTCTTCTCCTATTAGATTTGCGTATTCTGGTATCCATCTATCTTTAGACTCTAAGAACCACGAAAAAGAACTTTCATAAAGATTCTTGATTTTTTCTTCATCTAGATCTGACCTTATAGCCATAGTACAACAATGTACAGGCTCGAAAACATGGCTTATCTTATTTCCTTGATCCTTTAGAATAGAAAGATAAGGTTCCCATATAGCTATGGATTTTATCTTTTTTTCTTGAAAATTAGAGACTAGATCTTCTGGAGAATTAAAAGGGACTATTTTAACATCCTTAAAATCTGCTATAGTCCATGTTTCCATGCTAGAAAGTACTGTAGAACCTACTTCGCATGATTCGCCTATTATGCCTGCGCCTCCCTTTGCACCTCCAGCTATTATCTTTATATCAAAGGCTTTTGAAAAAATAATCTGAGAGACTACTGGAGAGAAGCCTATATCAAGCTTTCCTAGCGCTAAGTCTCTAGTAACGTCTATTCCGTTCTTATATATTATTATACTAGGTGAATATCCACTATCCTTCAGCTTTTTGTAAAAAGGCATTATAAAAGGATATTCGGCAGCTTTTATTATACCGATTTTTATTATTCTGGATTTGAGAGAAACTTCTAAACTTTTCCCAGCTATTATTTTCCTTGATATTATACCTTCCTTTTCTAATTCCGAAAGTATCTCTGAAACTCTGCTTTTGGATATGCCAGATAATTTAACTAAGTCAGTCTGAAGCAGAGAACCATTTTTTGATAATAAATCGATAATTATATCTCGTCCTTTCATTATTTATATTTTTATAAAAAGATCATATTAAACTTAAACTTTTATTAGACGAATCTAGCATCCTTAATACCTTATTAACTAGTGCCTTATCTTTCTTGAAAATTCCCCTAGTTGCTACAGATAATAGTTTAGCCTCCTTATCTTTAACTCCTCTTACATATACACACATATGCAAAGCATCTCCCATTACCATAACTCCTTTAGGTTTAATGTCGCTATTCATTAGCGCGTCTGCTATTTGGCTCACTAGCCTTTCTTGAATTTGAGGACGTGCTGAATAATAATTCACAATCCTAATGATCTTGCTAAATCCTGCAACCTTGCCATTTTCTCCAACAATATATGCTACGTGTATTTTGCCTATAAAAGGTAAAAGATGGTGTTCGCATAACGAAGAAAATTGTATATCTCTCAAAAGAATCAATTGATCTTCCTCGTAGTTCGTATCGTCCTCTTCATTCAGTTTAAATACCTTAATTGTAGGTTGAGATGTTCTTAAACCGTATGTCATATCTAGCAATGCCTTTGCGACTCTAGTTGGTGTTTCTTTTATTCCCTCTCTGTTTGGATTATCTCCCAAAAGTTCTATTATTTCTTTAACGCGCTTCGCTATCTCTTCTACTAGTTTTTCTTGGTTTAATGATGTTTCCATACCTTTAAATGTTAGAGGAGATTGCTATAAATATATTTATTTTAAAAAATCTTATAGTAATTTATAAGCAGTTTCTAAAACTTCTGGTTTTCCAGATGTTACTATCATTGTATCTTCTATTCTTACGCCATATTTACCCTTAATATAAATTCCAGGTTCAACAGTTATTACCATATTCTTCTTTAAAACATCATTAGAATTGAATGAGATATAAGGACTTTCGTGAACATCTATACCAACACCATGCCCAGTTGAATGAACAAAATATTTTCCAAATCCGTTTTTTTCTATTACATTTCTAGCAATTCTATCAATTTCAGAAGCCTTTATTCCATCAGATACTGCGTCTATAGCTTCTAATTGCGCTTCTAATACTATTTCGTAGATTTTCTTTAAATCGTTTGAAAATTTTTTAACTAGCAAAGTTCGTGTGCTATCAAAACAGTATCCCTGATATTTTGCTCCTATATCTATAACTACACTGTCTCCCTCCTTTATTACTCTATCTGTAGGTATGTGATGAGGTTCAGAAGAATTTTCTCCAGAAGCTACTATAGAAGGAAAAGCATAATCTTCTGCTCCCTCCGTTTTCATAGTATAATCAATAAGTCCTGATAATTGTTTCTCATTAACTTGTTCTGTTGCTTTATCAATAGCAATTCTCATAGCCACTGATGTTATTTCTCCAGATTTTTTTATTATATCAAGCTCTTCTAAATCTTTTATTGACCTTAATGCGGATATTTGTGAAGAAATATCTTTTAGTTCAAACTTACTACTTAACCGTAAATATGTGCTGGCATCTAGCGACGAAATATCTGCAAATATACTATTTCTACTAGTAATTTTTTCAATAGCGTCAATAATCGATGTATATTGTATATCCTCGCTGACTTTTGTCGGATAATATATTTTCACATCCACTCCCTTAGTTTCTAATGCTCTATTCTCTTCTAGAAGAGGAGCTAAAAGGGTAGCTACTCCGTCGCAATACAATAAAACTCCTGCACCATTATATCCAGTAAAATAAAAAATATTGGAACTTCCAAATATTGCTCCACATCCTTTTTCTATAATATTAGAGAGCTTGTTTATTCTCATATAACATATACTTGAAATTAGGCTCTCTAATAGATATTGCTATCTCAAAAGCATGCGTTATTACTTCTTCTTTTACATCGTCTTTCAAGTCTGCCTTTAATATACTGAAAATGTCAATAGTCTTATCAGTTTTATATAAACAAGTTTTCAATTTTCCATCTACTGTTAGTCTTATTCTATTACATCCTGCACAGAATATAGGATTAGAATAAGGTTTTACCATTTCTACTATTAGCCCTGATTTCAAATAATATCTAGGTCTAAAATGTTTATTTCGTATTACACTTTTAATAGAATTAGATTTTATATATTGTTCTATTTTGCTTAAACTTTCATGACATGAAAAAGACTCTTTCCCTAAGCCTACTGGATGTAACTCAATCAAATGGACTTCATTTACTCCAAGGTCTTCTGCTAGTTTCAAAAATTCTATAGTTTCTTCCTCATTTTTCTTATTAACCACAAAATTAAGCTTTACTGGTTTTAATCCAACTTCTACAGCTTTCCTTATTCCAGATATTACCTTGTCAAAGGCATCAACGCCAGTAATTTCCTTAAACTTAACTTTGTCTATTGCGTGCAAACTTACATTAACTCTATCTAGTCCAGCATCTTTTAGTTTCTCAGCTAAAGTATTTAGTAAAACCCCATTAGTAGTCATTGAGACTTCTTTTATCCCTACTTTTTTTATTGAAGAAATTATTTCTGGTAAGTCTCGTCTTAATGTAGGTTCCCCTCCAGTTAATTTTACGTATTTTATACCAAATTTTGTAGCTACTTTAGTTACTAGAACTATATCATGAAGACTAAGTCCGTTCTGTTTTTCTTGACCTTCGCCTTCCATATGGCAGAAAAAACACGAAAAGTTACAAACATGAGTTAAGGTTATTCTTAAATCCTCTAATGGTCTTCCATATTTGTCAATCATTACCTTTATATTCTTACCTAAATAATAAAAAGTTGTATGAAAGACGTTCTTTGTCCAAGGTGTGGTATAAGAATGGAATTTATGGCAGAAGCTGAGGTTAGCGGAAGTAACAAGAAGGTAAGATATTTCTATAGATGTCCTGCATGCGGAACTAGAATATCAGAATCCGAAATGACAATAGAAAAGAAAGACGGCTATGTATCTATAAAAGTTCTCCAATAGTCTTCTTTAGAATATTTAAATGTAATGGAGGAAACAAACTCAGCAAAGCGATATTTTTTAAATTATTAATATATAGTAATTCTTCTTTTGTTGGAGAATATGAAATAAGGAATTCTCTTAAAATATTTTCATACTCTCCTATTTCGTACAAGAATTTATAACTAAGAAATAAAACAAACACTGCTAAATCCCATGCCCTATATTCCTTTGAGTCTGTCTTGATAGCTTGTTCTGCATCGATAACATATACAGAATCATTTATAAGAAAATTTTCAAATTTAGTATCTCCCATTGCAAACCCAGAATCATGTATATTTCTTAATGTTTTTCCTAACAATTTAAAGTCTTGAATTGTAGCAGGAATTTTGCCTTCTATAAATTCTCTTACTATGCAATTCTCACTAAAGTCAAAATCAATTAATCTTGGAACACTAATACCTTTCCAAGGATTTGTCAAGAAATCTATCTCTCTTCTCATTCTTTCGTTAGGATCTGCTACATAAGGATAAGATCTAAAAAGAGGAGTTATAAAAAACCATTTAAGAGATACATTTGAGCCATAACATTTTTTAACATATTTATTTCCATCATATCGAACTATTTTAGATTGTGTATAGAAAGTTCTAAAAATATTTTCTATGTTCATTGTATATAGAATAAAAAATATGCGTATTTAAATGTAAAACTCTGTAGTTGTATATCTTTACTTTATATCAAGTAAATCGGCCATCTCATCTATATACTTAAACATATCGTCTGGAAATACTACTACTGTAACCTTATCGTCACATATCTTATTGTACGCTGCTATGGTAGCACCTGCACTTAAGCCTATCAAAATTCCAGAAGTCCTTGCTATAGTTTTAACACCTTGAAAAGCCTCGGCTAAAGTTATATCTATTATTCTATCTATTATTGAAGACGAAATTAAACCATCGCCATCTTGCCTTTTTATACCAGGTATTCTTTCTCCTTTAGCTGGCTGGACCCCTATAATTTCTATATTACGATATTTTTCTTTAAAATATTTAGAGATGCCTGCTAGATGACCTCCAGTACCTGCAGTAGCTATTATACGTTCTGCTTTTTTCCCTATTGACTGTAGTTGTTCATCTATTTCCTTAGCAGTTGTTTCATAATGGGCTAACATATTTACTGGGTTTACAAATTGATTTAGATGCAGTGCTGAAGTAGACGAAGAATATTGTCTAACTAGTGGCAATAACTCCGTAGTAGTATTTCCAGCTTGAATAACGTTAGCTCCTAATATTCTCATAGCTACCTTGAATGTTTTAGGGGCAACAGATGGAATAAATGCAGTAAATTTCTTGTTAAAAATAGCAGAAAATGCTGAAAGTGATATACCTACGTTACCTGAGGTGGCCTCTACTATCTCATTAGCATTATTATCTAACGCTTCCCTAAATAAGAACCATGCAGTTCTATCTTTTATGCTTCTACTAAAGGGATTATAGTACTCTAGTTTAGCCCAAACATCTTTACCAACTTTTAACTTCAGTAGAGGAGTAGGCCACATTCCTTCTAATAGTTCTATAGAGTCTTGAAAAACATGCAGATCTTTTGACACAATACGCATCTACCCATCATTAAATTATATTCAGCATATATAAAGTGCTATCTCTTTAGTTTAAGTCTTATTAGTGTCTCACCTCCATTTTTTTCGTATCCTAAAAACTCATTCCCAGTCTCTTTGCACCAATTTTTTAAATCGTCTACCATACCTCCCCATGGAGTTCTAATTATAATTTCTTCTTCCCCTTTGATATTTTTCCAAACTTCCATTATTTGAATAAAACCAGATGGGCAAGCATCCTTTATTTCCAACTCCTTCATATACTTATCACTATATCAGAATCTTTAGCCTCAAGTAAAAATATTACGGCCCCAGATAATTTTACGCCGTCCATTAAATCCTCCTTAGAGAATCCAGCTATTTTTAATCCAGCTTCATCAACATAAAATTCTACACCTTCCTTTATAGCGTCATTAAGTAACTTTTCCGTTTCTCTTACACCTACCTTTTTCATCTTATATTTTGTGTACAGATTAGCAAAAAATCCCATGCTTAATTTTGCCCTACCTCTTACCTTCTTAGTAAATAAAATTACTGCTTGAGAGGTTACAAAGCATTTAACTGTCCAATTTAACGCTCTACCGTCTATTGCTAATACTAATGCATGATAAAATTTTTCAAAACTATTATCTGAAACCAAAATTGTAAGCTTTGGCATTAGGATATATTTGGCCAGTATATTTTAAAATTATAGAATACAATCTAGAACAGTTAAGAGAGTCTACAGTTTATTAAGTATTATTATATTGTTTTTCATTTTATCTTAGAAACGCTTTTTCCTTTATTTAACTTTATAAATTAATTAACTATAACTTATTTTACAGAACTATGACTAGCTTAAAGTTAGTAAGTTTCTGTTTTCAAAAATAGTTTAAGATTATATTTTCTATAAGCTTTATTTAGATTACATAGATATTTTCATATATATTTAATAAAATTTCAATTTCGGACTTAATTAATACTTTGATCGTTTAAAGAAAATATAATTAGCATGTGAATATCTATAACTACTATGCAAATAAGAGCACTAACAGTATTTGTCTCGTCTTTAGAATATGATAGAATAAGTAATTATGTTGAAAAAATTAAAAAAATTGACAATATATGGACAAAAAGAATTTCATTACCTGAGACAAATCTTTCCATATCAAAAGTAATGGAGTTAATTCCCCAAGATAATAGTGTGCTTTTCAGCGTTTGCGGAATGAGGGATAACGATAATAGAATAATGGAAATACTTGACGCATTAAGATCTGGAAGCAATATTTTTTGTAATATTCTAGTTAATGATATAAAAAACCTAGATAAAATAACGAAAATATTAACAAAGCTAGAACCAGAAGAGGCAACTAGATTGGCTTTATTAATTAATGATGACTTCCTTCTTACGCCTTATTTCCCTGCTTCTACTGCTAATGTTGTAGCAGACTCGTTTGGCTTAGCATTGCTGTACGTTAAAGATTTTATTGAAAATAATATATCTAGCGCGTTTCAACAAGCTAATGAATTCGGTTTAAAAGTATCAAGAAAAATTGGTGCCAAATTTCTAGGTATTGATGTCTCTTTATCTCCATGGATGAATGAAAGTGTAGGAGAAATAATAGAAAAACAGAGCGGGAAAATATTTTCACTAGGTAATACGTGGACTGTAGGAGAAATTAACAAATTAATATTTTCAGAAGCCTGGAGATCTAAAGTAACCCCTATAGGATTTTCAGAAACAATGCTTCCAATAGCAGAAGATAATATTCTTAAAAAGAGAGTCGAAGAAGGTTCTTTAACATTGTCTCAACTAGTTCAATTAACATTCGCTTGCGCTGCAGGAATTGACATGGTTGGAATAAAGGAAGATCCATTACTTTACAAAAATCTTATCAAAGACCTTATAGCAATCCAATTTACTAAGAAAAGACCTTATGCAATAAGAATTATTCCTTCAAGAGGAGAAGATAAAATAAATACAAAAGATTTCGGTATAATACCTACGATTAAAGAAATATAGAGATGTTTTAAATTACTTTTATATACTTCCTATTATATAGAGAAATATCATGGAAGTTAGAAGAGTTCAAAAATTTGGTAAATCAACATTGATGGTTTCTCTGCCTGCAGACTGGGTAAAGGAAGTAGGTCTAAACCCTGGTGAAAGTATATACTTGGAAGTGGACGAGGACGGAAGCTTAAAGGTATATCCGCCAAATTTGAAATCAGAAAGTACATCAAAAGAGATGAAAGTAGCTATTAAAAATAATACATCGGCTGACTTAATAGGAAGACTTATCTATAGTTTATACGTATTGGGTTTTGATAAGGTATCAATAGAATCTACAGACGGTCCTTTTAATGAAGATGTGTTAAGAAAAGTTAAAGATGCAGCAAGAAGCCTTATAGGTTTAGAAATAGTTTCACAAGATGTTACTTCTCTACAAATACAATCGTTTTTAGATCCAACTAAATATAATATGACTAGCCTAATAAGCAGATTAAGTAATACGCTAAAGCAAATGTTACATTATCTAAACTTAGGAATAAAAGAGGCTAGTAGAACATTTTTACAAGAAGTTATAGAATTAGAAAAAGAGATAGACAGACTGTATTATCTATCTTTAAGACAGTTACTAATAGCACAAGTTAATAGAAGTTTAGCATATATGATAGGTGTAAAAAGAATACAAATTGTTGGGAACAGAATATTAATGAAAGCTGTAGAGGAGGCAGCAGACGAAATAAGCGATGCGGCAAACGATTTATTAGCATTGCATCCGGAGGATCTCGAAATAATAAAGAACTCGTGGGAAAAAATAGACATGTTAATTGATCAGACTACAGTAGTAATTGATCATGTAGTAAAAGTTCTAGGAAAAGAAGATGTTAAGTTAGTAAATGAAGTAATGGAAGAACTTGAAACATTAAGAAGAGTATTGATAACAGAAGCTTTGGGTATAGAAGAAAAGCTTAGCAAAATAAGTTCGCCTAGGGCTACTATAGCTGCGAGGACACTAAATCTAAGATTATATAATGCTATAAGAAGAATGGAGCCGATAGCTGAAATAGCATTTAATAGAAGCGTGGAAAATTTAAAGGAAATTACTATTGACTAATAGTTTTTAGTTGTGATAATACATATTGTCTTATCTCAGTTATTGAAGGAAGTTTTTCCATAATTTTCCCATTATCCATGTATTTCTTAAGTAGAGGAGTACATCCATCTATTTTTTCATTTAGCAAAGTTATTGTATCATTTAGACTATTACATCTCCATACTTGTTTTGCGCCTGGCCATTTACCTCTTTTAGTAAAAGGAACCCATTTTCCGTCTATATACTTTTCAACAATATCTGCGCTAAAGTCTACACTCTGTGGAAATGCTACACTGGTTCCTATACCAAATCCATCTACATAATCTTTCAATTCTATTACGTCCTCCTCATCTATTCCTCCACTAACTATTATCTTAACATTCCTAAATCCATTAATGTCAAGAGTCCATCTGACCTCTTGAATTATTTTCTTAAAGTTACCTCTTCTACTGGAAGGTGTGTCTAATCTTATTCCGTATAGTTTATCTCCTAAAAGTTTAGCAGCTTTTAATGCTGCAAAACGTTCATCTTCAAATGTATCTACTAGAGCTATTCTTTGAACTGCCGGATCTATTGCATTATTAAACGCTTCCCATGCCTTCTCATCATCTCCTAATATGAGCATAAGAG
>OGCG01001358.1_pt1 | contig 12125 bp, 12 predicted proteins | sample 1570061 | NCBI WGS metagenome assembly OGCG01 (sample SAMN06268698, study PRJEB24515) | hot springs metagenome | isolation source: Joseph's Coat, Yellowstone National Park, Washington, USA | place: USA:Joseph's Coat, Yellowstone National Park, Washington, USA
CTCATAGTCGCGCTCGGCTCCAACGCCTTTTTGGGCACGGCGACGCAGTACGTACAGGTACTGGCTGGGATCTTGCTCCCCTCCGCGAGCCTCTTTTTGGTGCTGCTCTGCAACGACACAGCGGTATTGGGTCCCTGGATCAACCGTACCTGGCTCAACGTGTTGGCCATAGCCATAGTTGGAGTACTCTTGGTCCTCTCCTTCGATCTCACTGTCTCGACGCTGTTCCCCTCTCTCAACGGTGTGCGGCTGACCGAGATTTGCTTTGAGGTCGGCGCTGTCGGAGCTGCTGTGGCCTGGGCCTGGGCCTGGTGGCGGCGTCGGCGGGGTTGGGAAGCTGGAGCTGACTCCGCCCAGGGAGATGTGCTCAAGATGGATCGCGCAACCTGGAGAATGCCCCCGCTTGCCCTCCTCGAGCGTCCGAAGCCCACCCTGCTGCGCCAGCTCAGCCTTTGGGTGATGCGCGGCTATCTGATCCTCTCGGTGGTGGTGGTGGGGGTGAAGCTGTTTAGCCCCTTTGTCCACTAGGCCCTAATGGCTCAGGCGGTGGCCGCATGTCCAATGGCGGCGACCGCCTGAGCCGTCTCCGGGTCGCCTGCTTTTGATTCCACTTGTCCAACGAAAAGGCATTCAGTGGAGTTTGGGCACGCAATAGCCTGGAGGCCCAATACACCGCTCTTCGGCCAGTGAGCAAGAGACGTTCCCCGGAGTGGGGCAAGTCCCCAGGAGGTCCCATTCCAGTGTCCTGCTGCCATGTCTCCCGCGACCCAGCAGTTGTTCGGCGAAGAGCATGCTGCTGCTACGGGACCGAGGACCTTGGCTATGGAGGTAGGAAGGCCACCCAGCTCCCAGCCGGATCTATCGAGCCGCAGCACAACTCCAGTCCTTGCTCCAGCCCCGCCCGCCCAACACCCTGTCAGGCTTCTGCAGAACACTGTCGCCAGCTCGACCTCTTCTTTTGCAATGGGGATAGTCACCGTCTGCCACGAACGGCCGTTCCAGTGGACCATGAGCGGGTTGCCCACGCTTGGGTCGGCGCGGGACGCTCCCACCGCCCAGCAGTCGTCGGGCGCCGAGCAGCTGATTGCATTGAGAAAGGCCCGAGGGGGTGTCTTGATCGGGACTATCGTCCAGCCTCCTCCGAGCCAGTGCTCAACAAGTGGTTCCATGTTGGGTGTGGCGTAGTTGGTGTAGCCGACCGCCCAGCACTCTGTGGGAGAGGGGCAGTCCACGCTCATCAAATTGTCTTCGGAGGTCCCTTTGGGATAAGGGGTGGGTTGAGCTTCCCAGTGACCTTCTATCCAGGTGGCTGAAAAAGGTGTCTTGCCGCTTCCTCCGACTGCCATGCAGATGGTCTTGCTTGCACAGGAGACCCCTTGGAACCACGACCCTGCGATTGGGGGAGCTGCGGTCCGAACAAAAGATCCCTTGGTCCAAATAAGAGCAAGGGGTTTTTCGTCTCCGTCGTGACCTTGGACTCCAACTGCCATGCAGATTCCGCTTTCGCAGCTGACGCTGCCCAGATCGGACCACCAGCCGACAGGCTCGGCTGGAAGCCTCATCGCTTGGAGCGCGCCTGTAGGTTCTGAGGAAAGTCCGATACCTGCTTTGTGTGGCTGGTTGCCCCGGCTTAGCTTGCGTTTTGGGATCCGCCTGTCTGCTGTAAGAGACCCGAGGTCACCTGCGCGCCCATAGGCTGCTAGGGCTTCCGAGGCCCCCCCTTCCGCTGCCACAGCAAGGCTCTCTTTGCGGAGGTGCTGAGTTCCGAGAGGTAGGTTTGCATGTGCCGGCAGATGGAGTCCGCCAAAAAGCCCCATCGTCAGGCTCGCCATCAAAGCCCCCAGCGTCCCACCCACTGCCTCTCCAGTCGAGTCGCCCTTGTTGGCTACCAAGCCCACCAGCTCATGTCGCAATCAACCTAGGTTCTGGACGCAGAAGCTTAGTGCTGTCCAGGCCAGCTTGCTCTAGGCGACTGGTGGCGCTAGGTCTGAATCGTCGACGCCTCGGTTTTGTTCAGCGACTTGTTTTGGATCCGCTGTAGGCGGCTAGCAAGTGCGTCCCGGAAGCGCTCCAAGGCCTCTATCTTCGAGTCGACCCTTTCGAGGAGGGTCTTTAGTGTGCTGGTGGCCTCCTCCAGCATCTTGGCCTGCTCAGAGTAGTCGGCATCCTTGTAGTGCTGTTTGATCTGGGCTAGGCGGTCCTCGGCGGAAAGCACGGACCGGATCTCCTCTAGGTTGAAACCCATGAGAGCTTGGAGGTCACGGATGCGCCTTACTCGCTCGATCACTTCCTCTCCGTACAGGCGGTTGCCACCCGGGCGGTGAGCAGTGGGAGTTATAAGTCCCACCTCCTCGTAGTAGCGGAGCGTTCGCTCCGATACCCCGAGCCTGGCTGCAACCGCGCCGATGCTAGAGAGCGCTCGCATCCGATCGGGATCTGACTCTACGAAGCTAGGGGAAGCTGTCATGACCCTTGGCCACCCTCCATGCTGAGCTGGCCAATGAGGCCCGGAGCCTGAGCACCGTTACCTTCGGCTGCGGATGAAGAGGCCGCAGAGGCGCCAGCGAGAGGCTCGTTGGTGCTGGTGGCTGTTGGTGCTGACTCCTCCCGGTAGATGAACTTGCCTCCTCTCATCCAGGAGGCCGCGGCAGCAATCAGGCACGAGACTGTGGCGAAGTCAAAGGCCTCCCTCAGTCCGGACATGAACGGCGCGGATATGAGGTGGGGGAAGAACTCGCGTCCTGTCAGGTAGGCGACCTTTGATGGGGCGAGGCGAGCCAGCACCCCAGTTGGCGCAAGCAAGGACTGGATCGGGTTGTAGCCCAGGAACGCTGCAAAGAGGGCTCCAGTTGGAGGCAGGTGGGAGACCTTGGCTGCTGCGGAGGCGGGCACGCCTTCGGCCGTGAGGCCGCTGAAGAGCGCCGAGGGGAGATGCGAGGAGAGCCCAACGATGATGAGAGTGAAGAAGATGCCGATCGAGAGCACCATCGCGGAGTTCTGGAAGGTAGCGTTCATGCCGGCTCCGGCACCGCGCTGGCGGGGAGGGAGGCTGTTCATGATGCCGGCCCGGTTGGGGGAGGAGAACAGCCCCATAGCAAGCCCGTTCATGAGAAGAAGTAGCGCGAACCAGATGTAGGAGAAGTTGACCGGCAAGAGTTCCAAGAGGCCGAAGCTCAGCGCAGCTGCCACCATGCCTCCAGTTGCGAAAGGCCTTGCCCCGAAGTGGTCCGAGAGATACCCAGAGATCGGCCCTGCAATCAGGAAGCCAGCAGTCAAGGGCAGCATGTAGATGCCCGCCCAAAGCGGCGTGTTGGAGAAGCTGTAGCCATGCTGGGGTAGCCACATCCCCTGCAGCCAGATAATGAGGATGAACATCATCCCGCCCCGCCCAAGTGCTGCGAGGAGGCTGGCGAAGTTTCCGGCAGTAAAAGCCCTGATCCTAAAGAGCGGCAGGCGGAACATTGGGTTTTCTACCTTCGTCTCGATCCAGCCAAACAGGGCGAGCATCACGACGCCCGAAGCCAGATACGCAATCACCTTTGGGCTCGACCAACCCATCACGTGGGTCCCGTAGGGGATGATTCCGTAGGTGATCCCCATGAGCACCAGGATCAGACCGGCCGCAAAGGTGAGGTTTCCCCACCAGTCGATCTTCGAGGGGGTGCGGATGCCCTTGTCGTGAAGGCTGATGTAGGCCCAGACGGTGCCGAACAGTCCGATTGGGACCGACACCAAGAAGACCAGCCGCCACTGGATGGGGCCGAGGAGGCCGCCCAGCACTAATCCGATGAAAGAGCCGGCGATTGCAGCCACCTGGTTCACGCCGAGGGCAAGGCCCCGTTCGTTCTCTGGGAAGGCATCCGTGAGGATGGCTGCTGAGTTGGCAAAGAGCAAGGCCCCGCCGACTCCTTGAAGAATGCGCATGAGGATGAGCCAGAGGGTTCCTGCCACTCCGTGCATCCAGTCGATAGACAGCATTATGGAAAAGAAGCTGAAGACGGCGAATCCGAGGTTGTACATCTTGACTCGGCCGTATATGTCGCCGAGGCGCCCGAAGCTCACTACCAACACCGCGGTTACCACCATGTAGCCCATGAGCAACCACAAGAAGAGGTCGGTGTTGGAGGGCGCGAGGGGATTCAGCTTCACCCCCCGGAAGATGTCGGGCAATGCTATCAGCAAGATCGACGAGTTGATAGTCGCCATTAGCACCCCAAGGGTTGTGTTGGAAAGCGTGATCCACTTTCCCCTGTAGGGGTCTGCAGCTAGCTTGCGCCCCCTCAGTCTCTGAGCGGCCTGAACCATTCCTCTCTCCGTTGTGTAGGCTTGGTCTCGCTTACGTCAACGTTAAGACTACCTGTCGTTTACGTAAGGTCAGCCGAGTCGGAGGGAATTGGATCTCTAGCTCGCCGTCCGGCACTTGGGGCCCAGGGGTATGCGGTGCTAGCTTGAGCCTCCGTAGCGAAGCCTCGCGCCAGCGGGCCGTTGGAGGGGGCCATGGAGCAAGAGTCGGAACCTGGGACCGCCGGTTTGCGAACGGTCCTATTTTCGGTATCGGACCTGGGTCGGTCTAAGGCGGTCTATTCTGCGTTGCTTGGCGTGGAGCCGGGAACAGAAAGTTCCCATTACATGGGTTTCGATGTCGCCGGTCTGCACGTAGGACTGCTGCCATCTGGCGGACCTTCTCAGACGCCAAGCCCGGTTGGTTACTGGCACGTAGACGACATCGAAGCCAAGGTGGCGAAGTTGGTTGGTGCGGGTGCCACGGTGAGAGAAGCTCCGCGCCACGTCGGCGGCGGGCGTTGGGTGGCAAGCATCGCCGATCCCGACGGGAACGTGATAGGGCTCATCGAGGACAGGCACTCTTAGGCCTTCAAGGATCGAGGGCGAGAAAGCCTAGGCGCCGGCCTCTCGGGGGAACGCTTTGCCCATTGGTGGCCTGGCCGAAGCGAACTCGACAACGCGTTGGTTTCCGATCTTGGCAACCTAGGGTGCGCGTGGGCCTGCTGGTTAGATCCAGTTGCCCACTTGGGGCGGGGCATCGTGGGCCGCCCGGGTCTCGATCCCGGCACCTTGGGATTAAAAGTCCCCTGCTCTACCAGATGAGCTAGCGGCCCATGCACCATTGAACCAGCTTGCAGCCGATCCCTGCCCGTTTGGCCGTCGGTCCTAGAGAGCAGAGCCCTCTTGGGCCAACATCTCCAGGGCATCGGCCATTATCTGCGGCTGGGGCTCCCCGCAATCGGGGCAGCCAACGCCAGGGGCTGGCACGTTTAGCCACCAGCCGTTCACGATCCCCCGAGTGGCCTCGATATCTTGGGCAAGTTCGGAGGCGGTGACTGCACCCCCGGCAGGATTACTGGAGAGGCCGGCCAGGATGGGTGTCGACGGCGAGATCGATCTGATGATCGAGGCCTCTTCGGCGACTATGGCCTTGTACTTGCTTGGACTGCGTTCGGATTGCTGCACCGTGTTGAGCCCGATCACATCGCAGGGGGGAACCTCCTGGGATGGCTTCCTCGATGAGGAAGGAAGCCTGTCCGGCTGGATGAAGTCACATATCGAGATCAACCCATAGCTCTTGGCCAACTGGGCAACCAGGGTGTCGTAGTGGTAGGGATCAGCTTGTTCATTGGCGGGCGTGTCAGCAAAGCGTTCGTTGTCGTAGAGGATTGCCTTGTAGCGACCAGGAAGCCCACCGCTGTGTGCGAACCTGAGTAGGTCCAGGTAGCTGTGGAACACTGCCGTTGGCAGCACGGGCAGCAGAGAGGAGGGGTGTTGTTCGGCACTCATGGGCTCGAAGACCTTTCCGCCGGCCATGAGGCGGGCCAAGCGAGGGGACCCCAGAACTTGGTCGAAATGGGACTCGGCAAGGATCCACCAAGCTGGCTTGCCGTCGTAGGCGAGCAGCTCGCCTGAGCGCAAGTTGCCAGACGCCGACGTTTCTCCCGCCGACTGCACTTCCCCCTCCTTTTCCCCTAGAGAGGCTTTGAGCACCATTTGGAGGAACTGCTTGGCAACCTCGATATTTGCAGGGTTGCAATGGGGACACGCTTTGCCCGGCGAGGGTAGATTGAACCAGTAGCCGTCGACCACCTTGCGCGTTGCTTGCACCGCGTCGAAGAGCTCTTTGGCCGTCACTGGCGGGCCGCTGGGGTTGGTGGAAATGCCAGCCAGCACGATCACGTGAGGGTTTAACTGCCGCGCCTGGGCCGCAAGGGCCTTGACATACGCGCCATAGCGAGCGGTATCTCTTTCGTCGCCTTGAGCCTGGATGTCGACTACGTTCGCGTACTCGGCCCCGCCCACCTTGCTCCCGTTGACGGGCAGGTTGCCTAGTTGCAAGTACTCAAGCCCATGAGAGCGCACGACCTGGCTCGCAGACCTCACTGCTGCGGTCGGGTTCGAACGCTCGGATGCGGGGGTGAGGGACCAGGCCTCGTCGTCGAGGCCGATGCCTACTACGTCCTTCGGAACCAGCCCGTGATCGAGTGCCGTCGCAATGGCGGTCTCGCTGGTGAAGCTCTCCACCGGATTTACCTTCCAGCCCTGGGGAATCCCCGATCCTTTGTGGTTGACTACCACGTAGTCCTGCCGATGGTCGAACACCTCGGATGCCAGGGTGGGGTCGTCCAGCTTCTTCAGGGCCGATGCTGCTACGTACCAGAGCAGGGGGCCGTTTGCACCCTCCAGCTGGCTGTGGTTCTGGACTGAGGTGTCCTTGGGCTTGTGGTCGGCGTGAGTTGGTTGCGATCCTGACCAACCGCTCAGCCCGAGGGCCATTGCTGCAGTGGCTAGCAAGGACATCGGTGATCCCCACCGGCCCTCGCCCAGGCGAGGGCGGCTCTTGGCGGGGGGCGAAGCGAACGGCGGACTCAGCCCATTTTCCAGGTCTCGACGATCAGCTCCTGGGCGGGGTGACCGACCAAGTGCTCGCGGTCCCCGGTCCTGCTCGTTGCCAAACCGATACCGGTTGTCGAGATGGAGATTCTCGGGTCCGAGGCTGTCCGCTCTCTTTGTATTTCCCGGGTCAGATGGATGCTGACCTGCGGGTTTATATATCTCCATTGGTCGAATGATACTTACTATTTCGTTGACTTTGTCGCCAAAGCTTGCACTCGCAGCCGCCCCTTGGGCAGGGCTTGAGTCAACGGCAAGTCTGAAATCCGACCGCTGGCCAGGAAGAAGTCCTCACCCCTCGCATTTGATCAGGGCATTCATGTCGTGCGACCACCCCGCCTCTGGCGCGCTTCGCACATGAGGACGACTCGCCATCGGTGGGAACCACGACGCTGTGATGGAGGAGCCGGTCGAAGAAGCTGACAGCCGTCGTCTGCTCGGCCAGGAACTCGCCCCGTTGGTCGAAGGGCTGGTGGCTGGCGATCCCGAGCGAGACGCGCTCTTGGGCAGCGGAGCGACGAGCCGGAAGAATAGCTGGGTGCCGGTGTCGTCCATCGGGGCGAAGGCGATCTCGTCGATCATGATGAGATCTCTGCGCAGGCGCTGCTCGCGTACCTGGTCGGCTGAGCTGTTGGAAAGGCACCGGTATGCGGTCTCGACGAGCTCCGGGGCATGGAAGTAGCGGACAGTGTCGAGCGCGGCGTGGGCGAGCGCGACGAGGAGGTGGCTTTTGCCCCCGCCGGCTGGGCCGAGAGGACAGGCTCTTTACTTTGCGCGAACCACTCGAGCGAGGCCAGCTACTCAAGCGTCGCCTTCGACACCGACAGGGGGAGATGTCGAAGCCGTCGAGTGTCTTTGTGACCGGGAGGGGGGTCGCCTTGAGCTGCCGCCGCGCGTTCGGTCATGCAAGAAGTGTCCCCCAAACGATGCTGGCGTGCATCACGCTGCTTGGCTTCGTGGTTGTCTCTTTGGTGTCATTTTCTTAGCGAGCAGTTGTAGGTGAGGCCAGCTCTGTGCAGAGTTGTGGCTGGTGGCGCTCGAGCTTTGTCGCCTCTGGCGGCTTGGGGTTCTAGAGCCTTCTCATGGCGGCAACGAAGAGGCTGGCTGGAGTCCTCTTGGTCCAAAGCCTCGGCATGAGCTTGGTCCTTGGCTTGCTGTTTAAAAAAAGCAGTGGTCCAGGTTCGTATGCGTACCGTGCTAGCTTCTTGGCACCCAAGAAGGAAGAGGCATCTTCTAACCCAAGAAGTAAAAAGTGCTCCCCTCCGATCTCTGCTGGCAGCTTGGGGCGGACATTGGCAAGGCGACAGAACAAAGAAGATGGAGATGTCCGAAGAGAAGACGGCCTCGGTTGCTTCGACCAAGCCAGCTTCCTTCCCTGTTGTCGTGGCCTCTTCTTTTAGCTGAGAGAGCCTTGGCAATCATCTCGGCCCCACCAGATTCAAAGTCGATCTTGGGAAAACAGGTGCAATTTGTGGCTCTGTTTGGTTATCTACCCCAAGCCACCAAGAGGGCCTCCCTTGCCCTTGGGAAGAGAGGGGAAAGGGGGCCATCCAGGGATAATTGGACCTGACAGGAGAGAGATCCCTTGCTAGGAGCCTTGATGGTCTTCCTTGGGATTCTGGTCGTCTCGACATGGCCCTAGCAAAAAGCACTGATATCTGTTGGTCTCTAGAAGGCGTCTTTTGCTTCATGGCTGGACATGGCGAGATCTACTCACCAGGCGCTCCAAGACTTCTGAGTTCGCCCCTAAAAGCTCTAGAGCTCGGGGGAGGAAGCTTGCCATTGCCTTTCGGCGGGCTACCTAGAGCTCTAGACCACCTCTTTTTCGGCTGCACCGCTCTCTGCTGGCAGTTACGACGCGGATCTACCGGGGGCGACCGCCAGGTCGGCGGCCTGACGCAGACCTTCCCGCCTAAACGAGCGCTTGGATCTCGGACGGGCCCGGGCATCAGGCGTAAGCTCCACGAAGCTTTGGGATGGATTGCTAGGACTGCGTGGATGGTGTGGGCGAGGGACCTGCCGGTCCCCCTCCACGCAGGTGGCGCACTGGCCCCCTCAGTGCTGGCCCATTCAGTGATCGACTCTCGAGCCTCTCGGGTCGTCGCTTAGTGGGACACAGGGCCGGCCCGCTGTTTGGCGGACCTAAGGCGACAGGCGATGACCTCTTCGTCCCCTATCGGCGCCGAGCCGACCGGTCGGACCCGAAGTCGCGGTCGGCTAGACGCCGCCTGGGTCGTGGGCCGGCGGATCTCCCGGTCGGGCGGCTCCTTAGCCGGGGGAGCCGATGTGGCGCCAGATCGGTTCGGGGAGAAAGCTGAACGCGCTCAGATCGTGCCGCGGGCTTGAGGCGGGCGGAGTCCTCGGGATCCTTGCGCCAGGTCCGTAGCGGAGTACCATAAGTTTCGCTTGACTCTAAACTAGATTATCTCTATATTTATAGTAAAACTATATAGCAGCCAGGGTCCGTGGCCCGACATGGCTGACCCGGTCCCGGGTGCCAGAAGGCCTCGCTGGCATCGAGGCGTGCACATGGCGCAGAGGCAACAAAGGAGAGGTCTGATGGCCGAAGTAGCATCGGAAGGGGCCGGCTGCCCCTTCTTGCACACCGCCGTGGGGCACGGTTCGAACCTGGACTGGTGGCCGAACCAGCTGGAGTTGCGGATCCTCCACCAGCACTCGGCCCGGGCCAACCCGCTTGGTGAAGGATTTGACTACAAGGCCGCCTTCTTGAGCGTGGACATGGGCCAGCTGAGGCGGGACATCGAGGCGGTCATGACTACCTCGCAACCCTGGTGGCCGGCTGACTGGGGGCACTACGGTCCCCTTTTCATCCGGATGGCCTGGCACGCCGCGGGCACCTATCGGGTGGCCGACGGTCGAGGCGGAGCCGGCACCGGTGCTCAGCGGCTGGCACCGGTGAACAGCTGGCCGGACAACGCCAACCTGGACAAGGCCCGCCGGCTGCTCTGGCCCGTCAAGCAGAAGTGGGGACGGCGGTTGTCCTGGGGCGACCTGATCGTCTTCGCCGGCAACTGTGCGCTGGAGGCCATGGGATTGCGGACCATGGGATTCGGCGGCGGGCGGGTCGACGTCTTCGAGACCGAGGAGGACATCGACTGGGGACCCGAGCGGACGTGGCTGGGCGGCGAGCGCGCCGGTGAACCCGGGGAGATCGCCGGTCCCTTCGGAGCGGTTCAGATGGGCCTCATCTACGTGAACCCCGAGGGACCCGCCGGCAACCCTGACCCCCTGGCCGCTGCGAAGGACATTCGCGAGACCTTCGCCCGCATGGGCATGAACGACGAGGAGACCGTGGCCCTGATCGTGGGGGGCCACACCTTCGGCAAGTGCCACGGTGCAGTGGACCCGGCCACCTACGTGGGCCCCGAGCCCGAAGGCGCGCCCTTGGAGCAGCAAGGCCTGGGCTGGAAGAATAGCTGCGGGACAGGCAATGGCCCTTTCACCTATACGAGCGGCATCGAGGGGCCCTGGACAGCCAACCCGACCTGGTGGGACAGCGGTTACCTGGACAACTTGTTCGGCTACGATTGGGAGCTCACCACCAGCCCGGCAGGGGCCAAGCAGTGGAGGCCTACCAGCCCCGCCGCTCTGGAGATGGTGCCTGACGCTCACGACCCGGCCAAGCGGACTCCGCCCATGATGCTGACCACCGACCTAGCGCTCAAGGTTGACCCGATCTACGCCCCCATCGCCGAGCGCTTCCATGGCCACCCTGAGGAACTCGAGCGCGCCTTCGCCAAGGCCTGGTTCAAGCTGACCCATCGGGACATGGGCCCGCGCTCCCGCTACCTGGGTCCCCTGGTGCCGGAGGAGCCTCAACTCTGGCAGGATCCCGTGCCGCCGCTCGATCACGCCCTAGTCGACGAGGAGGACGTGGACGAGCTGAAGCGCCGCCTAGTGAACTCGGGTCTCTCCTTGGCCCAACTCGTGCGTACTGCATGGGCTTCCGCCTCGACCTTCCGGCGGACTGACAAGCGAGGCGGGGCTAACGGTGCCCGCATCCGACTGGCGCCCCAGCGGAGCTGGCCGGTGAACGACCCCGAGGAACTGGACGCTGTCCTCGAAGTCCTCGAGGGCCTAAAAGCCGACTTCGACCGGGCCCAACGAGGCGACAAGCGAGTCTCTCTAGCCGACCTTATCGTGCTGGGAGGCTGCGCGGCCGTGGAGGCGGCAGCCCGAAGAGCCGGGGTGGTCGTCAGCGTCCCATTCGTGCCGGGCCGGACCGACGCGAGCGAGGAGCAGACCGACGGCGAATCCTTCGCCGTCCTCCAAGCGCGAGCGGATGGCTTCCGCAACTACCTGCAGCCTGGCGAGAAGCTGCCTCCCGAGCACCTGCTGGTCGAGCTGGCCTCGCTGCTGGGCTTGAGCGCGCCGGAAATGACCGTCCTCGTGGGTGGCCTGCGGGTGCTCGGTGTCACCGCTGGGAACCGTACCCTCGGGGTGCTCACCGACAGCCCCGGCGTGCTGAGCACGGACTTCTTCGTCAACCTGCTCGACATGGGTACGGTATGGTGTCCTTTATCGACCGAGCAGCACGTCTTCGAGGGCCGGGACCGAGCGAGCGGCCGGCTCCGCTGGACGGCCTCAGCCGTGGACTTGGTCTTCGGTGCTAATTCTCAACTGCGGGCCATCGCCGAGGTGTACGCGTCCGCCGACGCGAAGGAAAAGTTCGTCGCCGACTTCGTCGCCGCTTGGGACAAGGTTATGATGGCCGATCGCTTCGACGTCGCCTGGCGCTGACTCCGGTCCGCTGCTCCCGCCCCGTCTCGGGTCCGGAGGTCCTAGCGCCGAAGGCCCGGAACCCGGGGCCTGTGCGCCGAGGCAGCCTCACCGGACCCGGGGCCCTTGCGACTCAGACCCACCACGGCTCTGACACTTACGCCGCGCAGCCAGGAGTCGAGGAGCTAGACGAGCTGTTACGAGGGACCTCGGGCAGAAGGCAATATGTCGTTTTCTCTGCATTTGCAGAGGAGTTGAACAGGGCCGTCGTGTGAGAGCCGATAGCAGCTGAGGGGCCGACTTCTTGGGCGGCCGGGTGCGCTGTGAGCCGGATGTTGCAGCGCAGCTTGCGCATCGAGCCAGTCGAGCTGGTACAGGCGGGGCCGAGCACGAGCAGGAAGCCGAAAGAGTCGCCTAAGTCCTCTCCAAGCGCGCAGGCAGCGAAGTGGACAGCCACTCCTCTGGGCACCTCGCCGGGCGGAGCA
>OGCG01001359.1_pt1 | contig 12114 bp, 11 predicted proteins | sample 1570061 | NCBI WGS metagenome assembly OGCG01 (sample SAMN06268698, study PRJEB24515) | hot springs metagenome | isolation source: Joseph's Coat, Yellowstone National Park, Washington, USA | place: USA:Joseph's Coat, Yellowstone National Park, Washington, USA
AGCGTGGAATGAGAGGATAAGAAAAAAAGACGCAGAATGGAGGTGCCCATGAAAGCATACTTTTTAGGCTTTAACTTCAAAGATTCAATAGAAATCAAGATGAGATCTACTGAGATCCACAAAATAAGCACACTTTCTCAGTTGAAAAGAATCGGAGAAGAGAAAGTACTTTGCATAAACGGGGCATCTGACAGTTCTATCGAAATGGCACGGGTGGGATCTATTGCTCAAGAAGCGAGGGATGAAAAAACACATGTTGTTGTCGTGAGAGATGACAAAAATCATTTCAAAGAGTTTGAGCGAGAGATGGCATTTATAGACGGACCAAGTCTCAAGTCCAACGAGATAATTGCAAACTTCGTGAGCATGGTAAGGTCTTCAATGCAGAAATTCGTCGGCGAAAGCAGAGAAATCATGGATTTAAAGTCGAAGATATTTAACGCTTGTTTTTCGGATCGAAACTTTTTTATAACGGGAGAAAGCGGAAGCGGAAAGCATTTGCTCGCAGAGGTTGTCCATGGCGCCGGTTTGAGAGCCGGAGGGCCTTTTATTTTGTTTAGCGATGAATATGACTTAAAAACGACTTTATCCGATTTAGATGAAGGACATCTCTTTATAGAAGAGTTGAATTCGATTTCACAGGGAAACCAAAAAACGATATGTGACTTTTTTGGCAAAAGGAATTCGGATGTGAGGATCATATCTTCGACAACAAATACGGAAAAGAATTACGGCTTTACATGCCTTAACGAAGTGGTGCTTAAGATCCCACCATTGAGAGATAGAAAGTCAGATGTATCGGTGCTAACGGAATATTTCATAAAAAGTGCGGGTTACGATTGTCATTTTGAAGAACTTCCACTTGAGATGCAGGACAGACTTTCGGGATACAGTTATCCCGGAAACGTAAGAGAGTTAATGGACATAATCAACGATTACATTTTCAACGACCACTCGGAAAAAAATTTTCAGAATATATTCATATCGAGTTTTATATCAAGCATCATCTTTGAAATCATGGATAAAAGCAAATCGAACACTTTGGATGGATTAAAAGCGGAGATAGATGCATGGTTCAGCGATAATTACGTTAAAGGCTTACTTAAGAATTTCAAATGGGATGAGGATAAATTTTCAAATATCTTTGGATATTTTGTCAATAATTTGAAAAATTTAACGAAAAAACGTGGCATATCGAAATTCAAGTTTTGAACAACTTTAACTTTCCATCTTTTTGCTTAATACCTGTTAAAAAATATGCTATAATAGAAAGCCTTACCAAAAGATTTAAAACGCGGGGGTGAGAAGATGGAACTTCTTTTTGTTGGTTTTTCTTCGATAGATCTTGTGAAAAAGGCAAACAAGTCTGATCACATAGTCGAGTGTATGGATATAAGCCAAATCGACAACTACATAGATAACCAAAGAAGAATTTTGTTTATAAACGCTTCAAGTGACGGCAAAGTCGACAGGAGCAAAGTTGGTAATTTTATTCGAAGCGTAAAGAAAACCTTCTCGACGAAGATCGTCGTTATCACAGACGAGTCTAAAATTCACCAAAACATTTCTTACGGTACAGTGAACTTATACAAACAACCGAATGAAAGTGGAGAAAAAGTTTGCATAGATTTCGGCCAGACGATAAAAAACGCGCTTGATTCGATCGTCGGAAATAGTTCTCACATCAAAGAGGTAAGGACAAAAGTATTTGACATGATCTTTTCAGACCCTCATGTTCTGATACTCGGAGAGACGGGAACGGGCAAAAATTTGCTTGCCAACGCAATTCACAAAGCAAGCATGAGGAATAAGGTACCCATGATCTCCCTCAACATCACAACACTGCCGGAATCTCTGCTTGAAAGTGAGTTGTTTGGGCACACCAAAGGTGCCTACACCGGAGCAGATGCGGCAAGAGAAGGACTTATAGGGCAGGCAGATAAGAGTCATTTTTTTCTCGATGAGATAGGGGAACTTTCGGTCGAGATTCAGACAAAACTTCTCAACGTTATAGAAGACGGAAAATATTACGTTGTAGGAGGATCTGGCGCAAGAGAAATTGACATAAAATTCATATCCGCGACAAACAGGGAAAGTTATTTCTTAAGAAGAGATCTGCTTTTTAGGCTTTCGGAGGAAACGATAGAATTACTTCCTTTAAGAAACAGGAAAGAAGATATTCCACCGCTTGTTGATTTTTTCTTCAATCAACTTGATTACGAAATCAAATTTTCCGATCTTCCGCAGGATGTACAAAATAAGTTGATAGCGTACAATTATCCCGGAAACGTAAGAGAACTTCAGAATATAATAAAAAGATACGCATCAAGTAACACGCTCGATTTGACAACGTATACGATGGATACATCTTTGACAAAGCACTTTTCAAACGGCAACGAGTACAGATTCATAGACAACGCCATAAATGAAATAGTCGAATCAACGATAAAAAACAAAACAATTCTCCCGCTTTTGGATTTCAAAGAAAAAATCTCTTCAAAGTTTGAGATGGAGTACGTAAGCCATGTTTTAAGAAATTTCAAATGGGACAAACAATATGTGGCAAATCAACTCGGAATATCTTACAGATATCTTAACAAACTCATAACGAAGTACAGCATGGACAGACGTACCAGAAAACAGGATAACGATTCTGAGGGAAGAAGATCATGAAAAGGGTTTTCGCATCTTGCTTTTTTGTGCTTCTTTTCGTCTCAATTGCAATTGCACAGGGTGTGCTGTTCGATGCGGGCCATGGACAGACTGCGGGGAACGCAGACTGGATCATAAACGGAGCATATTCTGATTTTGCAAAATCCGTAGGTCTTTTCTTCACGGTTGATCAAACGACATCGCTTCTGAATGCAAATCTGCTTCAAAGATACAACGTGCTTGTCATACCAGAACCAAATGATCCATTTACGTGGGATGAACAGCAATCAATAATAGAGTTTATCAAAAATGGAGGGGGAGTTTTTTTCATAGCAGATCACGAAGGTGCTGACAGAAATGGGAATGGATGGGATGCCGTTGATATTTTCGATGAGTTCGTGCAGGTGCTCGGTTTTGAATTTGAAAAAGACAACATGAGTGAATATCCAATTGATGACATTTTGAATAGTCCGATCTCGTCTGGCGTCAGCACGGTTGGCGAGTGGGCAGGATCGACGATAAAAATTCTTGGCGATAACGTGAAACCTGCCGTTGAACTTTCAACACACCAAATTTATGCCGCTTATGGATATTATGGCAAAGGACGTTTTGTCGCGGTTGGAGACAGTTCCATTTTCGATGACGGATCCGGCACACCCGGGAAGATACTTTATGATGGATGGCAAAGCGGAAGCGATTCAATTTTCGGGCTTGATGCCGTTTATTGGCTTGCGACGGGGACATCAACAAACACATCAAAATATCTTTTACCACCAAAGGTTGTGGGTGTAACGGTTGAGTCTTCTGACACCGTTAAAGTTGTATTCGACAAAACAATTAAAGGGACAGTTGTTCCAAGGATAAATGTGGCAATCATCGGAGAAAACATAGATGAAATAACAGTTTCTGGCAGTTCGGTGATCTTGAAAGTTTCACCTGATTTGAAAGTAGGCACTTACACCCTTATAACAAGAGCGATATCCGATGTGTATAACAACCTTTCCCCGATAGATAAGATCACTTTCAACTATGCTATGTAATGGAGCCAGTGTTTGAATGGACTCTACACCCTTAAAGGCTTAAATGCTTCCGGCCCACAGGCCGGAATGACAAGATCTGCACTCACACTATCATTCTCGACTCACGATCAAGTCGAGAATGACGTTAAGGATACGGTTTACCAAATCAGGTCAAGAATGACGCTAAGGTGCCTAAACGACACTTAAAAGGCGTCGTTTTGATTTGCCGATCACATTTAAATGTGATATAATTTGTATAGATTAAAAAAGAAGGTGAACGGTTTGAACTTCAAAGACAAGGTCATACTCATAACGGGCGCGGCATCAGGCATAGGATTTGCAACTGCGAAAAAATTCATAGAGGCTGGATCCATTGTCGCAGGATGCGATGTAAACGCAGAAAAATTGGAAGAATCAAGGCGTTTGTTAGGTACCAAGTTTAGAACTTACATCATGGATGTTACCGATACTCAAAAAGTCAAATCAGTTGTTGATGATATAGTAAAAGACCTTGGCCATATCGATGTGCTGGTTAATAACGCCGGCGCCGTTAAAGATAAACCTTTGCTTGAAAATACAGAAGAGGATTTTGATTTCACCGTGAACGTTAATCTTAAAGGCACCTACAACGTAACGCAGGCCGTCATGAAGTATATGGTTAAACAAAATGCCGGAAATGTCGTGAACGTTTCTTCGATCGTCGGAGTCTATGGAAGTGTGGGGCAGAGTGCTTATTCTTCATCCAAAGCGGGCGTTAATGTGCTTGCAAAGGTATGGGCAAAAGAATTTGCAAAGTACGGCATTCGAGTCAATTCGATAGCCCCAGGATATGTTAGAACACCGTTAACAGCCAATTTGTCTAAAGAGAAGATAGATGAGATAAAGTCTAAAACAGCACTTGGAAGATTTGCCGAACCTGTTGAGATAGCAAATGTTATACTCTTTCTGGCATCAGATGAGGCATCTTATCTCACAGGCCAGATAATAGGCGTTGACGGCGGAATGATTATGTGAAGGTGATGAAAAGATGCTTGAATTAAGAAATATTTCTCTTGAACTCGGTGATAAACCGATTCTCAAGAAATTGAACATGAAATTTGAGCCCAAGAAAAGATACACCATTCTTGGAAACAACGGAACGGGAAAGTCAACCATTGCCAACGTTATAATGGGAGTTGAAGGATACAAGCCACAATCGGGCAAGATTTATCTTGATGGTCAGGATATAACGAATTTGAGCATAAGCCAAAGGGCACAACTTGGCATAACGATAGCCTTTCAGGAAAATGTGAGGTTTGAAGGGATAAAGATTTACGATTATCTCACGCTCGGTGGGAAAATCAAAAAAAGTCTCGATGATGTGAAAAAGGCACTTAAAATCGTCGGTCTGGGAGAAGATTACGTCAAACGTTACGTGGATTCATCTCTAAGCGGAGGAGAAAGGAAAAGGGTTGAACTTGCTTCCGTCTACATGATCGATCCGAAATACGTGATTTTGGACGAGCCAGACTCTGGCATAGACATGATGTCCATAGATACGATAAACACATTCATAAATCAATTAAGAGAGAAGGATGCCACAGTGATAACCATAACCCACCGTGAAGAAATCGCCATAGATTGTGATTATTCATATCTTATATGCTCCGGTATCGTTTTAAAAGAAGGTAAGCCTGCAGAGATATCCGAATATTACAAATCGATGTGCGACGCCTGCGAGCATCCAAACGAGATTCAACTTATAAGAGATGAAGTCATATGAGAATAGCACCCGATTATTCAAAAGAATTTGAAAAGTTGGCCGAGGCTTACGAAAAAAGCGGCGGTGATACGTCTAACTTGCTCGACAAGCGTGTTGCTTCTATAATCATAAGTGGCGATAAGGTTATAGGGTTAAACAACATCGACGGAGTTGAAATAGTGGCCGGAAAACAGGAATTAGGCGTGTGGGCAAAGATAAGGATTTCAAAGGACAAAAAGATCCCGATGCCAATTCATCTTTGTACTGGCTTTCTTGGCAAAGAAGGAGAACAAAGGGTTAATTTCGAGTTCATAGTCGAAGATGGCGCAACTGTCAATTTCATATCACACTGTTCTTTTCCGTGGTCTACGAAACTCACGCACAAGATGACTGCCATAGTTAGAATCGGAAAGAATGCCACAATGACCTATGCTGACGCGCATTTTCATTCGGAAGAGGGTGGAGTTACAGTCATTTCGGATACACATGCCATCGTCGAAGAGAACGGAAAGTACAAGAACTCTTTTGAATTGACAAGGACACGGGTAGGAAAACTCGTCGTCAAGATGGATGTGGATTTAAAGGAGGGGGCCATCGCCGACCTCGAAAGCAAAGTGCGTGGTCGTGCCGATGACGATATATCTATAAAAGAAAGCCTCGGCCTTAACGGCAAAGAAGCACACGGCATGGCAAAAAGCACAATAGTTGCCACTGAAAAGACACATGCAAGGATAGTAAACGAAGCCTTCGGTAACGCGCCTTATTCAAAGGGACACATAGAATGCACTGAAATAACAAAAGGTGCGGATGTTGACGTTGCAACCTTGCCGGTTTTAAAAGTTACGAACGATCTTTCGGAATTGACACATGAAGCCTCCATCGGGCGTATAAATTCAAGGCAACTTGATACCATGATGGCAAAGGGCATGACCGAAGAAGAGGCCACAGAATTCATAATAAAGGGCATGCTCAGTTGATGAGTATGACCTTTTTTCCCACTTTTTCTCTGTAAAGATTTCTTGTTCCGCCCCCGTGTGCTATCGTCTTTAACGCCGCGGGGCTTACTTTTGTACCACCAAAAACTTTCACTTCCGGAAATGCTTTGGGCACCATCGGAGTAGACGGCCCTAAAAGTATTATCCTTTTGGTTTTTGCGTATTTCAATATATCGTCAAAACTTTTGTTCATCACGGTTGTGGCTGAGACCAAGATCACGCTACATTGGGGTAGCACATTTGGAATTTCTTCGGGTGGAAGTGCCTTTTGTGGCCACGTTGTAAGCGTTCTTTCCTTTTCAAAGATGTAAAGCGTTTTTAACTGGCGCTTTATGCCACTTACCATGGGATCAAAATATCCTACCATGCCCATGACATCATCTTTGCTTAGATTGACGGCTTCCATAACATCGCCGTTTTCGTAATTTTCATCGTTAACGCAAGCGTTTATCGCTGAGGTGCCCAGCGCGTTCAAAAGCACATCTGATGAATCAAAAAATTTTATGAATTCCTCAACACCTACACCGATTTTGGGAAGTTCATCGTAGAGAGAACATCCCCAGGGGATGGATTTTCTGTCTGTGTAAGAAACTCCTGTTCTTCCATCGTCAAGAGTTACGGCACATAAGCCTATACCCATCACGTAATCAACAACAGATGCACCTTTAGACTTTTCTTTGGCAATTTCTTTTAAAATATCGTATCTGTCCATTTTCAACCTCACTTTGATTTTTACTTATAGATATTATAACGCTTTTCATATGTCATTTCCGACCCCCGATCAGGTCGAGGGTGACGTTAAGGATATGATTTATCAATTGCGGGAATCGCCTTTTTTTAAGGATGAGATTCCCAATCAAGTTGGGAATGACAGTTTTGTAATATTTATCGTAATCTTGACCCACATCATAAGATACTAAATCTCTTTTAAAAGTGAAATGAACATTTGCGTTCGGCGTAGGGCATGATGCCGAGAGGTGGCCTTCGCAGCGCAGCGAGGACAGACACCGAAAGGCGAATGCCGGAGCCAACGATATTCATATTTAAAGTTGATCAAGTATGAGATTCCCAATCAAGTTGGGAATGACATTACGGATAAGTTTCAAGGCGATTCCGGCTCGCAGGCCGGAATGACAGAAGGCTTGAGGGTGAACTTTAAGGATATAGAGAGGGATACATTCTGCCTTCAACATTTATATGTTAAAATATCAATGGAGGTTTAAATGAACAGACAAAAGTTAAAGGACGCTGTTGAATATTTTGAAAATAGAATGAACAGTTGTGATCTTTGTGCAAGAAATTGTGCGGTAAACAGACATGAAACAGTGGGTGTCTGCGGGCAAAATATCAGCGCAAAGATGACAAATGCGGTTTTGCATTTCGGTGAAGAACCTCCTCTTGTTGGAACGGGCGGCGCCGGAGCAATCTTCTTTTCAGGTTGCGGAATGCGTTGCGTGTATTGTCAAAATTTTGGCTTCAGTCAGTTGAACGTTGGAAAAGCAATAGATGATGAATCTCTTGCGAATGTTTTCATGAAACTTCAAAAAGCAGGTGCCAAAACGCTTGATCTTGTAACCCCTGAACCTCACTTGAGGGCAATTTTACATGCGCTTATAATCGCTTCTGAAAGTGGATTCAATCTTCCCATCGTCTTTAACACGTCAAGTTACGTCAACGTTGAAACTTTATCGCATCTTGATGGCATAGTCGATATCTATCTTGCCGATATTCGCTACACAGATGATGATATGGGAAAGAAATATTCGCTTGTCCCGAATTACTGGACTGTTACGCAAAGATCCCTGAGAGAGATGTACAGGCAAGTTGGTCCGTTTAAGGGAGACCGGATGAGTGGACTGATAGTAAGGCATTTGATACTGCCCAATAAAATTGCTGGAAGTGAAAAAGCAATGAGATTTGTCGCCGAAGAGTTGTCAACGTCTGTTCCCGTTTCTTTGATGTCGCAGTACTTTCCCGTTTATAAGGCCTTGAAAATGAAAGAAATTTCAAGAAAAATTGATGACGATGAATATATTGAAGCACTTGATATGCTTGAGAAATATAATTTGGAAGGCTGGTACCAGCCTTTGCACGAAAAGTTGGAAGGCGTTTACGCAAAATCCATTGAGAGGTGATGATCATGTTTTCATATTTTAATCCAGTCGATCTGAGATTTGGTGAAAATGCCGTCTCAAATGTTGACTTCACGTTGTACGGAAAAAAGGCTTTTATAGTCACGGGGAGAAGCGGATCCGCAAAGAAAAACAACGCCATCAAGGATCTACTGAGTGTGCTTGACGCGAAAGGTATATCCTACGAATTTTTCAGCGAAGTGGAAGAAAATCCGTCTTTTGAAACCGTTGATAGAGGCGCAGAATTGTTTAAAGCAAAGTATTGCGATTTTGCGGTTGGAATAGGTGGAGGAAGCCCGATGGATGTGGCCAAGGCAATCTCTGCCGGCGCGAAGATGGGGAAAAAAGTTGCCGATCTGTATGCGATAAAGGATAGCATATCGTGCTATCCGGTGATAGAAATAACCACAACGTCTGGCACGGGCAGCGAGGTCACACAGTATTCCGTTTTAACTTCTCCTAATGACAAAAAACTCGGTTTGAGGACGAATAAACTCTTTCCAACGGTTGCCATCGTTGATCCAAGGTACACGCTCACAATGCCTGCAGATGTTACGATTTCGACGGGACTTGATGCCCTTTCACAACTTGTGGAAAGCGTGATTTCCAAGATAAGCACACCTTTGACTGATGTAATCGCCGTCAAGGGTATAGAATTGATAAAAACATCTTTGCCCGAAGTGATCAGAAAAGCTTCAAGTCTTGAACATAGATCGAACGTTGCCATGGCCGCAACTTTTTCGGGTCTTACGATATCCCAAACAGGCACGACGATAGTTCATGCACTCGGATATCCAATAACGTCGCATCTTGGCATACGCCATGGTCTTGCGAATATGTTAACCTTGTGCCAGATCGTTAAAAACGCCCAGAGATTTGATCCTGAAAGGGTGAAGATCGCAACGGCACCATTTGGAGGTGCCAATGGCTTATGCGAGTTCATAGATTCCATTTATCCAAGACCTAAATTGAAATTGAGCGAGAAAGATGCAGAAATTTTTGCAAAAGAAATAGATCTTAAGGCCGGTCAGGTTTTAAATACGCCTGGAAACTACGATTTTGGATTCGTGAAGGAAATATACAAATCGCTTTGATAAAAGCAGCGGGATCGCATCGAAGCATTCAAGAAAGATTTCGATTCTTTGATTGGAATAACGAATTAAAGTCGCCCTTAATGAAGAACAAATAAGACCGCTCATCGCGGTCTTATCATTTCAAAAAATCGTAAGCACTCGATATTCTGAATTCAGATTCAGGCACTTTTATTTTCTTTGAATGCTCTGGAGTTATGGAAAAGAAGTTGTCCTCAAGCACTTCATCTTTTTCTGTTGTTATCCTAACGCCAAAAGCTGGCTTTTCTGCCTTTATTTCGAGCGTACTGCCGGACTTTTTGAAGGTAATTTTTGGATCTTCGAGGTTTTCTCTTCTTAAATTGGCAAAGAGTTCATGATTTTCCACCATTCTGTCTCCAATCTTCAATCTAATGAAGCCAAGAGTTTTTTTGAGATCGCATTCCGGTATTTTGAGATTGTCAACAGTTAAAACAGAATCGGATGGAATTCTCACATCGTAAGAGTTATCAAATACCTTCTTGCCATCGAGAGTCCACAAAGCCATTTCGAGATGGCCTTCAATTTCGGTAGAATCGTTCACAACGATAAGTCTTAAATCTTTGCCATCGGCTTTTATCAAAGGTAAAAGGTCTGCGTAAAATCTTTTCGTGTAATGGTAAAGCGCCTTTGGCCTTTTGAAGTAATCGATGGATGACCAACTGAAGACCGGCCATGAATCGTTCAACTGCCAGTAAAGTGTTCCAGAGGTTTTGTACTTTCTTTCCCTCCAATGCTCGACTCCGGCCTTTATCGCTTCGGCCTGATTCATCTGGGAGAGATAAACTATTGAGTCGAAGTTTTTGACCGATCCAAAATGGTTGTGGATGAATTTCATTATTCTTTCGGGCCCTTCAACCTGTTTGTTGTGGCGTATCATCACATCTGTAAAGATATCTTTGTCTTGCTTTTTGGCAAAGAAGTCTATCGTTTTTGGATCGGGCGCTGCCTGAAAGCCAAATTCACTTACAAATCTTGATTTATCGACAAGGTACCCTTTGTAATCGACCCAGTTCGACCATACGTTCCACACGTGTCTGTCTCCGGCTTCATCCGAATTCGCCTTGCTTCCACCGTACGGACTCGATGGCCAGTAAGGGCGCGACGGATCTGCTTGGGCACATATCTTTGGCAGATCCTGAAGGTAGAGCACATTTCCAAGATGTTCACCGTTGTGCATGTGATCGTATCCCCATTCATCAAAACCCCAGTTGTTTTCGTTGTTACCGCACCACAGCACTATCGATGGATGGTGTCTCAGTCTTACAACGTTGTATCTTGCCTCTTCATTGACAAGATTTCTGAACCATTCAAGGTTATCTGGATATTCCGCACAGGCGAACATGAAATCCTGCCAGACCATGATCCCAAGTTCATCGCACTTTTCGTAGAATCTTTCGTTTTCGTATATGCCACCGCCCCAAATCCTCAGCATGTTCATGTTTGCATCGGAGGCCATCTCAAGCAATTTGTCGTAATCTTCATCTTTCAGCCAACTTAGGATGTTATCGGATGGGATCCAGTCTGCACCTTTTGCGAAGATGCGTTTCCCATTTATTTCGAATATGAAAGATTCACCTTCGGCGTCTTTTTCCTGAATGATTTTGATAGTTCTAAGACCTATGCGCTTTTTTTCGGAGGATATCTCTTTTTTGCCCTTGAAAAGTTTGAATTCAAATTCATGAAGTGTACTTTTACCGTACCCTTTTGGATACCAAAGCTCGAGTTCTCCACGCTTGAATGTCCCAGTGAAGAGATGATCGCTGAAGCCTGACATCACAGGGTATTCACCGAAGACCTTACCGTTTACGGATATTTTTACCGTGTACTCTCCGACATCGCCTTCTAAGGCTTTGACATCTCCCATAACTTTTACCGTTGCCAGATCTTCCAAGTACGCCGTTGTTCCATCGAGGTACGCGTCATCTCTTTCTGCTATGTAGATCTTTTTCCATATTCCGGATGTGGCGATTCTCGCACCCCAATCCCATCCGTAGGAGTACTGTGCCTTTCGAATGTATGGTCTGGCGCTTTCTTCTCCGGCATGAAGTTTTCCGTAATTTTGCTCAAGCAATTTCGGTACCTTTATCGGGGATAGAATTCTTACCTCTATGCTGTTTAGACCGACTTTAAGAAGTTTTTTTATTCCAAATCTGTATCCTGTGAACATGTCTTCGCATTTACCGACGAATTCACCGTTCACGTATATTTCTGACAATGTATCGATCCCTTCAACAACGAGATCGTAATGTAATCTGTCCAGTTTTTTTACCTCAAATGTTTTGGAGTACGTCCATGATTTATCTTCAAGTCTTCTGAAGAGTTTTTCATTTTCCCCAACGTACGGGTGTGGCATGAGTTTTAGATCTACAAGATCGCCCTGAACCGTTCCGGGCACATTTCCATTGAATTCAAACTCTTTTTCATCGTCAACAACCTTCCATTTCCCGCAAAGATCGATCATTT
>OGCG01001360.1_pt1 | contig 12103 bp, 9 predicted proteins | sample 1570061 | NCBI WGS metagenome assembly OGCG01 (sample SAMN06268698, study PRJEB24515) | hot springs metagenome | isolation source: Joseph's Coat, Yellowstone National Park, Washington, USA | place: USA:Joseph's Coat, Yellowstone National Park, Washington, USA
CAGCCAACAGAGCGGGTGATGGCAAGCGCTGCCACACGTCGCTTACCGTCGCGGCTTCCCAGAACAGACGCCGGGCTGCCGGCGGCAATTCGGCGACACAGGCGCGGAAGCCCAGGGACACGCTAATGTCTCGCTCGTGCAGCGACAGCGACGCCACAACGCTGTCCAACGCCCTCCAATATCGTGCGAAATGCTTGATTGCCGTGGAGCGCTCGCCCGGCGCATTGGCAATTTTAGCATCGAGTTCTGCATCGAAGGCACGTGGATTGAGCCATACAGCCAGCAAGGCACGTTCGGCGCCCAACTCGCGCAAACGCCGCACTGCTTCTCCATACCCACCAGGCCGCATGCGGTCGCCGTCGATGACTTGCCGCAGCATCTCTTCTTGCGCGGACAGCGCCAAAATGGGACCGTGGACGTAGTAAAAAATCGGCGACTTATTCCGTTTGGTGCGTTTATCGTATTCGAGACGACGATAGTACACGACGCCGTTGTACCGACGTTCCCATAGGCCCTTCAACATGCCTTCTTCCTGCTGGACTTTATTGATTCGAGTAATTAGCTCGGTGAGAATTTGTTCCTTGCGAGCGCGGAGGAGGATGACGCCTTGCTCCTGTTGCGGCTGGCCGGGTGAGCCGGGTCGATAAGCCAACACTACAGCATCACCGAGGAGGTCGTCGCGCAGCCGCTCCCAATCGAAGCCGAGTTTCTCCTTCATTTTAGACTCGAATTGAGATAATTTTTTCAGCTGAGCGCAGTTGTGGACCTTGGCGGTGAGAACCGATCGCCTCAGCTGTTCGAGGAAGGGAGAAGAGCGCCAGGCCAAGGCGTGGCTGCGAAGATCCTGAATGACGACGCAGAAGCCGATCGAATCGGGCACTAAGCGGAGCAACTCTTCGCATGGCGTGGCTGCTCGTAAGAAAGAAGAACGAACCACAAAGTCGCCGAAAGCACAGAGAACAACACAGAAAAGAACAAGACCCATTCGAGGAAAAAGAGAAACACGCATAAAAAATACCTCGAATATATTTCTATGTTCTTTAGGATCTTATGGTTAGTTGGTCTCTGTCTCCATCGGCAGTTCGCGTAAGAATAGGTCGACGGCGCGGCGAGCGGAAGTCATCACGGGTTGGAGTCCCTCTGAGAGACCTTCGCCCGCTTCGGCTGTTTCATTGCTCAATTCAACAAAAACGGTACGGAATTCCGCGACAGGTTCGCGCAAGGGCGGTGTCGTTTGCTCTTTCCGTGCGGGCAGATCATCTGGCAGCAGCGTCCTCTGCCGGTTCGCCGTGGTTGTAGGGGATATGGGCAGTGTCCGTTCTCGGATAATTCCGCTCAGCACGAGCACCAAACTGGCGGCGAGGGCGAAACCGATGACCCAGCGTCGCCGACGCTGGGCGTGCCGGCGATCCCGCTGCACACGTTCCACAATCCGTTTGGCTAAGTCAGGCGGCGGCAAAGGAGCGGTCAGAAGGTGTAAACCGTCTTGCAAGCACTGGCCCGCCGACGCCAGCGCTCGGCAGCGGGCGCAATAGCGCAAATGCGCCAGCCATTCCGGCGATTCGATCGGCAGGCCGTCGAGGCTTTGTTGCAACAGAGCGGGCGCGACGCGACAGTTCATGCTTCTGTTCTCCAGCTCGCGGGGAGCATACCCCGACGGCACAAGCGTTCCAAGATCTCCATCCGCGCTCGGTGCAGCCAAGTCTTGATTGTGCCGACCGGCCGATTCATTATCCGCGCGATGGCTTCATACGGCTGTCCTTGCTCGTGGAAAAGCACGAACGCAATGCGATACTCCCACCGCAACTCGGCGACGGCCTTTTGAATCTCCTCAACCAGTTCGCCGCAGTCGTCAGTAGGGGGACCGGCCAGCGTCTCTTGCAAATAATTGACCAACTCGGGCCGCCGCCGGCGTTGGCTTAGCCAAGTGCGACAACGATTGATGGCAATGCTCAGGATCCACGGCTTGAGCGGCCGTCGCGCATCCCAATGACGCAAACTACGGAAAATACGCAAGAACACTTCTTGCGTCACGTCCTCAGCATCGTGACGATGGTTGAGCAGCCGCACGCACAGACCGTAGACCTCGGCCTGGAAGCGGTTCACTAATTGCTGGACCGCCTCGTCGTCGCCGCGCAAGCAGCGTCGAACCAGATTGCCCTCATCGTCGCTGTTCACGGTAGCTGCTCATGCCGACGGCTCAACGAAACATACCTGAAAAGCAAGAAACGAGTTTCAGCGTAGGTCAGGCTTTTCCTGCCGCTTTGTTCACGATTTCCGCCGTTTCCAATGCACAATCATGACCTTTTCTCCCTTGAAATTGCTGGGCCGCTTCCCTTTCGGCCCCTCCGTCGAAAAAGCGATAGTGAGCTTATCGCCTTCCAATGTGTAGATGCCCTGAATAGGCTTGCTATCGGCCTTGGACGACACGATCAAGTCGATCTGCTTAGGGGTTTTGCCGGCATCGATTGTGTAATTGCCGATTTTTTCCGGCTTGCCCGGATCTTTCCAGATAAGCGTTCTGTCCTTGGCGAAGACGATGCTACCGCCTGTTCCCGCGGGCGTGGGCAGGTTTTTCCCTTGCACCTCAAGGGATTCGAGTTCCCATGTTCCCCGGAGCATCTCTTCATCGGCATCGGCTGCGGCAGCGCTTGGCGCCGCAGCAGCCCATGCCGTGAAGACGAAGAAAGCGAACTTATACCATTTCACATGCTTTCTCCTTGGTCTTTGGTCCTATTCCGGCATTTTGTGGCGATCGGCGACGATGGGGTCTGGAGGATCGCTCTGCAAGGCGCGGAGGAATAACACCAAATCGCGTTTTTCCTCAGGCGTCAGATTGAGCTTCAATGGTACGATCGGCTTCTGGTCTTTGCCGAACAGCCGCACCTCCGGGCCTTCATAGGGCGTATGGTTTTGCTGGCTCAGCAAGTAAGCCCTTTCGGCATTGTAATCGCGCATTTTGACGTCGAGGAATTCATTGGCATTGCCGCCGCGATCGTAGAAATCAACGACTTCCTCCAAAGTGCGCTCGCTGCCGTCGTGCATATACGGCGCCGTATCGAGTAAGTGACGCAAAGTCGGCGTCTTGAAAGCGCCGATCAAATCGGGATTTTTATGGCCGGTCGGCAGAGCGGCGAAACGGCCTAGAGCGTTGGCTGGCAGTTGGCCGTCTTTAACGCCAACGCCGAGATTATGGAACTGATTGTCGGTGAAATTGTCGCCGACATGGCAGCTGTTGCAACGCGCCTTGCCGAAGAACAGCGCTCGGCCATTGTTGATTCTCTTGGCCATCTCGGCCACCTTTGGCCGATCTTTGGCCACGTTCAGACCCAGCGCCGCCAGCGCCGACTCGTCTTTGGCGTCGAAGGCGGCCAGCAAAACGGTCTCGTAATCCTTGGCTGTGATCTCATACTTACCGCTGCCCTCGTCTTCGACGCGGAGACGCATGGCCAGATCGGCGCGGTCGTGGATCGCATTGCCCGAAAGCACAGTGCGCTCGTAGGCGGCGATGGCTTTGGCAATGCTGTCGCGCGTCGGATCGGTGCCGAAGACGGCGCGGAACTGCTGGACATACTTCGGTTCCTTACGAACCCGCAGAACGACCCGCTCCCAGGCGTTGCCCTCGCCGTCGAACATTTCCACCGGATTCATGGGTGGACCTTGAGCTTGATCTTCCAGCGCGGCAGCTCGGCCATCCCAGAATTGCAAGAAATTGTACGCCGCGTTGAGCACAGTCGGAGCACTGATGTTGCCTTTGAGGCCGCGGATGCCGGTCGAGACCGGCGCTTGATCGGTGTAGCCCCGCTTCGGATCATGGCAGGAGGAACAAGAAACGGTGCCATCCGAGGAGAGAATGCCGCTGAAATAAAGCTGTTTGCCCAGTTTCCATTTGGCGACGGTCATGGGGTTCTCGGCTGGCACCGGCGGATTGGTAGTTAAGCCGAGCGGTACCTTGATCTTGACCGCTTTGCGCGTTACCTGTTCGCCGGTTTGAGGATCGACGGCTTTCTCAACAACCTCGTTCCAGAAATGGGGCAGCTTGTCCCACTCGGCGGGAGCTTGATTGCGATTGACAAAGTAGATGGGCTGCTCGTCTTTGAAGGGGGTCTTCCAGCGTTGGCGCGGCACTTGCCATTCGTAATCTACATAGAGAGGCCTTTCGGCCAGGCCCGGCGCGGACGGCGCATCCTTTGGTTCTGCAGCCGCTATGGTTTTAACGAGAACACCTCCCAGGAGCAGAACGGCGAACAAGCCGCCGATTTCTCTCAGCCAATGAACTTGCGTATTCCTGAACATGCTCTTAACTCCTCCGTCGCTTTTCGTACTTGGCGACTTCGGCTTCGCCAATGGTAGCCAATAATTGTTGTATGATGTCTTCGCTCTTTTTGCCCTCAGCCTGAGCCTGGAAGTTCGTGCCGATGCGATGGCGCAGCACAGGGATGGCCGCCTTCTTGACATCCTCGATGGCGACGCTGAAGCGTCCATCCATCGCCGCCAGCGCCTTGCCGGCGTCGCGCAAAAACTGTCCAGCGCGTGGGCCGGCCCCGTAATCGACCATCTTCTTGACGAACTCCGGCGCCGTGGGATCGGACGGCCGCGTCGCCCGCACCAGCCGGGCGATGTAGTCCAGCACGTAATCGCCGACCGGCACGCTGAGGACCAGCTTCTGTAAATTGCTGATCGCTTTGCCCGACAATACTTTCGTCAGTTCGACCGCTTCATTTCGGCTTGTCATGGCGAGAATGCGTTTCTCTTCTTCCAGCGAGGGATAGTCTACCTTAATAGTGAACATAAAGCGATCGAGCTGGGCTTCGGGCAAAGGATAAGTACCTTCCTGCTCGATGGGGTTCTGAGTGGCGATGACGAAGAACGGTTCGGGCAGCTTGTAAGTTTCTTGGCCGGCGGTGACTTCCCGTTCCTGCATCGCTTGCAGGAGGGCGGCCTGCGTTTTCGGCGGCGTGCGGTTGATCTCGTCGGCCAGCACAATGTTGGCAAAGATCGGCCCTTTGACGAAGCGGAACTCGCGCTTGCCCGGTTCGCGTTCGTCGAGGACCATCGTGCCGGTGATGTCCGACGGCATCAGGTCGGGCGTGAACTGGATGCGCTTGAAGGACACGTCGAGGATTTGGCTGAGGGAGCTGACTATAAGCGTCTTGGCCAATCCTGGCACGCCGATCAGCAAGCAGTGTCCGCGCGTGAAGATGGCAGCCAAGATTTGCTCGATGACCTCATTTTGGCCGACGACGACGCGGCGGAGTTGATCGAGCAGGAGGCTGCGTGTGTGGCTGAACTGCGTCAAATATTCGCTGATGCGCTCGGTGGACATGCATGTATTGTATAAAAGGCGGAGCAGTCAAAGGCAAAGCGTTTTACACCTCACGGATGCGCCGGATCAGCTCCGTGGTCGAGAGGCCGCCGAAATAGGGAAGAAACGCGATACGGCCGCCATAGGAAGTAACCGTCGCTGCTTCCGGGATCGGTTTGCCATGAGGCGGCGCGTATTCCGCGCCTTTGCAATGTACATCGGGCTTTAGCCGCAACAGCGCGGCATCCGGACGAAGTTCCGGGAAGATAACAACATAGTCAACACAAGCCAGGCTGCTCAACACTTCCGCCCTCTCCTGTTCGGAAAGTACGGGCCGGCCGCGGCCTTTCAATTGACGCACGGAAGCATCGCTGTTAAGGCCCACAATCAGAATGTCGCCGAGTTGCTTGGCCGCTTGTAAACTGCGAACATGTCCTGGATGAAGCAGGTCAAAGCAGCCATTCGTCCACACAACGGTCTTGCCTTCCCGCGCGCAACGTAAACGAACAGCCGACAAAATGTCCCAACCAACCAGCTTTGGAGAAGAAAAGGAAGACGTCATCCGGCTCCTTTTGCAAAAATCCTTTGGGGCGGGTAGAGTACTCATCCAGCTTTCTTACCGACATCTTCTGGCTCGCTTGTTCGCAGCAGGTGGCGACCTTCCTTGAGCGCCTGGCCCAGAGAAAGGCTTGTGACGGCAGTGGTTCCAATCTGCTCGACAGCCAGTCCTGCGGCGACGTTGGCAAGCTGGGCCGCCGTCCACAGATTGGCGCCTGCGGCCAGGGCCAAGCTGAGCGTTGCAATAACTGTGTCACCGGCGCCGGTAACATCGTAGACGGTTCGCGCGAGCGCGGGGACGTGCCGAGGACTTCGCGAGCGCTCGTACAAGGTCATGCCCTCATCCCCCTCTGTAACCAGGACGGCTTCGACGCGGAGCGTGTCCAAGAGACGGGCAGCGGCGGCGCTGCTATCCTTATGGGTTGGCGGAAACCCCGCAGCGAGCAGCGCTTCCATCCGATTCGGTGTAATTACGTAGGCGCCGTCATAACGGGAGTAATCGCCGCCCTTGGGATCGATGACGGTGCGTCGGCCCTCCTCGGATGCACGCCGAATTACTTCGCGGAGCAGTTCAGGAACCAACAAGCCCTTGGCATAGTCGGAAAGGAGGACGATGTCGCAACGAGGCAGAAGAGCATTGACGCGGCCGACTATCTGCCGCAGCAAAGCAGGGGCCAGCGGCTGTGTGTTCTCTTCATCGACGCGGACCACGTGCTGGCTGTGGGCAATGATGCGCGTCTTGACCGTGGTAAGGCGATCAGGATCCACCAACAAATGGTCTACACTTAATCCGCGCTCGAGCAGGGCCGACCGAAATTCCTCGCCGGCCGCATCTGCACCCAGCAGCCCCAGAAGCAGCGGCTCTCCTCCCAGGGCCGCTACGTTGCAGGCCACATTGGCCGCTCCTCCCGGCGCTATGGTGCTGCGCTGTTTGCGAACCACGGGGACGGGAGCTTCCGGCGAGATGCGATCGACCCGTCCCCACCAGTAACGATCCAGCATCAGGTCGCCCGCAATCAGCACCCGGCGTCCCTGGAAAGAATGGATCAGTTGCAGTCCCTTGGCCACTTCTAAGTCGAATCGACTCATCCCTGAGCACCTGGCAGGTGAATTTATCGCCGGACCCATTTCCGGAGACCAAACGTGTGCTGAGAATAGACAGGATCGATCTTGCGGTCAAGCGGGATAGCCTCCTCCGTCCAAAAAATCCCAACCGGCTTAACTTCTCCAAATTTCGCATCTGCACTCGTTTCTTTTCATGCTGTGCCTCTCCTATGCCACGCCCTAGCATGACGGTTGCCGCCATCGCCTGGAACATCCATCCCGCCTTCAGTAACGGCGATGGCGATTTTACCTTGTGGTTCTGACCGTGGGTTGGCTTGCCCCTTCCGGCTCGTCTCTTTCGCGGACAATGAAGCCGCTATAATATAAGGCAGCTGTTGCTCTTGAGAATGTGCTTCGGGGCCGGTAAAGTACGTTCCTAAATGGAATTGGGGAACGCGGGTTACGAGGATTTGGTCGCCAACAGATTACGTGTCCCGTATGCAAGATCCGTTACAAGTCGCCATTCAGCACCATCAACTCGGCCGCTTGCAAGAAGCCGGACGTATTTATCAGTCCGTCCTTGCCCGCAATCCCAATCATCCTGACGCTCTGCATTTGCTGGGTGTGGTCGCGCATCAGCTCGGCCAGCATCAGCAAGCGGCCCAACTGATCAGCCGCGCTATCGCCTTGCGTTCCTCCGTCCCCGCTTACTATGCCAATCTTGCCGAGGTCTGGCGCGCCCTGGGCCAGCTCGATAAGGCAGTGGAGTGCTGTCGGATCGCTCTGCGGCTTCAGCCGAACTACCCTGAGGCGATTAACAACCTTGGGTTGGCCCTATTGCAGGTCGGCAAAATCGCCGAAGCCATCGACCAGTTCCAGGCTGCGCTGCAGCTGCGGCCGAACTTCGCCATGGCTCACAACAACCTGGCCAACGCCCTGCGCACCCAGGGCGACCTGGAAGCGGCCATCCACCATTTTCGCCAAGCCGTCGAATGCGATCCGAAGCTGGCCGAAGCGCACAGCAATCTCGGCCAGCTCCTGTGCGAACGGCAACAGCTGCCCGAAGCGCTCCAACACTGCCAAAAGGCCGTGGAGCTGCGGCCCAGTTTCGCTGAGGCGCACAGCAATCTCGGCAATGTGCTGCGTGAGATGGGCAAACTCGACGAGGCCCGGCAGCATTACGTGGAAGCGCTGCGGCTCAATCCTGTCATCGGCATGATCTACAACAACATGGCCCAGCTGTTGCAAGAAGAAGGTAAGCTCCCTGAGGCCCTTGCCTGGTATCAAGAAGCCCTGGCCCGCGATCGCAACACGCCGCGCATCTACTGCAATCTGGCCAGCGCGCTGAGCGAACTGGATCGCTATGACGAAGCCATCGCCCAGTACAAAATCGCCCTCCGTCTCGACCCCAAATGCCCGGAAGCGTACAACGGCCTCGGCTTTGTTTGTCACGAGCAAGGCCGTGACGCGGAGGCCAAGAAGCACTACCAGACTGCTTTGCAGTTCAAGCCGGACTTCGCGCCTGCGCACTGCAACCTCGGCACCTTACTCGAAGAGTTAAACGATCTGGAAGGTGCGGAAAAAGCCTTTCGCGCTGCTTTACTCCACGATCCCACGCACGCCGGCGCCAAGGCGCAGCTGGCGACATTGTTGCGCGGCAAACTGCCGGACGAAGATCTGGAAGCGATGCGCCGACAGCTCGCCGAACCCGACCTGCTTCCCGGCAAGCGTGCTGTCCTGCATTTTGGGCTGGCCCAGGCACTGGATGCACGCAAGCAATACGCCGAAGCGGCCGAGCACCTGCGCGAGGCCAACGCCCTCGCCCTGGAAGCATGGCGCAAACGCGGCGAGATCTACGACCCGGACAAACATCACCAATTCATCTCCGAAATGATGGCGGTTTGCACCGCAGAATTCTTCGAGCGCCTCCGCGGCCTGGGCTTGGACAGCGAACGCCCGATCTTCATTGTCGGCTTGCCGCGTTCAGGAACTACGCTGATCGAACAAATCTTGGCCAGCCATTCGCAAGTGTTCGGGGCGGGTGAGCTGCGCTTTGCCCGGGAAGATTTCGAATCGCTGCCGGCGGTGATGCGTTCTCATCCGCCCGAAACGCCGGAGCCGGCCAGCGGTGAACCGGCGATGGCTTACTTGTCCCGCCTCGACCGCGAAGCCATCCACACGATCGCCCAGCGGCATCTCGACAAGCTGCACGCCTTGAACAGCACGGCCCTCCGCGTCGCCGACAAGATGCCGGACAATTACATGTACCTGGGGATGCTGGCGGTCTTGTTCCCCAAGGCCAAGTTCATTCATTGCCGCCGCGATTTGCGCGATATTGCCGTCTCGTGTTGGATGACCAATTTCCGACAGATTCGCTGGGCCAACAGCCTCGACCACATCGCCTCGCGTTTCCTCGAATATCAACGCCTGATGGCGCATTGGCAAGCTACGCTGCCAGTGCCGCTATTGCACGTCGATTACGAAGAGACCGTGGCGGATCTGGAGGGCGTGGCGCGGCGGCTGGTGGCCTGGTGTGGCTTGGAGTGGGAGCCGGCTTGTCTGGAGTTTTATCAAACGGAACGTCCCGTCCGCACAGCCAGCGTCACGCAAGTTCGCCAACCGATCTATACGCGCTCGGGGGCGCGATGGAAAAACTATGAGCCGGCGCTGGGCAGCCTGTTCGAAAAACTCGTTCCAAGTCGGAGCGAGCCTGAAGCATAAGAGCTAACAGCCCCCCTTTCCTCTTGTGGAGAAAGGTTGGAGTGGAGGGAAAGTGCATTGGGCCAAGCAGCTCTATCCTCTAACCTAAACCCTCCTCATCCAAGGCGGAAGGATGCGATAAACTAAACGCATGAAGACGCCGTGGTCTGTACTGATCCTCGATGATGATCCGGGGGTGCGGCAATCGATCCGCTTGTGTCTGGAAGCGGATGGTGCGCGCGTGCTAGGTGTCGGTACATCCACCGGCGCCTTGGAGGCGTTGGAACGCGGCCGTTTCGATGTGGTTTTCCTCGATTTATGGCTTAAGGCAGAATCAGGGTTGGCCGTGCTGCCTGAGATGTTGCGGCGGCAACCGGCTGTCCCTGTCATTGTCATCACCGCCTATGCCTCATATGAATCAGCAGTCGAAGCGATGAAGCTGGGAGCGGTCGATTATCTGCCCAAGCCATTTACACCCGAACAAGTGCGCAACGCTGCCCGCCGCGCCGTCTCGGAAACGTTGCTCAAACGACAGCTGTTGGAACTGCGCGAACGTATCGACGAAAACGAGGGCGAGTTGATTTTCGAGACCCGCGATCCAGCTTATCAAACTTTTTTGCAAACGGTACAGCGGGTAGCCGCTTCGGATTCGGTGGTGTTGCTGCGCGGCGAAAGCGGCACAGGCAAAAATGTATTGGCGCGGTGGATGCGCGATCGCAGCCGCCGCGCCGAGCGTCCCTTCGTCACCGTCCACTGCCCCATGCTATCTAGCGATCTGATGAGCAGCACTCTGTTCGGGCATTGTCGCGGCGCCTTCACCGGGGCCGTGGCTGACGCCGTGGGCAAAGTTGAGGAAGCCGAGGGCGGCACGCTGTTTCTCGACGAAGTGGGCGAATTGTCAGCAGATGCACAGGCGCGCTTGCTGCGTTTCCTTAACGATCGCACCTACGAACGGCTGGGCGAAGCCAAGGAGCGTCAGGCCGACGTGCGGATCCTCGCGGCCACCAATCGCGCGCTGGAAGACGAAGTCAAGGCGGGACGGTTCCGCGAAGATCTGTTCTTCCGCCTCAACGTCATCACCCTGACCATCCCGCCGCTGCGCGAGCGGCCGCAAGATATTGTGCCTTTGGCGAAACATTATCTCCGCTTTTTCGAGCGTCGCCAGGGGCGACGGCAATTGACCTTCTCGCCGCGCTGCGAAGCGGCGCTGATGCGCTACTCCTGGCCGGGCAATTACCGCGAGTTGCGTAACGCCGTTGAACGCGCTACCATCCTCGCGCCCAGTGCGGTAATCGAACCGGAAGATCTGGGCCTGAATGCGCCGCCGTCGGGCGAGCCGCCGCACAGTGCGGCCGTGGTCCTCGGCAGCGACGTGTCGCTGGAAGAAATCGAGCGCGAACACATCGCTCGCGTCGTCGCGCGAACCGCTTCTTTTGAGGCAGCGGCGAAGATCCTGGGCATCGATGTCACCACCCTTCAGCGCAAACGCAAACGCTATGGTTTGGCGTGACGAGCGAAAGGAAAGAGACGAAGAGCATGTCGCCGCGCACCTTACGAATGCGCTTTCTTCTCGCGGGCGTATTGCTTATGGCGGTGATGGCTGCTTGCGGAGCGTGGAGTGTGGTTACTTTCACACGCTTGAGCGCCGTCATCAGCGAGACGTTGCGCGAGAACCAAGGCAAGATCGATCTGACGGCGGCGCTGGCTAGCGGCTTGGAGCGCGAAGACGATGCACTTTTGTTGGCATTGACGGGCGACGCCAATAAGGCACGCAGCGAATGCGAAGAGGCCCGCCGCCGCTTCGAGGACAATTTCTCTCGTTTACAGGCCATGCTGGCAACCAAAGACGAGTGGGAGGCAAGCAACGCTTTGCGCCGTCACGTAGACGCTTATCGCCGCGCCAGCGACACTTTGTTAGGCACACGCGATCCAGGCCAAGCACGCGAAACATATCATGAGTATGTCAATCCGGCTTTGCGTAGGGCCGTCGCCGACTGCGGCCGATTGCGCGAGTTGAGTTTCCACGCTATGCGGCAAGCGGGCCAAGAAGCAGACAGCCAGGCGCGCCGCGCTGGCCAAATCTGGGCCGTTCTGGCGCTGGCGGCCCTGGGGTGTGCCGCTGCCGTGACTTGGCGCCTTGCCCACACAGTCCTGGCGGATGTAACCACTCTTGCACGCTTGGATGCACTGCGCAGCGAGTTGGTGGCCGTGGCGTCCCACGAATTGAAAACGCCGTTGACCTCGCTGCGCATGGATCTGTTATTGCTGCGCGAACGCGCAGACAACCTGACAACACGGCAGATTGAGATCCTCACCGCTGCCGTGCAGGCCGTCGAAGAATTGGCCGAGACCATCGATGAGCTGCTCGACCTGACGCGCATCGAGGCGGGACAATTGCGTTTGCAGCGTGAGTTGGTTGATCTCCAAGTCGTGATGGAGCAAGCTGCGCGCTCGCTGCGGCCACGCTTCGAGGATGCCGCCGTTCGTTTGCGAGTT
>OGCG01001368.1_pt1 | contig 12033 bp, 12 predicted proteins | sample 1570061 | NCBI WGS metagenome assembly OGCG01 (sample SAMN06268698, study PRJEB24515) | hot springs metagenome | isolation source: Joseph's Coat, Yellowstone National Park, Washington, USA | place: USA:Joseph's Coat, Yellowstone National Park, Washington, USA
CGCCGGCAGGGCGGAGAATTACTTGGTCTCCGACGCTGAGGTGTTGGAAGCTTGTTCGGTGCTTGCGCGTACAGAGGGGATCCTGGCCGCTCTGGAGCCGAGCCACGCCTTGGCTTGGGTGATGCGGGAGGCGGGGAAGACCTTGCCTTTGGGGTCCACGGTTCTTGTGACCATGTCTGGCCGGGGCGATAAAGACGTCGGCACCCTCATGAGGACTCTCGGCGATGACGCTTGAGTCCTCCCTTAGGGCAAAGAGGGAGAAAGGCCGAAAGCTCCTCGTCGGCTACTTGATGGGGGGCGACAGTGCCGACTGGATGGCGTCTCTAGAAGCCATGGCTGATGCCGGTCTGGACGCTGTCGAGGTTGGGATTCCTTTTTCGGATCCCGTCATGGACGGGCCGGTCATTCAGGAGGCTTCTCGGCGAGCGCTGGAGTTGGGGTCCACTCCGGCGAGCATCCTCGGCGAGTTGTCGAAGGCCAGCCTAAAGGTGCCTGTGGTAGCAATGACGTATTACAACCTGGCCTTTCATGTGGGCGAGGAAGTCTTTGCGACCCAGCTTGCGGACGCGGGGATAGCGGGGGCAATCCTCGCCGACCTGCCAGTGGAGGAGTCTGGTTCCTGGCGACAGGCGGCCAGGAGTCGAGGCCTGGACACGGTAATGCTCGCTGCCCCGACTAGCACTCCGGAGCGATTGCGCCGCATCTGTGAAGCCGCGTCTGGGTTCATCTATGGGGTGGGTGTCATGGGAGTCACGGGCGAGCGGCAGGCTCTCGCATCTAGCGCCATGGAGGTTGCGAGGCGGCTCAAGACGATCACTGATCTCCCAGTCTTGATTGGTGTGGGGGTCTCGACCCCCGATCAAGCAGCCCGGTTGGTAGAGGTGGCCGACGGCGTGGTGGTGGGCTCGGCCTTTGTCCGGCGCCACCTAGAAGGGGCAAGCCCAGAAGAACTGGCCAAGTTGGTGGCATCCTTCAGGGAGGCCCTGGACTCCTGAACGGAGCAGTGCTCTCGTGCTTCGGCGCCTGGGGCAGAGTGCCAAGACGGCGAGTTTTCCCCGGCCAAAGGCGCCTATTCGGATCGAGACTGTGGGGTGGCGGTCTTGGAGGCCTCGTCGGATCGGGGAGGCTGTAGAGGTCGCTCAGCTGCAGGATGGCCTTTTCCTACTCGACCGAGGCGCTCTAAGAGCCGCTTTCGGCGCTGACGTGAGGCGGAGCGTGCCTGTCTTTCCTGCATGCGGCGCCGAATCAATTCTCTTCGCTCTTGGAGGTCCTTGTAGGTGATAGCGGTGGTGTCAGGGGGCAGGCCCAGGGAGGTGGCCAGGGCCGCATAGTCGACGCTCAGGCTCCTTGGGTCGATTCCGGTGTCTTTGGCTATGCGATCCCCGTAACGGGTGCGAAAGTACTCGGTGATGCGGCCTATCTCAGCAAACAAGTCGAGTTCCGGCGCGAACGTGGCCATCGTGGCGTTGACAAAGAGCATGTTCTTCACGAAGAGCATCAGTTCCTTCGGGAGGCGGGCGCCGTAGCTGAGCAGTGCTCTCGTGAGGTCTCTGATCTGGGCGGCAAGCTCTTCTGGGGTGAGGAGCAAGGGATCCTGGAAGGGCTCCTCGAGGCCGAGGTCTCTGATTACGGCTTCAAGGTCGGTGTCCGGGGGCAGAGCACCGAGGTCCCGAAGAGCCGCCATCTGCAGGCGGACGTCGTTCATGGTGCCTCCGAGCACCAAGCGCATGAAGGCAAGACGCCTCGGCTCCTCGAGGCGGCCGGTGATGCCGTAGTCCAAGAGGACTACCTTGCCGTCAGGACGGACGAGGAGGTTGCCTCCGTGGAGATCTCCATGAAAGACGCCGTAGATCATCGCGCCCTCCATGAAGGCGATCATTCCCGCCCGCACTATCTCGGTGGTGTCGATTCCAACCTTTCGCATCGAGGCAACGTCGTCCCATGCGAAGCCACTGAGCCGCTCCATCACGAGCATCCTCTTGGTCACCAACTCGGGGTGGGGACGGGGGACAATTAGGGCTCGGGATCCCGTCTCGGCGAGTACCTTGGCGACGTCCAGCATGTTCTGCGCTTCGAGGCGGAAGTCGAGCTCCTCGACTATGGTCTCCGCGAACAGCTCGATCAGGGCAGGAGGGTTGGCGAGGGCGGCCACTGGAATGCGGCCTACCAGAGCTGGGGCAATCCAGCTCATAGCTGCTAGGTCGTCTCGGACGAGCTTGGCGACTCGCGACCTCTGCACCTTGATTACCACGTCTTCGCCTGTGCGAAGGCGAGCCGGGTAGACCTGGGCGATCGAGGCCGCGGCGAGGGGTGAGGTCGAAATGTGGCTGAAGACCTGCTCGGGAGGCCGACCCAGCTCTTCCTCGAGGGTCCGTCGCACCAAGGGGAAAGGCTCCGCGGGGACTCGGTCTCGCAGGAGCCGCATCTGGCCGACGAGCTCCGGCGGGAAGATGTCCTCTCCCGAGGAGAGGATCTGGCCGAGCTTTATGTAGGTAGGGCCTAGCTTCTCGAAGGCTTGGCGGAGTCTGCGAGACAGACCTGCCCGGGACGCAGGGGTACCTCTTTCCCTCAAATACCACGATGCCAACGCCGATCCGAGGTAGAGTCCTGTTATCGCGACTCGCTGACCTGGTGGGAGCCTCCTGCGGCGGAGCAGGACGGGAACCTGGGCACGAGTGGCCTTTCGCAGTTGGTCGATTCCCTGGCGCCAGGGCATCGCATCTGGGTCCACCAACCAGGGGGCCTGTTCGGAGAAGGCCCCAATGGCCAGATCCGCGGGCTCCGGCATGCGCTCGCTGGTCCCCTCCGCTTGGTCTCCGCTCACCATGTCTCCTGCCCCTTCGGCCCTGAGCCCAAGCTGAGGGCTGGAAATTGAGCTTGTCCCGGGCAAAGAAAGGCTGAATCAGTCATGGCCTGCAATTCGTCCAGGCTAATGAGAGCGGGCCTGGGAAGCGCGAAGACTCACTCGGAGGGGGGCAAGAACACCAGGCAGGAGTTATGTCCACCGAAGCCGAAGGAGTTGGAGAGCACAGCGCCGGGTTCCCAGGGCCTTGCCTTTCCGAAGACCAGGTCTATTTCCAGGTCCCGGTCCGGCTCGGTCACTCCCCCTGTGGGTGGTATCAGCTTGTGCAGGATGGAGAGGACTGAACCGACCGCCTCTATGCCTCCAGCGGCCCCAAGGGCATGGCCGTTCACTCCCTTTAGAGATGTGACCGGTGGTCCCGGCGAGCCAAACAGCCGGACAATGGCGGCCGCTTCGGCCGCGTCACCCGCGGGAGTAGAAGTCCCGTGAGCGTTGATCTGGCCCACCTCGCTCGGTTGGATGCCCGCGTCTTGGAGTGCCAAGCGCATGCACGATAATGCCCCGGCGCCGGCCGGCTCAGGCGCAGTGATGTGGTAGGCGTCGGCCGTGCTTGCGACCCCGGCGAGTTCCGCATAGATGCGCGCTCCCCGAGCCTTGGCATGCTCCCACTCCTCAAGCAGGACCATTCCAGCTCCCTCTCCCATGACGAAGCCGTCTCGGCCCTTGTCGAATGGTCGCGATATACCTGAGCTGGACAAAGCAGTCATGTTGCCGAAACCAGCAAGTGCGGTAGGTGTTATGGAGGCCTCCGCTCCACCTCCCAGCGCCACGACGCAGCGGCCAGTCGCTACCAGTCGGGCAGCAGCTGCTATGGACTGGCTTCCAGCCGCACAGGCCGTAACTACCGTCTCGCAAGGGCCTCGCCATCCCCATCTCATCGATATGGCGGCCGGCGCGGCGTTGGCCATCATCATTGGCACTAAGAAAGGTGAGACTCTGCGGTCTCCGCGCTCTGCCCTGAGAAGCACTTGAGCCTCCAGAGTCTCCAGGCCACCGACCCCGGTGCCCACCACGACGCCTGCTTGGTCTGGGTCGACTCTGAGGTCGCCAGCGTCAGCTCGGGCCTCTTCTGCAGCGGCAAGCGCCATCTGAGCGAACCGATCCAGCCGGCGGGCCTCTTTCGGCCCGAGGAAGGCGGAAGGGTCAAAGCCTTCAACTCTCCGGAAGGGCTCTCCCCCCGATGGCTCCCGAAAGAGTCCCTCCCAAAACGCCTCAGCCCCAATTCCCGCGGGGGCAACGACTCCGAGCCCCACCACGGCCACCCGCCTTCCCCGCACCACCTCGGCGGGATCGTTGGCCCAAGAGATGATCATCTACAGCTTGGAGGCCACCAGGTCGAAGGCCTGCTGAACCGTTTCCACTCCGTCCAGCTCCGATTCGTCGACACTTATATCAAAGGCCTCTTCGAGGGCCATTACCAGCTCCACTAGGTCCAAGCTGTCCGCGTCTAGATCCTCCGCAAAGCGGGCCTCGGGTGTGACCCTCGACGCATCTACCTGAAGCACTTCTGCGGCTGTCTCCCGGAACTTCTCGAAGGCTGCTTGTTGGTCCATTGCTTTCCTTTCTCCCTCTTTAGGCTTGCCCAAGGTTGCCAAGCATGAGCGCAATTTCGCCACGTCAGATGGCTATGAGCACATAGTTATTTCCTAGGCACCCATACCCAGTCCGCCGTCTATGGCAAGCATCGCCCCGGTTATGTATCCTGCCTCTTCGGAAGCGAGGAAGGCCACTGCGGCTGCCACTTCGGCGGGGGTTCCGGCTCGTCCCATCGGAACCATGGAGACTAACTGCTCCAATCGGCGAGGTTCCGTGGATCGGAGCATTTCTGTGTCGATGGCGCCGGGGGCTACCACATTCACGGTGATGTTCCGTGAGGCAAGCTCCCGGGCTAGGGATCGCGCCATTCCCAAGAGCCCTGCCTTGGACGCAGCGTAGTTTGCCTGGCCGGGGTTCCCCATATGGCCCACCACTGAACCGATCATCAAGATGCGGCCCCAACGGGCCTTGAGCATCGAAGGGATAGCCCTACGTGCAGCACGCCAAGACCCTCCCAGGTTGGTTTCTATCACCTCTGACCAGTCGGCATCACTCATGCGGACCGCCAGCCGGTCCTTGGTGATCCCGGCAGCGCAGACGAGCACCTCGACCGGGCCGAGGTTGTCTTCTACCTCTCTAAATGCCGCCTCAATGTCTGCTTGGCTTCTCACGTCACAGCGAACAGCCAGGAACTCCTCGCTTTTTGGCGGGCGGGAATGCCAGGTGAGCGCGACTCTTAGACCAGCCTGTGCAAGCCTTTCGGCGCAAGCCCACCCGATGCCGCTTGCCCCGCCCGTTACCAGGGCTACCCGATCAGTCATCTGAGCCTGGGGACAACGCCAGCTTGAGGTGCTCCGCTCCAGCGCAAAAGGGCGCTTGCCCAAGTCATGCCGGCCCCAAAGCCAGACATTAGGAGGAGAGCTCCCGCCCTAATACGACCATCTGCCTCAGCCGCGGCGAGCGCAAGGGGAATCGACGCCGAGGAGGTGTTGCCAGTGGAATCTAAGACGAGCGCCGTCTTTTCCATTGGGATCCCGAGGCGTTCGTTGGCCGCCTGGATGATGCGGACGTTGGCTTGATGCGGAACGCAGAGGTCGACTTGTTCTGCAGAGATCCCTGCTTTGCACAAAACTGCACCTGCAGAGTCCACCACTATCCTCACCGCCCGCCTGAAGACCTCCCTGCCGTCCATCTTTATGGTTCCACCATGGTCGCAATACAAGAGGGGAGTTGCAGAGCCATCGGCACCTAGATCCCAGGCGATTAGGTCGTCTGAGTCTCCATCGGCGTCGAAGACCATGGCCCCCGCTCCGTCTCCAAAAAGCACCGCAGTGGAGCGGTCCTGCCAGTCGGTGAAGCGGGAGAGGGTCTCTGATCCGATGAGGAGCACCTTTTTCATGCCGGCCTCCAGGAGGCCACGCGCCACGACGATTCCATATACGAATCCTGCGCAAGCTGCGTTTAGATCCATGGCGCCACACTTGGCACCGAGGAGCTCTGCCACGGTCGGGGACGACGCCGGGATCACCTGGTCTGGAGTAGTGGTGGTCAGGATGATCATGTCAAGATCGGCTGCTTCGAGTCCGGCCGCCTCCAACGCAGCTGCTCCGGCTGCGGCTGCTAACTCAGCCGTGCTCGATCCAATTCGACGCTGACGAATGCCCGTCCGCTCCACAATCCATTCATCAGAGGTGTCGAGGTAGGAGGCGAGGTCGTCGTTGGTCACGACCTTTTCGGGGAGGGCGGTGCCGAGCCCGCGGCAGACGAAGCCCACTTAGTAGGCTCCTGTGTCTTCGGCTCGAAGCCACGCGAGCGGCTGGCCCTCTACGACCCTTTCGCCCGGGAAAGCGAGTAGTCCGATCAGGAGACCACTGAAGGGCGAGCGTACCTCCTCGTCGCCTACTCTGCCCAGGATCTCTCCGACATAGAGCCGCTTTGGGGCGCCCGGGGTGGAATCTGGCGCAAAGGCTGCAACTTCGCCAGTTGGACTGAAGACGCCGGTCGCTGGGCTCACGATCACCCTCTCAGACACATAGAGATGTTCTCCCTGGTGGGAGGGAGCCTTTGGCGCGAGTGCCGATGAGCGAGCCACGAAGGCCACCAATTCGTCCAACTCCTCCGGCGTCGACACCGAAAGTGCAGGGCTAGAGGGAGCGATCCTCTTTACTAGCCCGGTGAGCACGGTTCCGTGCCCTACTTCGACGAAGGCGGTTTCTGGGGCGGCCGCCGCAATGACTGAGATGGTCTGTCGCCAGCGCACGGGGCTTGTCAGCTGGGCAGAAAGGAGCTTTTGCCACTCCTCGGGTGCGCTGTGAGGTCGTGAATCCACGTTGGCCACCACTGGCACCTCGGCTTCAAGAAATCTGCACTCCGCCAGTGCCTTTCTCAGCCGCCGGCGGGCTGGTGCCATGAGGGGAGTATGGAAGGCTCCATGCACCTGCAGCTGTATCGAGCGCTTGGCCCCGAGCACCTTGGCATGGCGGACGGCTTCGGTTACTGCCTCTGGGGTTCCCGCTATGACGACCTGGCCTGGAGCGTTGTAGTTAGCCACCCAGACATCGTCTTCTGTCAGGCGGCACGCTATGTCTGCCTCGTCGTCTCCTATCCCAATGAGTGCGCACATCACCCCGGGGTTGGCCTCGGCGGCGTCCTGCATGGCCTCGCCACGTTCGGCGACCAGCCTGGCCCCATCCTCTGGGCCGAGGGCGCCTGCGGCTACCAGAGCCGAGTATTCCCCCAGGCTGTGGCCAGCACACCAGGTTGGCTCTAGCCCGACACGCTCGATCGCGTCCAGAACGACTAGCGAGAGGCTGAAGCAAGCCAGCTGGGCGTTGCGGGTCTGGGTGAGCTCATCTGGTCCCGCCTGGCAGAGCAGATGAGCTAGGTCTCGCTCCGTTGCCGCGGACAGCTCCTCTACCACCTCCCAAGACGGGTGGTCGCACCAAGGCTTGCCCATGCCGGGCCTTTGGGAACCCTGGCCGGGGAAGATGAATGCCAGCATCCATTGCTCCTTATGTCTGCTCGGATGGCTATTTCCAGCCCTGTCCCTGGCTAGCAGCTCCTCGGGGCGCCAGGGTGCATCGCGTAGCGCCTTTTCGGTCGTTAGCCATTGAGTTCCTCGTGGACCGCTCCTTTGGTTTTGACCCGCTTTGGCAGGCGGCGGTTTCAGCCCGACTGCCGGCCGTAGCCGTGCTGGCCTGCTTCGTTTCCAACCAGGCTGGCAACCAGTCTTGCTCCAGTCCCTTTGGTCGGTATCAGTTCCAGAGCCACCAGGGCCTAAAAGTAATCGTCCGTCTAGTTAGTGTGAAGCCTCTGTTTACTCTCCGGCTACCTCTCTTATTTAGCTTGAAGGCGTGATCCCCGCTCAGAACCTGACCACGAAGAAGCTGACCACGAACGGGCCTGGGCAGACGGAAGCGGTGCTCGGTTCGAACCATGCCGACAAGGTGAATCTCGGAGGGGCGCCGAGCGAGCCGCCGCAGCCGACCTCGCTTGGATTACTAGACGGCCAGCCGCAGATTGTGGCAGAGGGACTTGAGCTCTCCTTCGGGGACAAGGTAGTGGTCGAAGGGATTGATGTTCAGATCCCAAAGGGGGCCATCACGGCTCTGATTGGTCCCACAGGATCCGGGAAGACTACCTTCTTGCGCACCATCAATCGAATGAACGACCATGTGGCGGGGTTTAGGTGTCGGGGCCGGCTTCTTTTTGGGGGACGCGACGTGAGGGACCCATCCGTCGATGTCATGGAGCTACGTCGCAGAGTGGGGATGCTCTTCCAGCGCCCTAATCCCTTTCCGATGTCCATCTTCGACAATGTCGTGGCAGGGGTACGTGTGCACCACATGGTGCCGAGGCGCCAGTTGCGGGATGTGGCCCGCTTCACTCTAGAGCAGGTTGGGCTCTGGGAAGTGGTTGGAGGGAGGCTCTCAGACTCGCCTTTTAGGCTCTCTGGTGGCCAACAGCAGCTTCTCTGTTTGGCTAGGGCACTCGCCGTGCGCCCCGAGGTGCTCTTGTTGGACGAGCCGACCTCGTCGCTCGACCCCGTGACGACGGGGAGGATCGAGGATCTGATGCGTTCGCTCACGCCGGAGCTGACTTTGGTTGTGGTGACGCACAATCTGCAACAGGCCCGCCGAGTGGCTGACTACGTGATGTTCTTCTACGGCGGCCGGCTGATGGAGGCGGGGCCAGCCGCTCAGGTGTTTGAAGCGCCGAAGTGCCCTGAGACCGTGAGCTACATCTCTGGTCGCATCGGCTAGCCGTCGCTTTGTCTCGCTTGGCGGCTCGCTTGCTTGAGGTGGGCTCCATTGGCGCGCCGTTTTCAGGACCACAAAGAAACCAACAAAGAAAGGAAGGTAGTAAATGTCAAAGAGACGACGAGAGAAGAGATCGGTTATCAGGACAGCTGCTCCGCTCGGGGTGGCAATTGCCGTTAGCGGAGCCGTCGGAGTTTGGGCCGGTCCAGCATCCGCTGCGCCGAAGGCCGGTGGGATTACTCAGCTCACCGAAACTGGAAGCACCCTTTTGTATCCGCTGTTTCAGCGGTGGGCTCCCGTCTACCAGAAGCTATTTGGGGTGACCATCACCCCACAAGGCACCGGATCTGGAACCGGGATCTCCCAGGCTGAGGAGGGGACTGTCGACATTGGGGCTTCGGACGCCTACCTGCCGCCGACTGCCCCCTCCGACATGGAGAACATAGCGCTTGCCATCTCCGCTCAGCAGATTAACTACAACGTCCCTGGGGCTGGCAATCACCTAAAGCTCTCCGGTCCCGTACTTGCCGACATCTACACCGGCAAGATCACTAAGTGGAACGCGCCGGAGATTCAAGCATTGAACCCAGGCCGCAAGCTGCCTAATTTGCCAATCTATCCTCTGCACCGAGCGGACGGGAGTGGCGACACCTTCCTGTTCACGAGCTACTTGACGGATTCGGCCAAGGGCATCTGGACAGCGGGTTATGGGACCACTGTCTCCTGGCCCGCCGTGGCGAACGCCTACGCTGCTACGGGCAACGGGGGAATGGTTACCTCCTGCGCAAAAATCAAGGGGTGCGTAGCCTACATAGGCGTTAGCTACGAAGACCAGGCTGCAAGCCACGGGTTGGGCGAGGCCATGATTGAGAATGCCTCTGGACGGTTCCTCTTGCCCAACCCTCAGACGATCGCGGCAGAGGCCACCTCATTTGTCCCGAAGACCCCTCCGAGCGAGACAATCTCGTTGATTTACGGCAAGAACCCCAACGGCTATCCCATCATCAACTACGAGTACGCAATTGTGAAAAAGAACCAGCCCAATGCAAAGGTGGCAGCAGCTATCAAGGCGTTCCTTACTTGGGCTGTGAGCCCGACCGGGGGCAACCAGCCCAGGTTCCTAAATGCGGTTCACTTCCAGCCACTTCCTCCGTCGGTACGGGCACTTAGCCTCGCCCAGATCAACAAGATCTCCTAGCGGATGGCGGACGACCCTACATCTAGGGAACTTGCCGGCAAGAGAAGTCGAAGCCAGGGGGCCCTGCGGCCCCCTGGCCGTCTAGCGCGGGCACGGGCATGGGATCGAATCTTTTCTTGGGTGGTGGCAGGAGGGGGCGTGGTCCCACTAATTGCGCTGCTTGGGATATGTGCGGCTCTGGTTGTTGAGGCGTATCCCGCTTTTCGGGTAAATGGATGGGGATTTTTCGTCCACAGCGGTTGGAACATTGGGAACGCGTACGGCGGGGTGGTGGTGACCGATGGCGTCCGCCACCCCGCAGGCATCAGCTACGGAGCTTTTCCTCTGATAGTGGGCACACTGGAGTCTTCTGCATTGGCTCTTGCCATCGCAGTTCCAGTCGGGGTACTTGGTTCTCTCGCCATCGTGAAGCTTTTGCCGGAAGCCATATCCAAGGCGGTCGGTTTCTTCCTAGAGCTGCTGGCGGGAGTGCCAAGCGTAGTGTTTGGCCTCTGGGGTGCTTTGACTCTAGGCCCGGCACTTGCGCACACCGTCTACCCGTTCCTGGCGAATCACCTTCCCAATGTGGCGATAGTGGACTTTTTCAAGGGCCCGGTTGGCGCTGGGGAGGGACTTTTTACCTCTTCGGTGGTACTCGCGGCAATGGTGGTTCCAATTGTGGCCTCGACCTCGAGGGAGCTTTTGGCTTCGGTGCCAAGGCTCACTGAAGAGGGGGGATTGGCTCTGGGTATGAGCCGCTGGGAGGTCTCTCGCTCTATCTCCCTCCGATGGGTACGTCAAGGCCTGATAGGTGCTGCAATGCTTGGCTTGGCTCGTGCTTTGGGCGAGACGATGGCGGTGGCCATGATCTCTGGGGTGAATCTCGCCTCGCTGGCTGCCAATGCGTATTCCGCCTTTACTACCATCGCTGCGACCATTGTCTCGCAGCTTGACTCCGCCTTCATAGACACGACGGGCTTCGCGGTGCGCAGCTTCGCAGAGGCGGCTTGTGTCTTGGTAGCTATAACTCTGCTCGCCAACATCGGGGCCCGACTCCTGGTCCGCCGAGTTGCGTCGGGGACCGCGCTTCCGGTGGGAAGGGGGATTTGAGATGTCTTTACCCACGGCACTCGTGTGGTCCTGGCCGACTAGGGGAGGCTCAGGGGCCTTGGCGAGGAGAAAGCTAAAGAGCCTGCTTGGCTGGGCGCTCTGCTTGGTTGCCCTGGGGCTAGCAGCTCTTCCGGTCATCTGGGTAGTAGTGGCCGTGGCAGAAAAGGCCATCGCAGGTTGGCATTGGAGTGTGCTATTTCAGTCCGGTGCTGGGGAGAGCGGCGGGCTTGCCAACGAGATCCTCGGCACCTTGCTTCTTTGCGGTGCCGTAGTGGTGGTGGCAGGCACGCTTGGCATTCTGGCCGGTATTTACCTTGCCGAATATGCAAAAGGGCGCATTGCTGCCGTGTTGCGCGGCGCGTCGGAGGTGTTGGCGGGAGTCCCTTCAATCGTTCTTGGATACGTCGGCTACATGGTTTTGGTGGTCGACTTGCATTGGGGGCTTTCCCTCGGCGCTGGCACTGTCGCCCTCTCAGCTCTCACGATCCCCTACATAGCCAAAGGGACCGAGACAGCGCTGACCAATCTCTCTAGCTCACTCCGAGAAGGTGCCTCCGCGCTCGGCATGACGCGGGCGCAACAGCTCTGGAGGGTGGCCCTTCCCGCAGCGAGGCCGGGCATTGCAACTGGACTGCTGGTCGCTGTGGCCATCTCGTTGGGTGAGACGGCTCCCCTTCTCTATACAGTCGGATTTAGTGCTAGGCCCCCTGTATTGGCTCTGACTCACCACCCCGTGCCGTTTTTGACCTACGCGGTCTGGTCTTTCTGGAACGAGCCCTATCCGTACTCAATCCAGCTGTCTTACGACGCGAGCCTCATTCTGGTGGTCCTGGTTTTGCTGCTTATCGGTGCTGCCAGGTTGGCCTCTCGCACACAGCACCGCCAAATCCACCACTGATGGCCCGAACCTATCTGGGGACTCTCCTCGCCCAAGCCCTTCTTGGCTTGGTTAGGGGCTGCCAACTGTTGAGCGGAATGGATGATTTTGCCTCAGCCGAGCGTAAGTGTCGCACCCTCTAGTCATGATGGAGTGCATGAAGCTGTCCGAGTGGGCAAGGAATAACGGCGTGAGCCGCCAGAGCGCTGCC
>OGCG01001369.1_pt1 | contig 12029 bp, 9 predicted proteins | sample 1570061 | NCBI WGS metagenome assembly OGCG01 (sample SAMN06268698, study PRJEB24515) | hot springs metagenome | isolation source: Joseph's Coat, Yellowstone National Park, Washington, USA | place: USA:Joseph's Coat, Yellowstone National Park, Washington, USA
CATAAGGGAACAGCTTATGCAACTCTTCAAAATATTCCAATATATAATGTTGCAATTCCTTTAGTTAAGGATATTGTAAAGATAAGATTTATTAAAACATTAGAAGGATTTTTGTAAGTTTTTGCATGCCTTAAAGCAAACAGTTATGGATAGATAAAAATCTTTCTCATGGATTAAGAATAGAAAGATTTTAGAACCTTTTTTCATTACTTTCTGGATGGTGCCGCGGTAGTATAGCCCGGCCCAGTATGCGGGCCTTTCGAGCCCGTGACCCGGGTTCAAATCCCGGCCGCGGCATATGCCTGCGAGGCATAGCGGCACCATTTTTAATATAAAATTAAGAAAAACAAAGTTGAATTATACTAAAAATCTTTTCAATAAAAAGTACCTATGAGCAATTTTTCCTTAATTTATTATATCTAGCACAGCAACAGAGCACTCCAGGCAAGCTATCATTAACTGCTATCATGATAGCTATTGTCGGTGGTGCTGGTAGTGGTCCTTAGAAGGAAGTGATATCTGAAGGCGCAACTTAGTAGAGTAACGTGTTACAGATGCTGAGAGGAAGTTTAGGCTCTAAGCTGACTTCTAAAGTGCTTTCAGAAAGTCCAAATTAACTACTAAAGTTTTCCATACTATTTATGGACCGATGAGAGTATTTAGACCTTAGGCGATAATAACCATCTTGACCTATACTTTCATATCATTCAAGTTAAAATAACTACGCTTAGCATCAGGGCTGTGTTTATTTATTTTGAAAAAGAGAATGGGTCTAACATCTAACCAGCTAGATAGTCAGAGAAAGTACCATAGCCGTCATGTAGAGGACCGCAAACATCATGAGCATGTAGAACCTAAAAATCACAGCCTTTCTTAGCCCGAGGCCATGGACCTCGGCTGCATATATTAAAGGGAGCAGGGCAAGTGATGATGGGCATCGACTAGCAGGCCTCACGGCCACAGTATAAAATGCGTTCTTAAGCTATCACAGCTACAAAGACCTTTCCTAACTCCTGATTATTGCACTTTTATGGCATTAGTTATCGGAATTGTTAAGCCCGCAGTTAAGCCTTAGTACTAACACTTAGCACTCAGCATCCTTTCTAAGGTCTTCTCCACGTCCTTTATCACTGTGGGCGGCACCTCTTTTCCATCCCACAGTATGTATCTCTTGGCTATGAAGTCTGCTATCCCCATTAAGATGAAGGACAGGGTCTCTGGGTCATAGGCCGTTATTTCGCCTTTCTCCATGGCCTCCTTTAACTTCTGGGAGTACCTCTCTGCTATCTTCCTGTAGTGCCAGGCGTACACCTGTAGGTTGTTCGCCTCAGCCTCGATAAGTATCTTATACAGCTTCTTGTTCTTTTGCATCCACTCAAAGAAGGCTTCAAATCCTCTCTTCTCTATGGAGACCCTATCCTTCAGCCCCTTTATGCTCTCAGTTAAGTAGTGTCGTAGGTCTCTGTTTAGCTTTCTCACTAGTTCAACTAGGAGGTCGTCCTTGTTGTTGAAATAAAAGTAAAAGGAGCCATAGGACACGTTAGCGTTTCTAGTTATGTCACCAATGGAGGTGTTGTTAAACCCCTTTTCATAAATTAAGTCAATCGCGGACTCAATGATCTTATCCAGCTTAGCCTTACCTTTTTCAGTTTTAGGTGTGTATTTCACTCTCTGACACCTTTAGCATCTGCCTAGATTATTATATGCCCATCCTAATTAATTTTCTAGCCTTCTCCTGACACGCGCTGTATGGCATATGCCCCCCAAGTCCACCCAGTACCCGCTGAGACCAACACTATAAGGTTGCCCTCCCTTACCTTCCCCTCCCTCTCTGCTAGCCAGAGGGACAAAAATGGGTCTATGGACTGCATGTGCCCAAAGTTCTCCAGGTATATGGACTTGTCTTTGCCGAGCCCTAGCGCATCGAGGACCTTCCTATGGAATGAGCGCTTCATATGCAGTATAGCCAGGTAGTCTATGTCCTTCGTGGAGAAGCCGCTCCTCTCTACGGCCTCCGTGATTACCCTCACCATATTGCTTAGGGAGATTGACTCGAACTCCTTGTTGAACTCCTTGCTCCTCTCAACGTGCAAGAGATAGCTTCCTGAGTGGCTCTCGTAGAATCTCTCCCCCATCATTTGGTAAACCACATCAGAGAACTTGCCGTCTGTTATTATGGAGCCATTGAGCAACTTGTACCTGCCTCTCTCGTTGCTCAGGAGAACAGCCGCCGCCCCATCGGAGAAGTCATACATGAACGTGGAGGACTCGTCCTTGTAGTCCACTATAAGGCTCTGCTTAGTAGCCATAACCATTAGGGCGTTTTTTGTGCCCTCAGTTATCGTGAACTTCGGCTTTATTAAGTCAAGGGCCACTATGCTGCTCACGCATTGCATTGATATGTCAGCCCCATATGTGTCACGAAGGTCGAAACCCTGCTGGGCTAGTGCTGACATAACTGACGGTGCGACGTCCCATACATATTTGTCTTTGAAATCAGAGGCAGCGTAAAGCACAAGGTCCACTTTAGTATCTCTGTGCCTCTGCATTAAGTTGCTGGTTGCAAGCTTGGCCATCTCAGATACTGACAGCTTTCTCTCTATAGGTTTCCTTACTATGCCAAGCTTGTCTTTGACTACCCAATCGGGGAGCCCAGTCAGAGAGGCCAGCTCCTTATAATCCATGAAGGTCTCAGGTATGTACAGTTCATAATCTGCTATGAACACATCATGCATCAGCATCACCGTGAGCCTTGCTTGCTTCATCTAGGTAGTCCCTAAATCCGTCCTTCAAGTAGATCTCCCTTAGCTCCTTCTTAGAAATCTTCCCCACTGTAGTCTTCGGTATCTCTCTCACGAATACCACGCGCTTCGGAACCTTATAGGACGCAAGCACCTGCTTAAGGTCATTCTTAAGCTCATCCTCTGTCAACCCTCTATTTTTCCTCACTACGACTGCTACCACCATTTCACCCCAGTGTTCGTCTGGGACCCCAAAGACAGCTGCATCTTCAATATAGGGGAGTTGCCTCAGGGCCTCTTCAACCTCAGTTGAGTAGACGTTCTCCCCTCCCGTCTTTATCATGTCCTTCTTCCTGTCAAGGAAGTAGAAGTCACCGTTCTCATCAATTGTGAATAGGTCACCAGTTCTAAGGTATCCATCGTCGGTGAATGGGCTCTCCTCAGGCCTGTTCCAATAGCCCTGGAAGACGTGCGGCCCTCTTATTAGAAGCTCCCCATCATCTGATAGCCGCATCTTCACGAACATTAAGGGCTTTCCTACGGACTTTGGCTTCTTAACGTATCTCTCAGGCGATATGTAAAAGTTGTTCGGACCGGCCTCGGTTAGCCCATAGCCCTGAAACATTCTGTAGCCTTTTCTGAAGAACTTCTCAGCCACGAAGGGTGGCAGGGGACCTCCGCCATTTATGAAAGTTACGTTTGAGAGGTCTACATTGTCGAAGAGTGGTGACCTAGAGATAGCGTCGAGCATTGTTGGGACCCCCATGTAAATAGTGCACCCCTTGTCGTGAAGGGTCCTTATCGTCCAGTCTGGGTCAAATTTGTCAGTCTCTGGCAGTATGGCCCTGCCGCCCACGAGAATCAGCGGGAGGAGTAGCACATTCCATCCCCCTGTGTGATATAAGGGCAGGGAGACAATAGTGCAGTCCTTACTCGTTAGCCCCCACGAAAGGACTGTGATCACGGAGTTCCATAAAATGGCAGACTCGGGAATTATGGCACCCTTCGGCAGGCCTGTGGTGCCCCCTGTATACAAAATCATAACTGGCTCCTTCGTCTCGTCCAGGTTCAGCCTCTCCTCATAGGTGAAGCTGTAATCTCTGGCGTCCGGCCTGATGATATCCTCGCTCTTCACGACTGAAGCCATGTAATCGTCTATCACCAAGGTCGGGCTCACGTCCTTTATGACAAAGTCCAGAAAGTTGCGGCCTAGGCGCGGGTTAATTGGGACAAGGATCGCGTTCACTTTCCTAGCGCCGAAGAAGGCTAGCACATGGTTCAAGGGATCTCTGATTAACGTGACTATCCTGTCACCTCTTCTGATCCCCATCTCTAGGAGTCTGTGTGCAACATAGTTGCTGGCAGCCTCCAGCTCGGAGAACGTGAAGGACCTTGAGGACTGTTCTATTGCAACGCTGTCTGCTATTCTTGCCCTATAAGCTAGGGCCCCCTCCAGCACCTCAGATCACCACCGGGCTTTTCAAGGGCTTAAAGGTGCTAGAGTTGACCTCCCCTATAAAGTCAAGGACGAGCTGGTTGTAATCTTTAGGCCTCTCGATGATCGCCAGGTGCCCAGCGCCCTTCAGAATAATCAGCCTGCTGTTGGGGATAAGCTGGTTCATTATGTATGAGTTCGCCGGGTTAACAACCATGTCCTTATCACCCGTTACTATAAGCGTGGGGCTCCTTACGTCCTTTAGCCTATCCTTGAAGTCAAACGTTAGGACGGCAGCCAGCTGGCTCTTGTAGGCCTCCGGATCCTCCTCGAACTGCATTCTGAGCTCAGCTATTTGCTCTACCTTAGCTGAGTTGTTTTTAACGAAGTCCTCGGAGAAGGCCACCTTCATCCTTTCAATTAATGACCGCTTCCTGTCAAGCTCAGGGGAGGGCGGCCTCAGAAGGATGTTTAGCGCCTCCTGGCTCGGCGGTAATGAGCTTGTGCCGAAGTTGGTCTCTCCTAGGACCAGGCCCTTCACCCTCTTGCTGTGCTTAACGGCAAAATGCATAGCTATCATGCCTCCCATTGAGACCCCCCAGATGAAGGCCCTGTCTATGCTAAGGGTGTCCAGGAGGTCCTCTAGGTCGTTCGTGAAGTCATTCATGGTATAGGGCCCCTTAGGCTTTGAGGATAGCCCAGCCCCTCTGTTATCGTAGATTACAAGCTTAACGTGCTCTGACAGGGGCCTCTGCTCGACCCACATCCAGTGGGCGTAGCCAAGGCCCTCTACTAACACCAGGGGCTCCCCTTCGCCCAAAACCTCGTAGTATAGGGAGATCCCGTCCTTTGTCCTTGCGTAGCTCTGCACTCTGGCATTCACCCAGAGACCTGCTCAAGCCTCAGCTTCGTAGTCCTTGGGCCAGAGAGGACTATCAGGGTCGCAATTATCTCAAATACCCCCAGGAGGACAAACATGTTCACTCCAGTCGTCAGTGGCTTCAGCGGATTGAATACCAGGTAAACTATTAATGGGACCACGGCCCCTCCCAGATGCCCAATGCCGTCAGCGAGTGCGAAGCCTGTTGCTCTTGCCCTAGTTGGAAACAGCTCGGCTGTGTACGTATAAGCTGGCACTGCAAATGCAGTCGCGAACGCGCCTAGGAAGGCCCCAATAGTCAGGAGCACAGCAGAGCTGAAATGCACAGCTAACGCGTAAAGGAATACTGCTAGCGTGGCTATGCTGAACGCTGAGGCCACTAGGTACTTCCTCTCCCACCTGTCTGCAATGGGGGCCATTGATAGGGCCCCAACTATGTAGCCTATGCTTCCCAGCCCTATGTACCAAGTAGCGCTCGTGAACTTGAAACCAGCTGCTACAAATATGTAGGGGGCGAACCCTATTACTCCGTAGGCCAACATATAGTCAAAGAACCAGAAGAGTATCGCCATAATTAGCCTGGGGCCATACCTCCTGTTAAAGAGCTCTACCGTTGGGAACTTGGTTAGAAGCCTCTCAGGGAATGGTGGAGGGACAGGGGGTAGTGACCCTATCTTGTCCTTAACGTAGCCCTCAAGCCTGTTAACCACCTTCTCAGCCTCGTCAACCCTCCCCTTTATGGTCAGCCACCTTGGGCTCTCGGGCATGATGTACCTGAGCGGCACTATGGCGATCGCTATGACCGCCGCTATTCCAAACAAGTACCTCCACCCAATTGGCGAGACCGGTATCAGCGCTAACGCGATGAAGGGCGTCAAGGCGAACCCCAATGCGCCGGCTAAGTATGCAAACTGAACCATCTTCCCCCTTATGTGAGCGGGCGTCAGCTCAGCCACGTACGTGTTTATTATAGCTATCTCGGCGCCTATCCCTAGGCCTGTGACAAACCTGCTAGCTATTAGGGTAGCTGGGCTCGTGGAGAAGGCGCTCCCAAGCGAGCCCACTGCGATAAGCAGGGCGTTGGTTATTAGACCCCACCTTCTTCCCCAGTAGTCACTTATCGTGGCGACGAAGTAAGCGCCCACTATATAGCCGAAAAGCGTGGCCGACACAGCTTCGCTTATCATCAGCTCTGTCATATGTAACTGAGTCACCATTGGGGATATTACTGCAAACGAGAGCGTGAGGATGTCGTAAAATGCGAAGAAGTAGCCTATTCCAAGTATCACCAGCCAGCTTGCAGGGAACGGACGCACTGGCAGCCTGTCAATCCTGGCTCGTAGCTCCCCCAGTTTGTATTCAATAGAAGATACTTGATCTGACACCTGAGTCACCTATTAATTTTTTAGACTGTAGAGCCTTTTAAATTTTTCTATTCCCTCTTTATTTACACTAACTTTGTAATAAGTTATTGAATTACTAGCTCTCAAGTCTTCTTAGACTTATAAGGCTAAGGCCTCTACCTCCGAAGGGGTGGCTTCACGTGGATCAGCGCACAAGGTACATAGTCGGACTTTCCTACAAGGAGCTCTCAGTGGGTCAGAAGATCGTGGGGCACGCTATAACTGTGACCGAAAGCCACATAGCTGCCTTTGCAGGCCTCAGCGGTGACTTCAACCCACTTCACGTTGATGATGAGTATGCCAAGGGCACCATATTCAAGGGCAGGATAGCCCACGGCGTGCTAACGCTCTCATTTATCAGCGCACTCCTAGGCATGGCTTTTTCTGGAACGCTTGTGGCCCTTACAGAGATAGAGGCTAAGTTCCTCAGGCCCGTAAGGCCAGGGGACACCATAAGGCCCATAGCAGAGGTGATAAGCCTCACAGATGTGCCTAAGTACAACGGTGGGAGGGTCAGGCTGAGGATAACAGTGGTAAACCAGAGGGGCGAGAGAGTAGTTGAGGGGGAGACAGAGCTCATAGTGGCCTCTTAGCTCTGCTATGGCACACCCTTAAGAGCCTGGGCCTTAACCATAGCTCATCAATAGCATTTATGCGCACTATAGATTGGCCTTTTTCACCTGCATCTATTAAAATATGTTGCTTTTTCCAATTTTGAAGTTGTTGAACATTATAATTTTCCGTTATTTTGAACCCTATTTCATCTCTTATCTTTTCTATGAGATCCATTCTAGATATAGAGTCTGCTTATTTCATATATTGCCTTGAAAGACCGTAAATTCATTGGTAGTATCTCTTTATACATATCATACAGATTCTTGTAATAACTGTCCTGTAACATTGGCTGTTTATCGAGAAAATCTCAAGAGGCGCAAGACCATGTAATTTATGTACAGCCTTGCCTTTTTCTTGGTTGATACTTGAGATAAAGTTCTTTACTTCAATAGCTTCCTGTAGTCTTGCTTTGTATATGCAGAACCCAGCTCCAGCAGCAATATTAATTATCTTTAGCAAGTGACCAGTAAGGCGAAGAAGTCTATCCGCATTACTCTTACAGAGATTTTTTCACTTAGCTCCGGTTGGTCTAGGTAGTCTTGGAAGTCGTATATTTTGTTATATTGGATATTGATTTTATTATCAATGTTAGAGTCTTTGCTTTCTACTTCTTCATAGTCTGTCTTTCAGGATTCGGAGAAGACATTATTCTTAATGGCCTCCTGTATTATTTTTATATATAAATATAGGCAATCTAGTTTAAAAACTTATTTTATTTAATAGCTTTTGCATTGTGAGAATCGCCTGAAGTGTTCTTAGCTTTTGCGTTTCACTTTAGACAACTTTAAGGGTTAATCCAAGATGTCAGCAAGATCTTTCTTACATCACTTGGATTATAAGCTTCTTGTGTTATGAGGGCTTAATCATTTTATAAATAGCGCCTCTACTTAAGTTTCATACGGAAATCAAATCATTGCATGCATTAAAGGAAAATATTACTGCACTTATATTAAGGTCTTCATTATTGCTTTGATGCACCGTTTTGCCGAGAGACAAGCAAATTTCGCATTAAATTGATAGTCTTATCATTTAAAGTATGATTAGTCTTATTGAAGGTTTTTTATTAATTTGGTGGACAACTAGGTTACTCTTGACTTGTATGCTATGGTTTTTAAGTTAACGTAAAAGCTAAAATTGTTGAATTGGTTATAAAGATTGGTGAGATTTTGGATTCAATAAAGTCTAATCAATCTAATTATGAAAACTGGTTTGTTTATAGAGACCCTTTCAATGGTTTTGAGAATCTAAAAGAAGTAATAAATTGGCTAAAAAATTATGGTAATGGGCCGCTACCCTATGTATGTGTCTTTCCAGGAGTGCCAGAGCATTGGTACTGGTCGCTGAAGTACTCTCTTGAGGGCGAGCCTGGTTATGTTTTGTGGGGTGACAAAGCTGCTAAGAATAAAGGACATTTGGATGAGTATTTATCATTTCCTTTCAAAAACTTAGTGCAAAGTTATGAAGAGGGCCATTTCAATATTGAAAATAATGCTATTGAGAACTTAAAAAAGAACAAAAGTGAAGTAATACCTTTCATAGGTCTCTTTTATGCTACTCATATCTCACAATACCTTGGCTTCGGACTAATTACGGACATTACGCTTGATGCCTATAGAAATTTCAAGGGTTGGAGTGAAAATGAAGGTGCATGGATTCTGAGGTGGAAAATGAGGGTGTTATGGCTTGATCATGAAGTTATTGAACTTTTAGTTAATAAAAATAAAATTAATGATCCTAAAGACTTTGTGGACCCTCTGAAAAACAAACGGCTAAAGTTAACAGAAGATATAGAGAAGTCAAATAAATTACCTTCTCAAAGTAACAACTGCTTAAAAAATGAGGACCTTCGGAAGAATTTATGGGATATTCTATTTAAAATAATTAATGATGATAATGAGGTTAATAAGGTAATCGAACTCTATAGACCTAAAGTAGCTCAATTACCTTCTGCTACGATACAAGCGTTATCCTCATATGAGTGCACTCCGAAGCCCTTAAGTAATGAATTATATAAAAAAGCCATTAATGATATTAAGAAAGAGCTTTATATTAATAGCTCGCTAGATAGCAAGTTAGCGGTAGCCGTATCTCTTGGCAATGTGCTTTTAGTTGGCCCGCCAGGAGTAGGGAAGACCAGCATAGCCAGAAATTTCTCAAAATCTCTTACTGGTTGTGAGCCAATAGTTGAAGTTGCCAATGCCCTCTGGTTCAGGAGAGATGTGATAGGTGGTGAGACTTTAGAAAATGGTACCGTTAAGTGGAGGTCGGGATTCATAATAAGATCCTATAATAGAGCTGCTGAAGCCTTGGAGAAACTGGACAATGAAGACTTTCTAGTTTTTCTCATAATCGATGAGCTTAACAGAGCTGATGTCGACAAAGCATTTGGCGACTTCTTTGCTATGTTTCCTTCACCTCACCCTGAGGACTGGCATATCCCTGAGACCTTAGTAGAAGAAATTAGGTCATATGATGACAAAATTGATGCTGAAGCAAAGAAATTCCTGGAATATTATGGGAAGCACAATAACAACCCTCTAAAACATCTAAGAGTGATCGCTACTATGAACTTAGTTGATATTAGGAACCTCTTTATGGTAGGTGAGGCCCTTACGAGGAGATTTAGTGTAGTAGAAATTCCGTGCCCTGATGATGACGGATATGTGGATTTTCTTATAGAAAGGCTTAGCAAAGAACATCAAGAAGTCGTAAATAGTGCAAAGGAAACTATAAAGAAAGTCATAGATTGTGCTCGCAATAAACTTAAATGCATCCCGCCTAGTGCTGTTAAGGGAGCCATAGAGCTCTTAGCAAGAAGTAACACCCTTGGTTTCTTAGAAAATGATAACACAGAAAAAGTTGGGGAAGCATTTCGTGACTACCTCTTATCCTCGATGGGTCTACTTATTGACAAGGATAAGGAGTCCTTTATCAGTTTGCTGAACAATTGCCTTAAGCAAGAGGGTAAGGTATAATTGAGGGCCTTAAAGAAGAGAATAAGGTACATGGCAAGGCTTGTGGTCAAGAGATATCTTGAGGACTTTTCTGAAAGCTCTGAATCAATACTTGAGAAAATGCTCAGGTCAGCCAAAGAAGTTTATGATGTCGATGAACTTACTAGAGATTACTTAGTAACTTGGCTAGCCAGAGTTGTAGCTGAGGACTTAAGAAGTGCTGTCGAGGATGCAGAGAGGGATAGGTTACTTTACAGACAATTCCAGGTAGTTTATGACAATGCATCTTGGGGCCCAGTTAATATAGCTAAAACCATAACAGTTTACTCTGCCGGTCTTCAGGCCTCTATGACATACGTCCCATCCTTTAGTTCGCCTGAACTCCTCTTCCTTTTGGAGCTAGTTAATATTTCACTTGAGAAGCTTAATGAAATCTACAATACGGTGGATACCATGGCAACTAAAGGAAATGGACCTTTGAACAAGGAAATAAGAGTGACATTAAAGGGGTTGAAGAAAGCTGTTGAGGAGTTGAAATCTATTAAAGAGTTTGCAGGTCTGGAAGGGAAACTTCACAGGTTCTCTATTCCCTTGAGCGAGGCTGAGCTTGATGCTGAGTGGGAAAAGTTTAGATCTTATGCACCTGAATGGTTAAATAAGGCATGGAATGCCTACAATTTACTAAGACATCTAAAGGATTTACATATTACACCGCGCTCTGCTAAGTCTGAGAAAACTCTCCTGCTCTTGTTGGCCTGGAGACTTTATGAGCTCTACGTGACTGAACTGTTGATTGATACCCTGAGAGATCTAGGTTATGTTATAGATAGAAAAAGTGAAAACACAATGGTATCAGGAAATCTGGAAATATTGCTCAACAAACAGCTTGATAATTCAAGGCTTCTTAGTGCAGATAGCAACGAGGAAGCAGCAAAGATGGCCAGAGGAAGGCCTGACATAAGCTTAAGGAATGGAGACAGATTGCTTATTGTGGAGTGCAAGTTTTCCAGTAGCCCTACTTACTTAACTGCTGGTAGATTTAAGGCAATGGCTTATCTTTATGAATACAGGGGTAATATAGCGGTTCTCGCTTTCCCTGAGCTTAACGAAAATTTGTTTTATGATGAGGAGGATAAAGGCACAGCTCGCTTATGGGATCTCATAATGAATGACAATGGAACAGTGAAGCTCAGGTTGAGTGATGGCACTGCCCAAGAATTGTACCTAATAAAGATAGATCCTGCTGAAGGAAGCAATCCATGGGAGGCTTGGGAAAATGCTAAAAAGAGAATTAAAATTGTTCTAGAGAATTTCCTGAATCCTAAACCATCGTCATCCTCTCAAGTTCCTATAATAGCCTCATTAACACATTTTTAGCTTTCATATAACCTATCAGGTCTTCTTAATATATTAATGTAAATAGCTGTTAACATGCTTATTGATTAATTATTAATTCTATCTGGATTAAAGTATCCCCTTCTATGATCCTACACTTAATGTTAAAAGAGCTGAAGCCAATATTCAGAAAATAGATAGTAAAGTCGCTAAAAGGATTATCTATTGGTGTTGATTATTTTTGGAATTACGCTTGGAAGATGATGAAGAGGAGATTTAAAGGCACTGGCAGGAATGTGATGCCAGAGCTGAAGAAGTAAAGATAGCATAGATTGCAAAAAAGCAGAAATAAGAAGGAGAGTTCAAAGGTGTTGCCGCTTATGAAATGGTTTTAACAAGGCAGTGAGCTCAACAAGAGCACACCAGCCAATAAACCTTTGTTAAGGATCGCACGAAGAGACCTTCTATAGCAAAGACTTTGAATGCACTGGTGACGATAACCCTTAGTGGCACCTTTTCTACACAAATTTGTGTAGAAAAGTGTTGTTCAAGGGCACTGTTACAAGGATTTGTGTAAAGCCTGTGTGAATGCCCATGCCGTTTCTATGAGTGTATATCTATATATAGTAAAAAGGTTAGGAAAGGATAGTTTTTTAACCCATGAGT
>OGCG01001370.1_pt1 | contig 12022 bp, 16 predicted proteins | sample 1570061 | NCBI WGS metagenome assembly OGCG01 (sample SAMN06268698, study PRJEB24515) | hot springs metagenome | isolation source: Joseph's Coat, Yellowstone National Park, Washington, USA | place: USA:Joseph's Coat, Yellowstone National Park, Washington, USA
TCAAATGGAAAAATAATAGGAATTAAAAATATCACCGCGTTAGATAATGGAACTATATATGTTAATTTCACGCAACCCTTATTTACTATCGAGGTCTTTGCTGATGAAAAGACAATCGGACCTTTCATTATAACGTTGCCGAATAATGTTTCAATATCACACTTACTCGTTACTACTAATGGAGCCTATGTCAACAACTCTAGTTCAATAGATCCTGCTTATATCGCTTCTGTTTCTGGGAACGTTATTGCATTATTTGTTAAAAATGAAACAAACAATCTGTTTTTAAATTTTATGGATACTTCAGAACTTAGTTCAAACGGACCTACAGGCGAAGCACCAAACATGAGTGTTCCATACGGCTATTATGACGATGGCTCTATTGTATTCCAGCAATATAACAATTTCTCAAAGCAAACAAATCAAATGATCTATCCTTTTCAGCCAGGATGGTTTAAATGGCTGAATTCTACAAATCTCTTTTTTGATAATTCAACCTATTTTTGGATTTTCAATAATAGCAACTTTTCAACAAATGGCAATCAAACATTAAATGTTCAATATAAAGATGGCATGTATATTTATCCAACAAGTGGCAAATGGTTTGGTAATCTTTATCTACCTATAATAACAGGCGAATATTACATCTTAGGAGGATTTTATCCAACAGATGGCAGTCTTAATGTTGGTTTATCTGAGATTATCCCGCTTCCATTTTCAGGTTATAATAGCACAAACGACAGCTTTTGGACTTACGGGGCGTTTGCGAGAGGAGCATGCGGAAATCTATCATATTTTCATGCGACAGCACCAAATATAACTTGTGGTTCTCAAAACAATCCGTTCTTTCTCAATACTAATAAAGGAATAAATACTTTTGGTATATTCACAACGGAAGGTATTTTCGGCAAAATAACTTTTCCGTTAAGCAATGAATCGTACAAGTCTATTTTCTATCCTTTCATAGGCTACTTTACAATCGAAGACGAAAATTCAACTCCTGTCTTTTATTACTTGATTTCGACAAATAAACCTGTTCAAACAGAAATATGCTCGCATTACACGTTAGCAACAACCGTACATTGCAAAAAATTACACACTCAATATGTATGAAGCTAAAAATTGAAGTTATCGGTAATTTTTAAAGTTTTGACAAAATTTAAAATTAAAAAATATTGTTTTTATATGCATAAAGAAGACATCCATAAAAAACTGCAAAACACTCTAGAATTTATAGTAATAGTATCATTTATAGCGATAGTCGCACTAAGTGCAACAATATTATATATAAAGAACATAACCAATGTCAAATTAGGCAATACGGATACACTCCTGGCGGGCGCATATGTAACAGGAGCGAACGGTCAGCCTATTTGCAACGCAAGTGAGGGCGAGAGCTCATGCTTTGAAATCTTATTGAGTCAGCCATTGCCAAAATATCCAACATACAGTTTATCTTATTGGAATGAGAAAGACCCATCGGGTAATTATGCTTTCGAACTCGAACAAGATAATTATGTAATATGCGTCACTTCTCCAGTTTCTAATCAATTTAATGGTTATCCTACAATTTGTGACACATTGGATAACTATGACGATGTGAATTATATAGGTCAAGTAGATGGCTATTATGAATATATTATGAATGCTGGTGGGATTCCTGTAAAGCAACCTGCGTTTCTATCAGATTTAGAACTTTATTATTACACTCCGAACTTAAACGGTAATCTTGCAAACACAACTTACATATTATCGCCAAGCGGAGGTGTTCTTCCACTTGAAATGGATCTTAATACTACATCCTTAACGAACCTAGTACCAGAGCAAACAACGCAAGTACCAAAACTTAGCGATGTTTTAACTGTTACAGAAGCCGGATTACAATCTGGAAGTACGTTATCCTATACAGAAACCTTTCCAAATGGAACTGTAACAAGTGGTAATTTTATAGTGCCTTCAAATTCAGAAAACACTTTTGTAATCAGCAATTTAACAAATCAATTACCTGAGATTGTTACTTTATCTCTAACTGGAATAACTAACGGCGTAACTGTTGGTAAGGAAACTTTGACCACAAGTGATAACAACAACGTATTTATTAATTTTACGCCACCAGCTCCAATCGAACTAATATCAACAACAAGTACTGTTGGTCCTTTTGTCGTGACTACAAACAGAGACGAACAATTTTCAAACATGGTTGTTACCACAGGAAACACGCTTTCGAATGGTGGCATTACAGATGATGCTTATATAACAAACATTACAAGTGATCATGTCGAGTTCTTTATTAAAACTCCAGCAAATGTAATTTATTTGAACTTTGAAGGAGCATCACAACTAAGTCCAAATGGTCCTACTGGTGAGGCTCCGTACTTAGATCTTAATGCTCCTAATTATGCTCCATACGACGATGGACCGATTGTATTCGATGGAAATTATACTAATTTCATCACTGCTAATCCTAGTAGTGGAATTTTTGGATCAAATACTCCTTCAACTCAAAACGATATTATAACAAATGTGTTTAGTTCTGGACCATTTACTTTTAATGCCAATGGAAATCAGACAATGAGTTTTACAATAGATGACGGATTAACTACATCGACAATACCAGGCGGAAACGGTTATAATGAAAATTTGTATCTTCCGATACAAGAAGGAGAAACATACATTTTAGGTGGGCAGTATGATATTGCATCAACGAATATCGGAGTATCTAATTCGACGGACAATTATTACGATAATGGTAAAAACGATCCAATGTGGACGAATGGTGTATTTGATAGAGGAGCAGTTAATGGTATATATTTTGTTTATTTAATTAACTCTAGTAATAGTAATCCTTTCCCTGGCGGACAAAACGAAGAAGTTTATAATAACTATGAAACTCCTCTAACTTACTCAACGTATTCGCTAAATCAAAACGATGTAACAATAACCTTCCCGGATGGACAAGTTAATAAGCAATTTACAAAACCACTAGAAGGATCTTATAGCTTTACAATGGAAAGTTTTAATAATATAGGACCGTTTTATTATCTTGCTGAAACAAATCAGCCTGTTCAGTTAGAATTATGCAACGCTTACTCTGCTCCAAACACAATATCGTGTTCTACTTAAAGAAAGTTATGAATTTTTAAAAACATATTATCGCATATATAATGATGAAGGCTCAATCAACTTTTGAATTTTATGTTGTGCTAGTCGGAATAGTAGTCGCAGTTATATCTCTTTCCTTTTTTCTTTGGAAAAATTATAACGTTAATATAAATAGCGAAAGAAATATAACAGTCAATAATATAAACATTTTGAATTTCAATTTATATTTCTCTCCATCATCAAACACTATACTAGGTTCATTTTACCAAAACGGTGAAAAAAGATTTGCAAGTGGCGACCTGCAACTAAAATTAAACGATTCAGTATATTCTATACCTGTATCCTTTTCTTATTTTAATTCTACTATAACCACATATCAAGTAGATTTTCAATCCAACGTATTAAGTGGAAATGTTTTGAATTCTCTATATGTCGGTGAGCCGTATACTTTGGTTGGTATAATTTTCCAAAATTCGTCAAAAAACAGCGTTTATTATGCCAATTATAGCAGTATTATTTACTCGCACCAATAAAAACCTTTTTAAACCTTATGTTATATTATTATATTATGATGAATACAGTAGTATTTGATTGTGAAACAACAGGTCTAGATTGGAAAAGAAATTCAATAGTTAGTCTTGGAGCGGTCGCTCTACCTTCTGGAGACGAATTTTATGAAGAGTGTAAAATACTTCCAGGCACAGAAATAGATGTTAATGCGCTTGGAGTTAATGGATTCACAAAAGATGAAGTGCTGGACGAGCAGAAAGAAAGCGCAAAGGATCTGTATCTGCACTTTGCTGAGTTTTGCAAAAAACACGACGCACAAGTATTATCTGGATTTAATATAGAATATTTTGATTTAAGAATGCTTTTTGCAATTGCAGAAAAGGAAAATCTTAGCTGGATGTTTCCAACTAAATTTATAGATACTAAATTAGATTTTGAGGATTATGTTTTTAATAATCCAAAATTTGAAGGATTGAGAAACACAATAGAAACAATATATCATTTTGGCGATGCTGTTTCTACTGATCCTAGTCAGAAAATTAATCATATAAGCATGAATAGAGCAATGAAATTTTATGGAATAGACGACGAACCTGAACCGCATAACGCGTTGGGCGGGGCAAAATATGCTACTGAGTTATTCACTCTGCTATATTATAAAAAGCATTTTATACCAGAATTTGCACAATTCGCTACTCCACTCGAATTTAAGGATGTAAACTTTTCTCCAAATATAAAAGAGCTAGATTTAAACAAATTAAAAAGAGAGTTTGAAGGACAGGCATAAAACTTTTAAACCAATTTTAATTAATTTTTACTATGGAAGCTCAGATTTTTAAAACAAGAAACGAACCGAAAATTATAACGTTAAATAACATAGCGTTTATAGGAAAGTTTTGTTCTGGGAAAACATATTTTTCGGATATGCTCAAGCAAAAACTAGAAGAAAGAGGCATAAAAGCATATCGAGTGTCAATAGCCCAAAAAATAAAGGATTTAGCAAAAGACTTGTTTGATATGCAAACTAAAGATAGAAGGCTTTTGCAACTTCTAGGTGCAAAAATGAGAGATATTGACAAAGATGTTTGGATAAAGTATCTAATTCTTAATGTAAAAAGGAACAATTTGCAACCTTTCATAATAGATGATGTGCGGTTTGTGAATGAATATAATTTAATAAAGCAAAGCTTTCCTAATTTTAAAGTTTTTAAGTTAGTAACAGAGGACGAACAACGCATGAATATATATGAACAGTTATATGGCAGATTACCAACACCGGAAGAGCTAAACGATGTAACAGAAACGGATATAGACAATATTCCATTCGATGAAATAATAATAAATGATTATAACAAAGAAACCTGTGAAAAAACGATTGAAAAAATTATTGAAAAATATTTCTAAGTAGATATTTCAACAGGTATTTCAGGGATTAATTGCTCATATGATATTTTACCATTTCTTACTGCTTCTATATACTCAACATACCCGCCAACTGATGAAGTAGAATTAGATGCTTCGTATTCTGTTATGTTGTAAAAGCTGTTCGATACAACGATCAAATATTGATTGTTCCCTTCTGGAAGTATTTGGAATTGTCCAGCCAGAGCATCACATATCATTCCATTTTGCGGAAAGCCGTTAAACATATATCCTTTGCAGGTGGAAGCAGACGAAACTAATGTATTTGATGTTGGCTGAATTAAAATTAGATTATCAAAACTAGGAACAGAGGAAGAATAAATTGACAAAGTATAAGTTCCAGGATATGAAACTTTATTATATGGGCTTAATGGCAATCTAGGCGAGAACGATATTGACTGTACTGAAAAAACATAAGCATTTTGAATACTACTAGAAGCACTATTATAGAGATAAAATAAATATCCTATGAAAGCAATTGCGCCAATAACTAGCGTCATAAGTAGTAAAGACGCATCTATTGTGATTTGCCCTTTCATCGTTAATAAATTTTAATATTGCTTTTAAAATTCATTAACAAATCTATTTATGTATTTTTCAAAGTTATGTATTTCGTTATATACTGCTACAGGAATATCGTATTCTTTTTCATAGTGAATAATTAGCGGAAAATTGTCCAAAACAAGCTTCTTGTTTTGGTTTTCGTAATTGTCTCTGTAGAATTTAACTGTGTTCAACGCAAGAGTGTTTAATGTCACAAGAAAGTTTTCCTTATTGAAGATAAACGCTATAACTTTCAATGGAGGAATTATATAGATTGAATCGTTTTTAAGTTTGTTAGAAAATTCTTCGTCTAATATCTTTTCTGCAATATCAATCGGTATTGATATTAACAACATATAATAATTAGTTACTTCATAAACAATAGACTTTAATTCAGCAACTTCAGTTTCAGTATTTTTATCAGTTACGTGTATAATGCCATTTTTCACTTCAAACTCAAAATCATCTTTTAAAAATCCATAGAACGAATAGGCAAAATTAGCTTTTAGAGTAGGCATATCTCGTCCTTCAATAATTATAAGGACAAAATTATCCATAATATCACAATAACATTTAGAAAAAACTATTTAAACAGAAATTCGCTATTCAATCCAATCTTTGTTTTTTATTTTAGTTAGAATATACTTTCCTAAATCCTCTGTCTCTCGTCCACCTAATGAATCTGCTTCTATTTTATGATTTGTTTTCAAAAATTCTTCAACCACGTTCTTTAGTTTTGGATTTGTAGCAACCCACTCGTATTTTAATATGTCCTTTGCCTTCTTTATGTCTACATCCTTCATAGTCAAATACATTTTCTTTTCTTTTAAGAAATGAAGCATATCATATTTATCTATGTCGCTAAGAAACATTCCTATATACCTTGCATCTGGAATAGCCAGATCATTGCTAACGTGCGCTATATTGAAACTACCATACTTGTATGTTAAAGCTATTTGAACTCCATAAGGATCGCCATCAACCAAAATATAAATCGGCAGATTGAATTCGTTGTGTAGTCTGTTTAAGAACCTTCTGAAACCTCTGCTTGGACTTCCTTTTCCACTCGCTATTATGCAATGATTCTTTTCCCAGAATCTCATTTCGTTAAGAGAGTTCCAAATAGCGTGCTTTTCTACAACTATAACATAATCTGCATCGACCTTTTTTATATTCAACTTCGGCGAATCTACATTACTTGGCGTGTTCCAGCCACTTGAACCCATCTTACTTGCATCTATTATATCTTTATGATTTTTATCTACGTAATCTTCTATGATGACTTTTCCAGCAATTTCGCCTTTAGGATCTGTTATCAAATTAAGTTTTTCTCTTGTAGTTCCAAGTAATAACTCAGAGTCAACTGCTATATTGTTGCTCTCATTTTGCTCGTCAAAAAGCTGTTCATCGACATTATCGCCTAATGAATATTTTAATTTGTAAAACAAATTCCTAATAGACATTGTATGCCCAGCTTCTATGTTCTTTTTAATTTCGTTTAATACTGCCATTGTCTGCAAATATTTTTTAATTTGTGATAGGCTTTTATACGACCTTATCTCCTTCTTATCTCCTATCTCTATTCTTCTTTTCTTTTTATCGAAATATGCGTTTGCTTTGCCACGCATTATTAAATCTAACTCTGGATACTTTCCTTTCTCCATCTGTGTTATCTGTTGAATCATCAACTTTTTTATTTTTTCAGCGTTTTCATTGTTCATCTGCATCACTCCCTAATTTATTTATTATTCCATCAATATAATTCTTTATTTCCGTTACTGGTTTATATTTATCAGATCCTTCATTTAAAATCATCGCCAACTGCTCTTCGTATTCTTTCATCTTTGATTTATGATGCTCCAATATCTCTCTTGCGTGTTTTTTATTTATATATATACTGATTTTCCTTAATCCATCAAACATTGCATTTTTGAATTCTGTCTTTATATCTTCATCATCGTCTATTGCAAGCTTACCTGTATTATTATATGGAATATAAGTTGAATTTACATTTGCAATTATACTCAGCGGATAATTTATTGTATCTTTTATATAATGCCTTAAATCAATTTCTTTGAGAGCCTTGTACAGCACATCAGAGCTTTGGTCAAAAAGCAACGGTGTTCTATTAGCAAATCTTAAAAGTAAAGGTTCTATCGTTGAATCTGTTCTATGACCACAATTTTCTCCCCATGCCAATCCTATTTCAACTATAAACGGAACACCACCACGATAAACTTTTGGCGGTCTTGTTATCACAATCTTAAATTCAGGCTTAAACAACTCGTCTATCACTCTTGCTAATTGCTCTTCTCCTATTGGAATTAAAGAATCTGTTTTCGGAGCCTTCCATTTTACTTGATGAATTGCTTTTATAATACTTTCAACTAAATTCCTATCAACATTTTCTTTCTTAATTTTGAACAAGTCTTTTTTCAATATTCCGTTTAATTCTCTAACTTTTTCTACGCTACTTCTTTGCAGATCGTGGGCGATAAAATCTCCAACCGTTTTCTGCTTTGATTGGTTTAATAATCTTAAGAAATCATGCACACTTAAACCAAGCGGATGGTATTTTTCAATTACAGGAATTGGCGGATTATCTGCAATTGCTTTATACTCTGTTTTAATCCCATCTGGGTTTATAAACGTTATATTAGTGAAAGGATTAGCCAAGTAAATTTCTCGCAAATATTCATCAACGCTTGTTTGCCCTGTTCCATAAAGGACATTTCCAAGATGAACCTTCAATAAAGTTCCTCTAAAAGTATCTTTATAAGTTTTTTCTATTTTATTTTCGCTTTCGCCTGTTTCTAAATTCATTTTTATAGATGCCTCCACTGTTTCCTTTCCATCTCCTGTTTTCATAAATATCGGTTGCCCTGTTTCTATAAGACTGAAAAGAACAACACCTGTTGCGCCTATACCTTGCTCGCCCATAGTTTCTCTATTTACTCTGAATTTTGTCCCTTGAAGAAAAGTTGAAAAAATTGTCGGAACAAGTTTTTTAGGTATTCCTGTTCCGTTATCTTGAACAGTTAGAATAAGATGATTTTTCTGATCTTCTTTGCCAACATATTTAGGGTTATATTCTAATTTAACCAGAATCTCTGGTTTTATCCCAGCCATAATGCAATTGTCAATTGAGTTTGTTACTAACTCATGAACAGCAATAACTAAGCTTTTTGACGGGTATGAATAGCCTAGCATTGATCTATTTTGTGCAAAAAACTGAGTAATATTAGATTTCTTAAATTCTTTGAAAACGCTTTCTTGTTCGTTTGCCATACACTTATTTATTTGTTCAAAAGGTTTAAAAATTGAGCGCTTGTTAGAAAAACGTTTAAATACTTTTGCTTACAAATATATTAGGTGATAAAATGTCTAAAAAAGACATGCAATCGACAAAAGAAGGATATACAACCAAAGAAGTCAAAGAAATAGCAAACAAGCTGGAAAAAGATGGCTGGAAGGTCAAAGCAAATATGTTAGATGCAGTTGAAAAAGATGATTCTGTTTGGTGGTATGAACTTGGTGGAGAGAAAATACTTTCTGCTAGCAAAGGAACAAAAACAGTAAGCATAGGAGTTTATGGCGATATAGCAATTTATGGAAATGAAAAAACAAAAAATGAAGATGATTATTTTGTATGCAAACAAGGCGGAAAGGAAGATGGTGAATTGACCGAAGACCTTGTAAAAAACGGAACATGGGACGAAAATAATTGGTTTGAAGTAATTGTTGAAGATAGTAAAACGAAAGATTTTATAACAGTAGATGTGCCAATAAGTTTAGAAGATGCTGTGGAATTATTTTTTGATACAATTAAAAAGATTGATAATGGCAAAGAGAATGAAATACAAAATTGGTTTTAAACTATAAAAAATAATATTAATTGGTGGTGGTATTATGAAAAGCGAAGAAAATATGGTGTCTTCTACGTTGTCGAATAGAGCAGTTGAAGAACTTAAAGAGCAGGCAAAAAAGAGCGGATTTGATTTACTGCATGACCTAATGCTGAACGATTACACTGAAACAAGTGATGGATTCTATCTACGAAGAGATAAAGGTCATGTTGGATATGACGCTTTTGTTGGAAAGCCAAATCTGAGTAAAACAGTTGTAGAGAGAATGAAAAAGGAAATAGAAGAGCTAACGCCTGAAACCAGAAAAGAAGTATTAACTGCAATTGTTATGAAGTTTCCAGATGTTGCATCAAAAATAAAAGACATTTATATGAAGTATAAAGATGAATGAATTGGGCGGAATTATGACAAACCATTATCTTACCATAAGAGAATTGGATAAGATATTAAGTAAGGCTAAAATGAGTCCAGATTTGCGAAAAGCAGTAGAAGCGATCAGGAAAGCGATGGAAAATGGAAATAACGAATTAGTAGCTGATTTAACAGCCGTGAAATCGTTTATTGTGTTTAAAATAGATCCAGATAATAAAAATCATCATTTTCAAGAAGATTATGAATACAATAAAAAAGTTTTAGGATTTTCATTATATGAATATTTGGATTCTTTAAATCATAAGTATGCTATCCTAACTGATACACTACCATCAGGAACTATGGCATTTGAAAGTGGCGGTATAGTTGAGCAAAAAGGTCCATCTAAAAGAAAGCATCCTATAATAAAACTTATGGAACAGGAAAGAAATGAGATTGAAGACGAAAATAAAAGAATGATTAATGGCGATTGATATGGCAAAGAAAATGAAATTCGGAGTTTATTTTGATGACGAGTTAATAGAAATAATAAAAGCTGAAAGTCAGGAGGAAGCAGAAGCCGTAGTATATAGTGAAATAGAAGAAGTTCCTTCCCATTTAAAATATAAAGGAAAAATTATATACGAAGATTTTAATGCAAGCGACGAAGTCAATGATGCATTTGAGAATAAATTCTGGGTGAAACCGCTGAAAGAAAAAATAAAAGAAGATGATGTTAATTTTGAGTATTTTAGCGTAAAGCGATAATATGGAAAAGAAACTTAAAAATTTTGGAGTTTATTTTAACACCGATTTGATAGATAGAATAGAAGCGGAAAGTTTTGAAGAAGCGGAAACGATAGCGTTAGAGAAAGTTGAAAGAGTGCCCGCTCAATTGATATATAAAGGAGAAGTTTTATATGAAGATGATAGCGGGTGCGATGACGTAGATGAAACTTTCTATAACAATTTCATAATCAAGCCATTAGAAGAAAAATAGAATTGCGAATGGAGATAGTATGGAAATTAAAATAAAAAAGAAGTTTGGAGTGTATTATTTAAATGAGCTAATCGATACAATAGAAGCAACAAGTCTAGAGGAAGCGAAAAAAATAGCACTCAGTAAAGTAGGACAAGTGCCGGCACAATTAAAATATGATGGAAAAATTATAGAGGAAACTAACATCTATATGAGCATTGATCTTTATGAAGATTTAATGAGTAGATTTCATGTGAAGCCGTTGAAAAAAAGGTGATAATTTGGAAACAGATGATGACCTAGAAACGAAAGAGAAGTTTGGCGTATATTTTGATAATAAACTAATCGATATAGTAGAGGCTGAAGACCTAGAGGAAGCAGAGTTCATAGCTCATAAGAAAATAGAAAAGATTCCTTTGAGATTGGTATATAAAGGAAAGGTTTTATTCAAAGATAATAATTTAAGCGATTATGCGGAAGATGAGTTTTACGGAAGGTTTCGTGTAAAGCCGTTGAATGGTGATTCTTGAATTAAAAAGATGATAATATGGAAGCAAAAAAGAAATTCGGAGTGTATTTTGATGGCGAATTAATAGATACAATAGAGGCTGAAAGTTTAGAAGATGCTGAAGAAATTGCATACAGCGAAATAGATCAGGTGCCTTCGCAATTAAAATATAAAGGAAGAACTTTATACGAAAGTGATGAAGCAAATGATGATGTGGAAGAAGCGTTTAATAGTTATTTTCAAGTCAAGCCTTTAAAAAAGTAAAATGATTGCATGCAAGCTGGAGATGTAATAGAAGAATTTATAGCAAAAGATGGTAGAAAATTTATACTGCGAGTCCCAACTATGAACGATCAAAGTACATATCTTGACTTTATAAATGAATTAGTTAGAGAAGGTGCTGAGATTGAACAAAATGAGGAGCAAACATATGAAAAAGAAGGAGGATATTTAAAAGAAAAGCTAGAAAAGATCGCTTCTGGAGACGAAATTTCTGTATCTGTTTTTCTAAACGATAAACTGGTTGGCGATGCTGAAATAGTTAGAAATCCCGGAAGAAGTTTTACAACAGGAACGCTTGGGATCTCATTATTAGAAGGATATAGAGATATTGGGCTTGGTACTGAGATGATGAAAATACTTCTTGAAAAGGCAAAAGAAGCATGGTATAGAATGGTAATATTGAACGTTTATGCAGATAATTTACGGGCGATACATCTTTACGAGAAATTTGGGTTTGTA
>OGCG01001374.1_pt1 | contig 12000 bp, 13 predicted proteins | sample 1570061 | NCBI WGS metagenome assembly OGCG01 (sample SAMN06268698, study PRJEB24515) | hot springs metagenome | isolation source: Joseph's Coat, Yellowstone National Park, Washington, USA | place: USA:Joseph's Coat, Yellowstone National Park, Washington, USA
GGCGGAGGAGGAGGCCCGAAGAGCCTGATCCTTGGCGTACCTGTTTTGAGAAAGACCGGGACAGGATCCTTCATTCGGCGGCTTTCCGCAGACTCGCTGGCAAGACCCAGGTGTTTGTAGCTCCAAGGGACCACCAAAGGACCAGGTTGACACATGCACTGGAAGTAGCCCAAGTAGCAGTGGCAGTGGCCCGAGCGGTTGGGTTGAACGCCAGCCTGGCCGAGGCGATCGCCCTTGGACACGATTGTGGACATGGGCCTGGTGGGCATGCGGCTGAAGAGGCCTTCTCAGTGTTCCTTCCGGAGGGATTCGACCATGCTGTGTGGGGCGCGGATGTAGTGCTCGCCCCGCTCAACTTGTGCGAGGAGACCTTGGATGGGGTGCGCAACCATAGCTGGCGGAGGCCAAAGCCTTCCACGCCCGAAGGAGAGGTCGTCTCGTGGGCCGACAGGATCGCATACTGCGCTCACGACCTGGAGGACGCGATAGAAGCGGGCATGATATCGGTGGCGGACCTGCCAAGCGAACTCGCTGCGTTTGGGATATCCCGCTCAGACACTCTCGGCTATTTCATCGAGGCACTCGTCGCGGCGATATCCGAAAGCGGTACGGTTGGAATGCATGCCGAGCCCGCAGAGTTGCTTGCAGCTCTGCGCCGCTTCAACGAGGAGCGCATCTATCAAAGTCCCCCGAGTCTGGAGCAGCGCCGAGCCATGGTGAAGATGCTCCGGGCGCTCGTGGAATATTACGCTGAGGACCCCATGCGACTGCCTCCGGGAGCAAGGGGGCAGCTCGGGGTGCCTCAAGACAGTCTTCGCCACGCGCTGCGATGGGTGGCTGGAATGACCGACCGCTACGCCTGTCAGGTAGCAAAAACTGAGCTTGGCTGGTCTGCCCGACGGCTCCCAATGGGGATGGCGGGCCTAGGCTTTGCGCTGATTGGCTGTCTTGGTGATAGCTCAGGGATGGCCTGTTCGTCAGTTGAATGAGGAGACCGAGTGGAGCTGAGGATCGGCATAGTGCAAGGCCAGAGGGAACTCGATGTGGATCTGCCTGACGACGCGGACCCCGAGGAGATAGCGAAGGAGATCGGGTCCCTACTGGAGACGCGTCAAGGGGTCTTTTGGTGCACGGACCGCAAGGGACGGCGAATCGGGGTGGCGGCCGACCGCATCGCCTGGGTGGAGGTTGGTAGCCCAGCCGCCGGTCGCCGGGTAGGCTTCGGCGCCTCCTAGGCCTAGAGTTGGCCGGCGGGCTGTTGGATCGGCGGCTCCTCTTCGTCACCGGCAAGGGGGGCGTGGGCAAGACCACCGTCGCGGCTGGGTTAGCTCTGGCCGCAGCCCAGCAAGGCAAGAGGGTTCTATTGTGCGACGCCGAGGGTTCCCAGGACGTCGCTGCAGCTTACGAGTGTGGCGACTTGAGCTTCGAGCCGAGAAGGCTGGAGGGCGGCCTGTGGCTCATGGCCATGGACACCGAAGAGGCGCTCCGGGAGTATCTGCGGATTTATCTTCGGGTCCCGGTCGTTGGGAAGCTGGGTCCGTTGGCGAAGGCTTTCGACTTCGTGGCAACTGCGGCGCCAGGTGTCCGGGAGATCCTCGTAGTAGGCAAGCTCTGCTGGGAGGCTCAGAACGGCCCTTGGGACTTGGTGGTCGCGGATGCTGCTGCTTCCGGCCACGTGGTGAGTCAGTTGGCATCCGCCGCTTCCATCTCCGAGCTGGTGTCCTCGGGCCCGATCCGCCAGCAGACTGGCTGGATGAACGAGCTGTTGGCGGACTCTGCCAGGTCCGCCGCAGTGGTAGTAACCACTCCCGAGGAGATGCCGGTCAACGAGGCGGTGGAGCTGGCGGGAAGGCTCGCCAAAGAAACCCCTCTCCGTCTCGGAGCGGTTGTGGCGAATCGGGTTTTGCCGGAGCTCTTCGGCCGAGGCGAGGAGGAGGTATTCGAAGCGCTATCAGCAGGGGGAGCCCGAGACCTATTGCACAGGGAGCTGGGGCCGGGAGTGGACGCAGCGTTCAGCCTGGCGCGACTGGCCGTCGCCTTGCGGCGCGGAGGAGCGGTCCATCTCCAGCGGCTGAGAGACGCTCTCGGTGACTCTGTCCCGGTCCTATACATTCCCTACCTCTTCACGAGGTCCAGTGGAATGAGGGCCACTCGTCAGGTGGCTGCTGCAATTGCGGCGGAACTGGGCATCGGCTAGGTTGTCTGGTCTCCGCATGGCGCCGCTGGAGAGGGGGTCCCTTGAGTCCCTGGTCGCGTCGAAGGAGATTGTCGTATGCTGTGGGCCCGGCGGGGTTGGCAAGACCACCGTGGCGGCCAGCATCGCTGCGACTGCGGCAGTCCGCCAGCCGGCCAACGTCTTGGTCTTCACGGTAGATCCTGCGAGAAGGCTTGCTGACGCTCTGGGGGTGGGACTTGAGGGAAATGCGATTCACGAGGTCCCAAAAGAGGCGTTCTCGGCTCTTGGTCTTAGGCCTCGCGGGAGGTTGTGGGCTGGGATGCTTGATACCAAGGCCTGCTGGGATGACCTGATCTCTAGGCACTCTCCCGATCGCAGGACCGCGGACAGGCTGCTCGCCAACCCTCTTTACAACAACCTGACTTCCCGATTTGCTGCCAGCCACGACTACGTAGCGGCAGAAAGAGTATTCGAGCTGCATCGGCAGGGCGAGTACGACTTGATCGTGGTGGACACCCCCCCAAGTCGCCACGCGCTCGACTTCATAGACGCTCCCCGGCTAATGGAGGAGTTTTTCTCCTCCAGACTTGCCCGTTGGTTGCTCGGTCCGCAGCGGGCCCGGCTCGCTGGACTGGCCTCGCGCCCCTTTGCCTTCGTTGCGGATCGACTTCTTGGGAGCCAGCTCCTCGAGCAGCTGGCCGAATTTTTCCTGCTCTTCCAGAGCCTCTACGGTTCCCTAACTGAACGAGTCCGCGAGGTGAGCGCCCTTTTGGCGGACAACCGCTCCAGCTTTGTTGTGGTCACCACCCTCGAGTACGTGCCGGCGCAAGAGAGCAGGGTCTTGCTAGAGGCGCTTCGGGCGAGGAAATTGCCTCTTGGGGCGATTGTGGCCAACAAAGTGCTACCTAGCTACCTGACCGATCCCGAGCTAGCAGGCCTTGGCGAGCGGATAGAAAAGGCGGCTTCCGAGCTGGCTGGAAAGCTCGCGGCGGAGGCTGGTACCGACTTGGACAGCGGCCTTATCGAGAGGGTGCTTAGAGAGATTGGGCAGAGCTTTGGGGGCTACCAGGTCGTCGCGATGCGAGAAGCCGAGCAGTTCGGCGCGCTCGCGCGCTTCGCCCCCGAAGTCGTTGTCTCCGCAGAGAGGATGCCCCGGGAGCTCACTGACCTGGAAGGCCTGATCGCTCTCGGGAATTCTATCTGGACCTAGCCCATTTCAGGGCGGATTACTGCCTTGAGGCAGCTTGGATCGTCCCGCACTGCGTTCAGCGCCGCCCCAAACTCCTCCAGTCCGAAGCGGTGGGTGACGATGCCTTGTCCGCTCACGCGGCTACCCCGCAAAGCTGCGACTGCCCGCTCGAAGCAGTTGACCTGGGCAAAGGACCCCTTGATGGTGAGCTCGCGCCGAAAGACCTGATACAGAGAGATCGATTGGAGGCTTTCTTCCGGGTTGATTCCGTAGATGAGGACAGAGCCGCCGTCGCGGGCAAGCATGGGGGCGGTCTCGGCTACCGCTGGAGCCCCGGTAGCCTCGATGACCAGGTCGAATCCCTCAGGTGATGCTTCTTTTAGTGCTTCAAGGCTTGCCCTCGGGTCGGATCGATCGATGAGCAAAGTGCGGTCGGCACCAAGCCGTCGGGCTAGCTGCAGCTTGCGGGGGTTGGGGGCGGCAACGGTGACCGCTGCTGCGCCACCCCGCGCGGCCAGCTGCGCCAGGATCAAGCCGCTTGGCCCGGCCCCGAGGACCAGTACTTGGGAGCCTGGCCTGATCTTGGCTCGATCCATCCCGTGAATTGCACATGCAGTCGGCTCCGCCAGTACGGCGTCGTCTTCAGCCAGGTCGTCTACTAAATAGCACTTGGAAGCCTTGGTTATGAGAAAGTCTGCGCAGGCTCCTGGGGCGTTCACCCCAAGCGAGTGGAAGTTTTCGCAGAAGAGCGACTCGCCACGCCGACAGGCGCGGCAGTTCCCACAGACTGAGGCGTTGTCGGCTACGACCTTTTGGCCTTCTTCCAAGCCGACTACTGCTTCTCCAATGGCGTCTATCATGCCTAGGATCTCATGACCAGGGGTGAGGGGGAAAGAAGCAAAAAAGCCCCCTTCGTGAATGTGGAGGTCTGTTCCACAGATACCTGCAGCCAGGACCCTTAGGCGAACCTCTCCAGGCCGCGGTGATGGTACAGGCAGCGAGGCGATCCGGAAGCGCCTCGGCCCCTCGTACACCACGGCTCGCATTCGTGTATCTGAGCCGGCCATCCGAGGCAAGCTAGCATTTCCTTGGGGTAGGTACCAGGGTCTCGGGCTGCTATAAGACACTGAGATCGTGATTGATTACCACCTCCATCTTTGGAAGCACGGCTCGGCGGCGACGGAGCCGAAGCTTGCAGATCTGGCTGCCTATGTGGCCTCGGCTGCCTCGCGAGGGGTACGGCAGGTGGCCATTACCGAACACCTGTTCAGATTCCGCCAGGCTGACTTCCTGAGGGGTTGGTGGGAGGGTGCCGACCCACTGCTTGCTGGCGAGGCCAGCTCCTACTGGGAGGCTCACCAGGGGGCTGACCTGGATCGCTATGTGGAGGTATGCCTCAAGGCCAAAGAGAGAGGCCTTCCCGTGCTCGTTGGGCTCGAGGTGGACTACTACACGGGCCGGATGGCCGAGGTCGATCGTCTCTTGAGGGGCTATCCGCTGGATTTGGTGGTGGGATCAGTGCATTGGCTTGGCGCGTGGATGTTCGACAACGTGGACTCGGCTCCCTCTATGGCAGAATGGGCAAGGCACGACCCAGCAGAGGTCTGGGATGCCTACATCCAAGCAGTAGGGGACCTGGTCGCCAGTGGCGTGGCTGACGTGGTCGGCCATCCCGACCTGGTAAAGGTGACGGGGGATGCTGGCCCTGCCTCGGAGGACCAACTGGAGGCCTTGGCATCGATCCTTGCTGCCAACCACGTCGTTGCCGAGGTCTCCAGTGCTGGTTGGCGAAAGCCAGTCGCAGAGCAGTACCCCTCCTGGAGGCTTCTTCAGCTTTTAGCAGACCGGGAGGTGCCGGTGGTGCTGGCCTCGGACTCGCATGGGCCGGAGCTGGCAGGGGATAGAAATGTCGACTTGGTTCGGATGGTTCGCCAAGCAGGCTACAGACAATGCGCCACCTTCGAGGGCCGGATCCGGGGTGCAAGCTTTCTCCCTGAGGTGGCAATGTGAGCGAGTCCAACCCCGCAAGCAGCCCCGCCGCCAAGGAGGCAGCTGGCGCGTCGGCGGGTGCTGTCAGCTCGGGGCCGCTTCTAGCCAGGCTGGGTCCGCTGGACCAAGAGCACCTCCAGAGGCTTCTTGGCACCTGGGGGATACTTGCCGATCTATGTTATTCCGACCTGCTGCTATGCATACCCGAGGAGTTCTCCTCTCCCGAAGAAGCGGTCTTTTGGGTTGTGGGACAGGTTCGCCCCACCACCTCTCAGACGGTGGTCCTCGAAGATTTGGTGGGCTCTAGGCTTCAAGGGGAGGATGCCTCCATACTGGCCAGGGCATATGCGCTAGGGGAGATCGTGATTGACGAGCGCATGGCGCATGGAGGCACCGAGCCAGCTCGTCTTCAGGCGATCCCCGTTCGCCGGGACGGGAAGGTGATAGCTGTCCTGCTTCGGGAGTGGCCTATAGCAGTAGGTAGGCGGCTCGGGCAGCTAGAGCGTACCTATCTCGATCTCTTCGGGCGCTTCGCAGGCATGCTCACCTACGGGAGCTTTCCTTACCCCCCTGCGGGGCCGACCGACGACATGGAGCGCATCATCGAGGATGCTCCACGGGTGGGCGACGGAGGAATCGTACTCGACGAGATGGGTCGAGTCGTGTTCGCCTCCCCGAACGCCCTGAGCGCCCTCCATAGGCTAGGTGTGCGAGCCAACGTGATAGGGACGAGCCTCGGCGAGCTGGGAGTAGACGACGGCTCTATCCAGGCGGCCTTCAGGGAGCGACGCCCAAGGGTGGGCGAGATCGAATCCGCAAACGGGGCCGTGGTTCTGCTTCGATGCCTCCCGGTGGTGGAGCTGGATAAGGTTACCGGGGCGTTGGTGCTGTGCAGGGATGTGACGGACCTTCGGCTCAGGGATCGTCTCCTCCTTTCCAAGGACGCGACAATCAAGGAGATTCACCACAGGGTAAAGAACAATCTCCAGACGGTCTCTTCTCTACTCAGACTCGCTGCTCGTCGCGCTCCGGAAGACCACGCGCGCCTGGCTTTGGTTGAAGCAGATAGGCGGATCCGCTCCATAGCAGTGGTCCACGATTTCCTGTCGAGAGAGGTGGGGGATCATGTGGGCTTTGCCCAGATTGCAAAGGCGTTGGTGCGCTTGGCAGAAGAGTCCCTACCCCCTGGGCTCGAGGTCACCTTCAAGATCGAAGGCGACGCCGGAGCAGTTCCGGCAGGACTGGCTACTCCTTTGGCGGTCGTAGTCTCAGAATTGCTCCAAAACGCAGTGAAGCACGCCTTTCAAGGTCGAAGCCGGGGCGAAGTCCGAGTCCTGCTGGAGCGGCGGGCGGACTCCTTGGTGGTCTCAGTTGCCGACGACGGGAGGGGACTCCCCGACGGGTTTCGCCTGGAGGAGGCAGGAAGCCTCGGCCTGCTAATTGTGCGCGACTTGGTGGAGGGTCAACTGGGAGGCAAGCTGGAACTGCGTTCTGGCCGTCCTGGTCTCGAAGTCCGCCTAGAACTTCCCCGGCCCAGTTCTGGCGATTCGTGACTTGCCTGCGAGCCAGCGCTTGCGGAGGAGGCGCCGTTCCTCCTCTGAGGTTCCGCCCCAGACGCCCGACTCCTGGTTGGAGGTTAGCGCGAACTCGAGGCATTGAGCGCGTGACGGACAGGACCTGCAGATCTGCTTAGCCTTTTCTATTTGCGCCAAGGCCGCTCCGCTCGATCCGACAGGGAAGAACAGGTCGGGACTCAGGTTCCGGCAGGCAGCCCGTTGACGCCAGTCTGCCTTGTCCCACGCCACCACCCGGCTCCAGGTCAGGGCCACTCGCAACCCTCCAACAGCGAAGTTCTACTGATGAGGCCCCCAACGCGGTCCCCGGGCCAAACTTCGTGCCCCGGTCCGTGGTTGCCTAGGACAACCAGGTACCCAATGCTAGCGGCTACGTGAGCTATCTCGTCCGGACCAGAGTGGCTTAGTCGCCTTTCCGTCTGGCCTGAGCTGCGCTCCTCAGCTCGGCCAGGCTGCGAGATAGCAGCCTGGAGACGTGCATCTGGCTTATCCCGAGCCGGCTCGCGATTTCCGACTGGGTCAAGCCGTCCAGGAAGCGAAGCTTTATGATGAGCCGGCGTCGCCAGGGCAGCCGTTCTAGCAGCGGCCGGAGCAGCGCGCGATTCTCGGCGGCTTCGAAGCCGGCCTCTTCTTCTGCCACCCAGCGACGGCGGTACTCGTCTTCGTCCAGGTCTGCATCGAGCGAAGACCAGCGGTAAGCGCGCCCTGCCTCCAGGGCCGCAAGTACGTCCTCCTCGGTAGTTGAGGCGGCCTGGGCGATCTCGGCTATCGAGGGAGCCCTCCCTAGCTGCTGGGAAAGGTTCGAGACCACATCTCCCAACCGCAGATAGAGCTCCTGCATCCTCCTGGGGGCCCGGACGGCCCAGCCGCGGTCCCGGAAGTGGCGCTTGATTTCGCCGGCGATGGTCTGAGTTGCGTAGGTTGCGAACTCGACCCCCCTGGTCGGGTCGTAGCGGTCCACCGCCTTCACAAGGGCGAGGGAGCCTACCTGTACCAGGTCGTCAAAGGACTCGCCTCGGTTGGCGAAGCGGTGAGCCAAGAAGTGGGCAAGGCCCAGGTGAGCCTCCACTAGTTCGGCTCGCAGCTCTGGGTCTCGGCTGGCCGCGTAGGCTGCGAACTTCTCCTTGATTTCTGCTGGTGCGCTTCGTTGGTGCTGTCTCATCGGTTCACCAGCCGGAGCGGCGCTTGCGCAAGAAGGCCTCTGGCAAGCCGGACGAGTCAGTCCCAAGCCTGTGCTCGTCTGCGAGCGCCTTGAGAATAGCTTCGGCCAGCCAGGAAAGGCTCGGAGACCTAACCTGGTGGCCGCCGTGCAGGGACGCTTGCATGTGGAGATCCCCGCCATTGGACCAGAAAGAGATGGCCAGGCGTGATGTCCGATCCCCGCAATCAACCAGGGCGTAGCAGAGCTCGTCCACTGCCAGGCAGAACTCGTCCAACTCGTCCAAGCCGAACCCAGCTCTATTGGCCACCACCGAGGCAGCAAGGCGGGCGAGTCTGAGAGACTCAGGCGTGGCAGGGAGTTTGAGCTTCACCTGGTCGCTGCTCGAGCCGGAAGGCTCAAGGCCCCCGTCACGGTTGTCTGCGGGCCCCACCGCATGAAGGATACCCCGGGCCATATGCCAGCCCCTCATGGAACCTAAAGTCCTCCTCGCATGTCATGATGTCACGATGATCGAGCCAGGGGTCCCAAGCAGCGAGCCGACCGATCGGGTGGTCGAGAGTTGGCCCGACTCCTTGGTGGATCTATATCGGGAGCAGCACGCTCGAATGCTAAAGCTGGCCTGGCTTCTCACGGGCTCGCTGGAGGCGGCTGAGGAGGTGGTCCAGGAGGCCTTCGTTCGGATAAGGCCTCACTTCGGACGCATCGACTACCCTGTTTCATACCTGCGAACCTGCGTGGTGAACGGATCGAGGAACCACGTCCGGCGGGGGAGGACAGAGCATCTCCACCTTGAGCTGCTCAGACCCGAGCGTGTCTACGATTGGGTGGACGAGCTGGCCGACGCACTGATGCGGCTTCCCTATCGCCAGCGGGCGGTGCTGGTGCTCCGCTACTACCTGGACTGCTCTGAGGCTGAGATCGCTAGGTACCTGAAGTGCCGGCCCGGTACGGTGAAGTCGGCAGCGCATCGTGGACTCGAGGCTCTCCGCAAGGCACTAGGTCAGGCTATCGAGGGCTGAGTTGTCCGGCGACGAAGGACTGAGGTCATTTGAGAAGCGGCTCCGGGAAGGTCTGGGGCAGTTAGCAGCGAGGCTGGAGCCGAAGAGCGACTGGCTCGCCGGCGAGCCACGGCCGAGACTGGCCAGGGCCATCCAACATTCACGGCGAGGCCTCGGCATGCCGAGTCGCAGGGGTCTCTTCAAGCTGGCATGTTGTGCAGTTGGGGTGGCGTTGCTCGCCGCGTTGGCGAGCGGGCAGGTCGAGGTGTCGATAAAGCCCTTGTTCGCCAAGCCATCGGCGGCACCTCTTCACGTGCTCGGGGACGTTCCTGCTGTGGAGGTGTCTTCGGCAGCCGTTTCGTGGGTCTCGGCCGGGCGGCTATGGGTCATGGGGGCGGATGGGGCCCCAGAGGCGCTGAGTGGGCAACGCTGGAGCGCTTCGAACCCAGAATGGTCCTATGACGGCAACTGGCTCGCGTTTTTGGAGCAGAGTCCTGCTGGGCGGGAACGCCTGGAATTAGAGGCGCCAAGGGTTGGGATTTCGAAGACGCTTGTCTCGGGCAGCTCTATAGCTTTCATGTGGTCTCCTGCAGCTGACCAGCTCGCCTACACCATGGCCGGCGGTGGTCTTTGGATTACCGGCGTGGATGGCGAGACAGTCCAGCTACTGCCGGCTGGATCTGCATTGGACTCCTTCGATTGGTCTCCCATCGGCGACTATGTGGCCTTCTCGGTGCCGAGGGGGCGTTCCTCCCAATTGATGCTCGAGCGTCCCGTTGGGGCAACTGAGCCGCAGGTGGCCTGGCAGAGTCCTCCTGGGACGCTTGCCCTCCTGGCGAGTTGGTGGCCCAACGAGGAGGGCGTGCTGGTCTGGCTCGAGCGAGCGGGATCCGCCAGCTGGCAGGGTCTTGGGCTTTGGGCAGTTGGTTTCCACGGTGGCGCGCGCTTTTTGGCGAGCACCTTTGTGTTTTTGCCTTGGGTCACGTGGGCTCCCGGTGGGTCCAAGCTTGCCGTAGTGGCTGGAGCGGGCCTGCCATGGGAGGACAAGCGAATACTCGTGTGCGAGTTCCCGTCCTTTGAGTGTGAAGGCCTTCCGCAACCGCAGGGAGTCGTGGACCTAGACCCCGCTTGGTCTCCAGATGGAAGCGAGCTTGCATTCGTAAGGGCGGAGGCAAAATCCACCCTTCCGCCAGGCGTGACCGTAGATGCTTGGTATCCCACCCGCCACCTTTGGATAGCAAAGGTAACCTGGGTGCCAGCGCGCCGCATTAAGCTGTCGGATCGGACAGGCGCGGCCGAAGCAGCCATGGCTCTCTCCCGACCGAGAGCCATTGGCGCCCAAAGCGCTCCAAGAGGACGCTTCGTCTTTGTCGAGCGACAGCTGCGTTTGCCGGGAGCTGTTGCCAGTCCTTGCTTCATTGGCGGCGGGACCGAGATCGGCTTTTCCACGCCACATTCGGTCGAAGTGGTCTCTGCAGCTGGTGGCCCGCCCGTGTTTCTCGCCTCCCAGCTAAGTGGGGTCGAGGCCGTTGGTGCGGGGCCAGATGGATACGGCAAGACCCCTTGGGGAGGGCTTGCCGTCTGGGCGGGGCCTCATTGACCTTGGCGTCCACCCAGTTCCGAAATGGGGGCCTACTAGCGGGCGCCCAGGTCGCCGTGCGGCTTGGTCTCTCGGGACTTTCGCTGGCTTGGAGCGATTTGGCCCCAAGTTTTGAGCGGGAGGGCACGAGACGCTTAGAGCAGGTGGGCCAAACGATGGCCGACCTTATGGCTGATAAGGACAAAAAGAGCCGGTCAGTGACGAATTTGGGGAGATGAGGCTAGGCGGTGCAGCTGGAGGAGATATGGCAAAGGGCCAGCTCCTTACTGAGGGACGGGTTGGCAGTGTCGAGCTGCTGGTCGGTCGATCTGGGGAACGCAAGTCTGGGTCAAACCAGCGGCCATGGGTAGGGCCTGGGTCCTCTCGGGTGAGGGAAACGCCTCATCTTGGCCACGGCTGTGGCGCGCTGTATGGTCGCGGCGATCTCGTCGCCTGTAAGGAGATTGGCGGTTTGGTTGTAGAAAGCCTCCTGGTTTTCGAGGAGGCTTGAGATGGCAACTTTTGCCCTGGTCGGGAGCGGTTCTCCTGCGAAGTCCCAGATCACTGTGCGAAGCTTTGGCTGTACGTGGAAGCAGAGGCCGTGATCGATTCCCCAAATGCGGCCCGCCGTGTCCCTGATGCAGTGGCCAGCCTTTCGATCCGCATTGTTGGAGACGAGGTCGAAGAGGCAGAGAAGCGCCAGGGTCTCGCGATTTTTTTCCTCCTGGATCAACTCGAAGTAGTTGCTTTGGGGAGATGCTCTAACGAATAGCTGCAAGGAGCCTGGTCCAAGTGGGGCATCTTCCCTTAGGACCGTTGGAGGCACCAGATGCAGCTCCATGACCTCGGAGAGCACGTAGGCAGCTACTTCTCGTCGAAAGAGTCCTGGAGGGAAGTCCCATAATGGACGCTCTAGGGATAGAGGTTTGTAAACGCAAAGAACGCTTTGGCGACCTCTGCCAGCGCGCGCCAAGAAGGTTCCGTTAGATGCCCACTTTAGCTGTCCCAGTATGGAGATCGGGCCAGCGGATAGGACATCTAGCGCAGAGGCGGCTGGTGCCCATTGCTCTTCGGACAACTATGCCCCCTCGGGTCCAGAGGGTAGCCACAAAAGGGACAGGGTGGTCGGCCCTGGGCCACCAATGCGGCCCCCCTAGCGGCCAAAGCGGCTGCTTGCTCCTTGGTCGCCGCCAGCCTCGCCACTAGCCCGGATTCTTCTTCCTCTGTCGCCTCTTCGACGACGAAGATGAAGCGATCTACGTCTGCCACATAGGAGACGCCTATGCTTCCTACGACCCATTCTGGCTCGTAAGGTTCTTCGAGCTCGAAGTCC
>OGCG01001375.1_pt1 | contig 11997 bp, 23 predicted proteins | sample 1570061 | NCBI WGS metagenome assembly OGCG01 (sample SAMN06268698, study PRJEB24515) | hot springs metagenome | isolation source: Joseph's Coat, Yellowstone National Park, Washington, USA | place: USA:Joseph's Coat, Yellowstone National Park, Washington, USA
TTAAAAATATTGCCATCTGCAAAAATAGTAGCTTCATTTTTATCAAACAAAACATACATATCTCCTTGAATTTTATAGAGTTTTATTAATATATATTCTATTATTTCTTTCTGCATATCATTTAATTTATTCAATGTTATTATATTCACCATTTAATCACTTCTTTTATTCTTTAAATTTAATTTTAATATTTCCCTTATTGTATTAATTGCCTTCACACCTTTATCCCCAGATACACCAGTGAAAATATCCTCTGGGTAAACTTGGTTTAGGATTTTGAGAGTTAGTTCACCCCATTGCTGAACCAAATCATACGTAATTGTGTCTGGTGTTTCCTGCGATACTGCGTTTAATAGTATAGGGAATACAACCCCAGAAGCCTTTTCAATTTCTTTTCTATCCATTTCTTACTCACCTTTATTTTACTAACCCAAATAGCTTTTTAATATCCTCCTCGCTGAAGTCATTCAGTATAATGTAGTGCATAATGCTATTCTTGATGTCTACTGCAATCATTGGGTTGGGATAATTATCGTCTTCCAGCTCTATTACTCCAATCGCAAGTGGTTGACCTGTATTTTTTGAAGTTTCATAGTCACTTTCACTGTCGTATATTAGTATTCTAAAGTTTTCTGGGTCTGGCACAAAGTGGTATTTCCTTCCTTTCGCATTTTCTATTTCTTTATATATTTGCTCTTGTATTTTATTCATTTCCATTTTTTCTCACCTTCTTTTTTAAACCCTTTTTTAGTTAATTTATATTCATTGCCATTATAAAGTAGCCAGAACTTATTTTCATGATGCCTTATATCTGCAACTATTACATCCTTTATTTTAACTACACCTAAACCATCACTAAATAGTTCTATGCCCAACCCATATAACTCTATGCCATACTCATTATTACTACTGAAAAATTTTATTAGTTCCTTTTTTAAGTGTTCTTCTTCTTTTTCACCTATTTTTATTTTTTCTCTTAAATACTTATTTTGAAAATCAACAAATGTATTTAATGTGTCAATTAATTCACCTTTATTTGTATCTATTAATAATAATGACTTATGGTCTGAAGGATTGTCGTATACCAAGTCTAAGAGTTCTTCATGGACAAACCAGTCTCCTTGAATGCTATTACAATTTGGACATACATTTACCATATATTCACTTTCAACAGTATTACTATATCTGCGTTCAATCTTAACACCAAACCTTTCTAAAATTTTTAAAGTACGTTCGTCAATTTCATTTCTCCACATAACACCTAATTCACCTTGAATAGAGTCAAAAACCCAATCACCAGTATCCATAGCTACAACTATCTTGGCTTTGCATTTCCAACATTTTGTATTCCATACAGCCCATAATTCATGATTATTCATTAGATCATTTATTTTATTCATTTCTTTTTCTTCTTCCTTTTCGCTTTCCATCATTACTCACCTTTATTAATTTTAATTTTCCTTTCTTTCCTGCTCATGATTTTAAATAGGGGGTAATTAAAGCCTTCTCGGGTTTCTAAATATATAAACCCCCCTATTATGTAAATCCTACCTAAATATTGGGTATCGTAAAAATCCATTATCCTATACAATTGTGACTTTGCCTTTATGTAACGGTTAAAGGATGTTTCAAGGTGAAACGGTGAATCGGAAACAATTAAATGTGCTACTTCTCCTAGCTTCTCAAATATGCGTTTGGTTAAGTATTCCTCATCGCTCTTAGACATGTTGCTAAAATCAATATCTAATGTTTCAACCTCATTTTCATTGCCCATTATTACCACCTTCAATAAAGTAATCTAATTTTTTAACTAGTATTGCCTTTGGTTTTTGTTGCTTTTTATCTTTTGGCTGTATAATTTTGAATAGTGGAAAAACAAAATTGTCTTTGGTTTCTATAAAAACAAAATCATCACTTATATAAACATCACCTAAATGGTCATGCCCATAATAATCCTGAACTTCATATAAGTAAGTTTTTTTGTGTTTTCTTTCTGTAAATTTTGAGCCGTAATACTCAAGGTATAGCAATGTGTTCTCTTTGTATAATTTTAAGTCTTTTATCTTTCTAATAACTTTGATAATATTGTTTTTATTTGCCCAGACAGATGTATTGTAAGCCTTAGTTGTTAATGTTTCTATTTCATTATTATCGTTATCACCCATTAACAACACCACCACCACCTAACATAACGTATAATAACATATAAGTATTTAAATTTTTCATACAATTTTACACCCCCTAAAACTTTTCTAATTTATCTGCAAATTCCCTTGCTGTGCTTACGTCTTGCATTATTTTTCTAATGGCACGTGCTTTCAAATGCCTATACACAAAGACCCAAGCTGCGTGGATATACTTCATTTCCGTAGGGTCCAACTTGTGCTTGTATGCAAAGTGTTTTAGCGATGTGTGGTGCCTTATTAAGTTCTCACCTTTTTTGACTATCCTATCGCAACATTCATACATAGCTGTGCCTTCTTTCGGCAGGAAAGTCTTGGTTTTATCGTCAAAGTAAAATCCCTGCATAACCTTGTCCCAGCTACTGTTTAAATAGTAGTCGTCTATGCATTCGTGCATTCTCTGTGTAAACTCCCATTTTTGCTTTTTACTTTTGCCCATTTTTAATCACCTCTCTCTTTCTGTGTTATATAATATGTTTATACCCCACTCTAATTCATGCCTTGTATATATAAATATTACAGGAAAATTAGGTTCTTTATCAGGTATTGTGGCATCACCATCAGTAAAAACAATAGTAATATTTTGGTTATTATTAACAGTTAAATATTTAAAGAACGAAGTAAAATCCGTCCCCCCTGAACCATTTCTTGTGAATATTTTACCTGTTACTTCACCTAAATCGTCACCAACTGCTATTTTTATATGGCTTAAAACTTTAGTATCAACTTGGTATACGTTGACTTCTTCGTATGTGTCTTGTGTGGATAGCAAGTAATAGACATCACTAATGAATTGCCTTAATAACTCATCGCTAATAGAACCTGAAACATCAAGCATAACGTTTATTGATGCCCTTTCGATATTCGGAGTTGGCAACAGTATATCCATGGGCAAGTATTTCTTGTTAAACCTGCGGTATGTATTGTTCGTTGATGTTTCCTCCAGATACTGTGCCAAGAGTTGACGCCAGTCAACTCTTGGCTCTTCTAATTTCTTAATGAAATCCCTTGCTATTCGTGAAGATATATTCCCTCTCATCTGTTTTTCTATTGATATTGCCTGTGCGATCTTGTTGTTTATCTCCGAGTCTATTTTTTGTTTTTGAGATTCCGTTAAGCCATTCCATTCTTCTACTACTAAACCACTATCATTATCTCTTTCTGTTTCTGTTGTATTATTGCTAATTCCCCATGTTTCGTGGTTGATTGGAAAGCCAACTTGTTGCAAGTAGGTATAAGGATCCTTTTTAATGATATCGTATACCTGCTCTACTGACATTCCCTTGAATTGTTCATTGTATAGCAATTTCATATTTCTAAACAATTCTACATTGCCGATGCCATCTTCAAGCAAAATGGCATTCACAACGTAGTCGGCAGCGATATTGAATAACCTATGATCCCTTCCACCCTCTCGTAAGACATGTTTGAATGAAATATGCCCAACTTCGTGTGCTAAAGTCACTGTTAGTTCTAACTTATTCATACCTCTTATTTCTTCAGGGTTATAGAAAATCGTTGAATAGCCATCAGTGGAAGCCCTGAAGTTTTTATTCCCTACTTTGTATTGTTTAAATTTGAGAGTTGACAATAACCCACCGTAGAACGGATAGTGTTGAAGTAGCAAAGCCTTTACGGTGATTATATGCTGCTCTGCAATTTCCGAGGTATCTTCTTGCCCTCCTTGCTCTGCCATAGAACCACCTTTTAGAAATCCTGCAAGTATTGAATATAGTCCTTTGCGTTCTTTATGTAAAACTCGTTTGTCAAGAACTTATTTTTTGATTTTGGATCTAATGTTTTTAATGCTAAACTCAATGCACTTAAAATGTACTCCTTGTTTTTTAACATGAATATTGCCTTTACAGCATTGTTATAGTATTGCGTAGTTTTCAATTTCTGAATCCAACCATTAATGAATATGTAAATTAGCGATGAGTCGTGGGGCTTTTCTAACCATGAAAAGTCCCCTGAAAATATTTTATCAAGGTCGGGAAGGTCTTTGTATTGCTTTAAAAATGCAATGAAAGTCGCAGCGTTCTCCTCACCGATCATTCCCCCTATAACTTTATTGCGAAGTTCTTCGTTGTCAATAGAAAGTGCTTTGTTTACACCTTGCCCCCACATACGTGGAGTTAAAAGAAGTTGGTTATCAGTTTGCCTGAATAACCACTTCATATCAGTGTTATTTTCCACGTATCTTATGAACTCAATAAGGACTGGGCTTACATTATGGTTTAAAGCCCAGACACGCCACTCATCGTAATCTACAATGAGTTCGTAATGCCCACCTGTAAAACGATTATATAATGCGGAAGGCATTACGTTAGAAATGGCTTTGTCTGTGGCACGGTTGGAGGCACCAACAAAGTGCCTCCAACCTTCTGGAACTGTGTAGTTTTCTATTTGAAATTCGTTAATTAACTGATAAGTAAGCCCCATTACCTGAGGCTTGGCATGGGTGAGTTCGTCAAAAAAGAACACACCCTTGCCTTCGGTTGGCAGTGAACCCCACTTAAAAAAGATCATTTTGTTATCCTTGAGCATTGGAATGCCAAGGATATCGCTAGGTTCAAAATAACCCAAACGATAGTTTAACAATTGGTGTTCTGCCTCTCTGACTGTATCCGAAATAATTTCTGTTTTTCCAATTCCAGGAGCTCCCCAAACCATTACAGGCAAACCCCTGTTAAGCACAACCTCATTTATTATTCTTTTAAGCTCACTTGCTTTTATTTTTTCCATTTTTATACACCTCTTTTATTTATTTACTTTTAACAAATATTTTATCAATATTTAAATTTTGAACTCCTATATCTTCGATATCTATAACTTCATCGTTCGGATAGCCATTCATTTTAATAAGTAATTTATCTTCGGTATAATATATTGTTGCAATTTCTTTAATGCTTTTTTTATAATATTCTTTATTATCCCAAACAATCCCCAAGCCTTGTGTAAATTTAATGTAATATTCGTCTATGCAATACTCATCGATGCTTAAAGCCGTATCTATAGCATCTATCACTGCCAAAGCAATAAGTTTTTGCTCTAAATTTTTTAATTGATTAATATTTTTTATCTTTTCTTTTACATTAACAAATCGCTCATAAGTTTGCAATTTACTATCCTTTATATCCATTTTTATCTACCTCGTTTATTATTCATTCACCAGCCCTTTTATAACCTTTATCTGTTAAAACGTATGTTATAATCTTTTTAACATCATTCTCACCATAAAACATTAAAGTAATATCTTTATTTAAATATCCATAATGAATTTCTGCCACAGACCTCTTTTTCCTATTTTTTATAAAAACCAAACAATTTTTAATATAAAAATCAATCCAAAAAGTAGCATCTTTACCATATTCATTTTGTAAATCATTAAATATTACCTTGACTATTTCTTTTTCTTTAATTGATAATTTTGACCAATTAGTTATTTTATTTTCTAACACTTTATCTTTTAATATATCATTATTCATTTTATTACCTCTTTCCCATTCATTGCCATATTCATCATCATAGATAGGAAAACCAATTACATACGGGATCATACAAATACCTACTGTTATATATGCGATTATGTTTTCTATATCTGTTATATTCATTTTGATACCTCTTTAATTAATATTTTTTCTATTGGCATAGCTTCTTTTTTAACTCTTTCAATTCTATTTGCTATGGCTTTTAGTTCAATGAACTCATACGGTAGATATCTACCATATATAAGTTCACTAAGCCCATATTCATAATAATAACTAAAATTTTCATTAAGCCATTGTCTACTAACAACTCTTAAAAAACTATTACCATATTCCCTATCTTCTTGCTCTTTTTTCAATCCTCTTGCAATAATATTTTTTTGTTTTTCGGTTAACAATGAAATAGGAAATAATCCTAATAATATGTTATAATTACCATTATGGTCATGGTCCATTATACCAAGTAGATCATACCAGATATTCTCCTTATCATCTATATCTATTACATCATTTATAGTACAAGTATCATTTCTAAAATATATGATTCTATTTTGGTATAAAATACCATACCTATCATTATATATATACTCATCAAAATACTTATTAAATGTTTTTTTATCCATGTTATCACCTCACATTCTCACGTTTAATCCAGCCTTTTGGTGGTTCTATTTTCACAACAGCACAACCTGAAACATCAAGTCCTTCAGGCAATACAAATTCCACTAATTCATAATCCTTTTTAAATTTCTCAATAGCTTCTTCAATAATTGGAGAACCTCCTTCGTCTTCAGCACTTTCTAATAAATCAAAAATTTCTCTGTTATTGAGATTAGTGTATAATTTTATTGCTTGCTTAATCCAACTATGAGCAGGAATGTAATCAATTAAAACTTTAATTACACATATCTGCTCATAATATTCGCTTCTCTCTGTATTGACTATATGCACATCTATATCGTATTCTCCTTCTTTCAATATATATTCTTTTTCACTCATTTTTATCACCTTTAACAAATATTTTTTTAGAATAGGACATGTGTTTACGAGTTAATGAATTAATTAACTCGAATTTTAAAGATTTATATGCAATATATAACCGATTGCTACTATTATAAATTACGAACACTAGTTTTCCGTTAGATATATCTACTACCATATTATTACCAACAAATGTTACCTTGATATCTCCGTTTAATAACGCAAGATTTATTTCCTTCCTGTACTCATTCACCTCTTTCTCAGTGCTAGGAAGAGCAAATTCAGATAAGTTTTTCATCAAAATATTTACAGCTGAATATATTGCATATATCTGCTTATCATTTAATTCTTTAAAATCCTTTTCTATATATTCTTCTAATTCTAATTTGTGTTCTTTATACTCTTTTAATAAAGTTTCTTTTTCACTCATATTTTCACCTCATTATCACCTGTAAATCAAAAAAGGTTTGATCTCATTCACAAACAATTCAAGAAATTCATTGGTATGCTTGATAAAGAGATAATGCCATTTGCCAGTTACCTTCCACTCATTATATTTTTCCATGAGTATCTGAAATCTGTCTATTTCGGTATAAGTTGCACTAACAATTATTCCTTCCTCGTAATTCAAGTTGTTTTTGATAAGTCTGATTATTCTATTACCATACTTTTCTCTCTCCTTGTTGTTATTAACGAGGATTAAGTAACTGAATGTCCTGATATTTTCAAGAGGGTAAGTATAATAAACTTTCACCCCACCGAAGTAAAGACTACTTAATTTCTCAAATCCATCTATTTTTTCATGAAGAATTTTTTTTATGAAGTCATCCAACTTTGCATATTCCTCATAATAATCTATTTTATTTTTTACTCCACATGCCATTTTATTCACCCCTTAAAAAATAATTTAAAAAGTTTTAAGACACTGTAATAACCCGAACTCGTAGTCTAATTTAGCGATCTCTTCTAAAGATAAGACCTGCCCTTCGGCAAGCCTTGTCTTTAGCCTAAATACAATGGCAACATCCCCAGTTGCCATCGTGACCTGTATTCTGTTGTTCTTAACTTCTACCCCAAGCAACTGGGTTAGAAGTTTTGCTGTGGCTTCGTGCCCGATTGCAGACACGAACCCTTCTTTCAATATCTCTTTTGTTTCTTCCAGAGTAATCCTCTGGAAGTTGAACGCCCCGTAAGCAGTTAGCACAGGGCTGTTCATCAAATATATTTTTCCACTCATTTTTTCATCACCCTATAACATATAATAACATAACGTATATATATAGATTTTGGTAAGAAATTGCAATTTTTAAGAAAAAAAGGTTATTCAAAAAAATAAAAGGGGGATGGTATAGATCATCGTAATATTTTTATTTTTATTTTTATTCTTCTGGGAATGCCTCCCACCACCCATCGTGGTAGAAGTTGTGCCCTCTTATCTCTCCCACATGGGTGGCTTTAGCCTTGATTTCTTGATATTTTTCATTGCTCCAGTCCTTTGGAACAATGGTTACTACCTTGCCAAAAGCACTAGAAGTCTCTACTATCTCAATATTAATGAGATAGTCAACAATATCATTTTCTATGTAAATTACTACGTCAAAGTCATCGTAAGCATCGTATTTATGTGGATTTCTGTTTTCAAACTCAATACAATATTTCAAGTCAGAAGGGTATATGTCATTAACGTTAATGTAGTCGTAGTATTCCTCGTTTACCCTCTTTCTAAACACTTCTTTTTTTACCCTTATCCTTTCTTCTTCTATCTCTTTTTCCCTCCTTTTCTTTTCTTCTTTTTTTATAATATCTTCTTTCTTTTCAATATAATAGGAATATTGCTTTTCATAAAATTCATATAACTTTTTTGAATACTTCTCTAAATTTTGTACAAAATCATTAAAATTGTTACTTTCTAAAGTTTCAACTATGTAGTCAATGTTATATACTGCATTTTCATTATCATCAAAAACCATTCCATAATAATAAAACAAAATATTATTTTCATTTATAATTTTTTTTGCAAAATCAGTAACATTGCACCACTTAGTAGCATAATTAAAATCAACCGTATACATGTGTGTATCAATTTCGTTTAGTAATTTAACTGTATTGTTTATTTCACTTTTTAATTTTTCAATTTCTTCTTTACTCATTTTTTACCACCTTCATTTTTAAAAAAAAATTAAAAAAAGTTTATTGCCTCCTTACCAGTTTCACATCGAAAATTTCTAATTTGTTGTGAATATTACAGTGTACTGCTCCGTCATCTCCGAAATAAACAGAGATATCGTTTCCGTATCTTTCTCTTAATCTTTCTGCTATTTCTCTTTCAAATTCCATAGAGAAATCCGTTTCACCTTCCATTATTTTTTTTTCATTCATTCTTATACGCCTCCTCTATTACTTTTCTTATTTCTATTTCATTTTTAGCGTTGTTTATTGCTGTTACAAAATCAGCAATCAACATCATAGTATCAATTGCTGGTTCCCCATCTATAAACTTATCAATCTGTCTCTGCACATATTCTTTTATTATTTCTGCTTTTGTCTTCATTTTCCATCACCCTATATTATATAATAGCATAACACATATATATACATTTTCTACAAAAATTGCAAATTTTATGCAAAAGTTATATATACTAATCGTATTACCTAAAATTTTAAAAAAAAATAAATTAAAGATTTTCTTTAGTCTTCATTATCGTCCTCTTCTTCATTATCCATATAATCAATATAATCACTGATTTTTAAATTTTCATAATTATGGTAATTACGACTTAATCTATTAATATCTTCTGCAAATTCTCTAATAATATCCTCCTTTGTATTACCAGTTACTTTTACTACTTTTGTTCTCACGTTCATATTATCATTTATTTTATTTGCAACTTCCTCTGCTTCTTCTTCACTATCTGCAGTTACTACTTCAGCTAGTTGCCCATCAGCCCAAACTGGGTATATATAAAAAACTTTTACTATGTACTCAGCGTTATCAATATCGTTAATATTGCCTTCGATCCATTGTGGCAATATTTCATCGTAGTACAGGTCTTCTTCCCTTTCAGCCCATTCCTTCATGCCTTGTGCATATTTTTCTAAATTACTATAAAATTCGTCTTCATTTTTGCTTTCCAATACATCAATCAAATAATCAGTGTCACTTAAATAAACATTCGGGCAATAATATAAAGAAATATCATTATCATTTATTAATTCTCTTGCTATTTCAGTTGTTCCTTCATATTCGTCTATATCATACTCATCTATGTTTTCTTCATTAACCTCTTTTATTCTGTCGGCTGCTTCATTTATTTCATTTTTTAATATTCTAATTTCCCTTTCATTCATTTTAACACCTCTATGAATAATAATTAAGACATAATATATATATAACCATTTTGGAAGTTTGAGATTTTTCATTCAACCCCAAACCACCTCATAAAAAAATTAAAAGTTTGCATAATGCGGTCCTCTGCAATGATAGCATTGGGATTTCTCTACTGCAGCATCAATTGCTGGTTTATAGAATTCAATTGGTTCATGATCCCATTCACCGTTATAGTAGTGATATTCAGTCACTACTATTGCTTCATTTTTCTCAACGTTTATTTCAATGATCTTTTTTACCCATATTGAAAGATCATCTCTTGCACGTTGAACCGTAATAATAATATCACTGCTCTCTATTACAAAGAGAGCATGATTCTCTAAGGCAAGAGGTCCTCTTGTCCTAACGTAGATGGGTGTCTTCTTACGCCCATCAAATCCTGCAATTACTTGTGAATGACCTGAATTGGTCATTCCCCCACCACACTCCCATAATGCTGGGAGCCCGCTCTTTGTCTTTTCTATAAACAATCTCTCTTTTTCAATATTCATTTCTTACCACCTCTCATTTTTATTCTTAAAAGGTTAAATAAAAGGTTATCGGGAGCAGAGCTCGACCACTTTGCTATTACCATAGCCAAAGTGGGAGACACCACATCTCCCGTTGGCAGATTAGAGTTACCCAGAGGACACCACCGAGGAGGTCATCGTAATAAAATTTCTCTGTCACTGATTATTAAATAATCATTACCCTTAATGTTTTTAATCAAAAACATAAGGGTTCCCAGGTGAACTTCTATCGTCTCGTTCCCTTCCCAGTCTTCAAACAAAGATATGTTGACGACTGGGTCAAACTTAATCATATTTTTTAAATCGTTTTTATCAATTGTAATATCATGTATATCGTCGTAATCTACATCGTCTGTAAACGACAAGGGTTTTTCCTTTAAGGTATTGTATAGGGTGTCAATAGCTTTGGTAACTTTGTTTTTTGTTACTTCACTTATTTCATTACCACTTTCATCCTCAAATTTTAATTCATTTAATTCATTCATTTTTATTCACCGTATAGTAATTGTTTAAGTTCGTATATAAATCTTATGGTTTAAAAAATGTGTTTTTTAAACCAATATTTATAATGGCTAAAAACAAAGTTATTTATAATTACTAAAACAATATATCTTATGAACGGTTATGGTTAAGAAAAAAGATTCTAACGAGGCTAATAAGGCAATAGAAACGCTAATAAACGAAAATAAGGAGGCACCTCAATATTTCAATCAAGAAAGGCAAGAAAACGTTGCTATAAGCGATTCTAATGCGTTTTTAGACCCTAACCTTATTAACCTAATAAAGCAATTAAATCCGAGAGAACAACAATGGCTTTATGGATTTGCATCTGATTTCTTTCAGTATAAACGCATTGCTACTAAACCAACAGTATCAACGGAATTTAAAGGTGACAAGCTTATTGAACACATAGATCCAAAGCTAATATTCAAGCCAAACGCACAACCAGATAGGCACAACCACCTTCCGTTAAGGCACGGCAGACCCAGGAAAAGGGATTTGGTTTACAGTGCTATTAAGCAGTTTTATAATAACCTAACTATTGTGGACTTAAGAAAGATCTTTCCAAAGTATTACGAAGAATATGCTAAAAAGAATAAAATTACTAAATTAGAACGAAAAAACAGATATATACACATAGTTCTAGATGCAAAAACAGTTAGAAGGCTATTTGTATTCTCAAACAAGGATTTCATAAACGAACTTGAAAACATTGTGTTTCAGATGTATAAAGAACTTTATATTCAACAAAGCCAGTTGCAAGGAATTCTAATAGAATTTCCAGAAAGCACTGCAAGGTATAAAATCACTAAAAACATATTCTACTTCGCAATGAAACAATTCACTAACGATATATTCCTTGGAATTGCCTAAACCATTAAGGTTAAATAATTTGTAAGCCATTATATTAACTGTTAGCTATGAATGAGCATCCATTAAAGACAGCA
>OGCG01001379.1_pt1 | contig 11977 bp, 13 predicted proteins | sample 1570061 | NCBI WGS metagenome assembly OGCG01 (sample SAMN06268698, study PRJEB24515) | hot springs metagenome | isolation source: Joseph's Coat, Yellowstone National Park, Washington, USA | place: USA:Joseph's Coat, Yellowstone National Park, Washington, USA
TCCGCTGTGGGTGAGGGGGGATCGAGGCCGCCCTGGGAGGCAGGAAGTCCTCACCGCGAGGTGGGGGTGCCCCGCCCGTGAGGGCGGGGCAGTTCACTCATCACTCTTCTTCAGGTAGTCGAAGAGGGAGGCCTGCCTCCCCCCTGCTTTTAGCTCCCTCTCGCTCACTCCGAAGAAGCCGAGTATCCTCATGACGGCTGGCACGACCTGCTTATCTATGTAGTAGTTGACGTCCACGTCCTGAGGCTTGACAAGGAAGTAGGGCCTGGCCCTCCTGGACAGCGGTCCGTCACCCTTGACTATGACGTAGCCTATCTTCGAGCCCACGTCCACCTTGAATCCCAGCTTCTCCATCATCTTGGCCACGTAGACGTGCGGGGCCTCAGCCTCGTACTTGTCAACGCTCTTAGTTAGGGTCTTCCATATGACCAGCTTCTCCACGTCGACCTTGTTGGACCTCAGGTCGTTTATGATGCCCTTGACGTAGTCAACGGCCTTCTTAACGTCGTCATATCTCAGTATCAGCTCAGCCACCTGGGCCTGGGCCTCCTTGGCCAGCTCGCTCCAGTCGCCCCTCACGGCCTCAAAGCCAACTATGTCTATCTTGCCGTCAGGCGTGAGGCCCGCGTACCTCTTCTTGGCCTCCGTGAAGAAGACCCTGCTGTAGACCTTGTCAACCTTTATGTCAAACTCAAGGCCCTTGGTTATCTCATCGATAACCTTCTGAACCTTCTCGGGGTCGTTTTCAACGAAGAGGCTGTCTGTGTCGCCATAGTAAACCTTGAGGCCGAGGGACCTGGCCAGGGAGGCGGCCTTAGTTATCAGGTCCCTGCCCCAGGCCGTCACGGACTCGGCGCACTCCCTGCAGTACCACCTCGCGGCGGCCCAGCCCATGTAGCCATAGCTGGCGTTGGCGAGCACCTTTATCGCCCTCTGCCTCTCGTTCAGCAGCCTGTACTGTGGGCTGCCCTCCGGGTACTTCTTCATGGCAGCCTTGACCTCGGCCCTCCACCTGAGGAACCTCTCGAGGACCCTCCTGAAGAAGGCCTCCTTGTCGGCGCAGAATCTGTGCTTAACGCCGGGCGCCTCGTTAACGCTCTCGCAGCTCTCCCCCGGCTTTATGAGGGTGTCGGGGCCGACGTTGTACTTGACCATTATGCTCGGGTACATGCTGGCGAAGTCCAGGACGGCCACGTTGTGGTGTATGCCGGGCCTGGGCTCAAGCACTATAGCCCCTGTGTAGGTCTCAAGCTCCCTACTCTCCTCCTCAGCCCTGTTGGGCACCAGCTCACCCAGCTTTCTGGCCTCCCTCATGAACCTCATCTCAAGCCTGAAGGCCACGCTTGCCGCTGCGACCTGGTCGAGCGGGAGGCCGCTTATCTGGCTGAGCTGGGCCCCAAAGGGCAGGAACTGGTACGCCAAGCCCAGGGTTGACACGACGTCATCCATGTTGTAGGCCAGCAGGGTCTTCCTCCTCTCGGGGTCGTCCCAGTACTCGGCTATCCTCCACCAGTCCACGTTAGTCCTCTTGTCCTTAGGCATGACGCCCAGGTAGTCTGCCACCTCATCAAGTGTCTTGACCTTGACCTCCTCTATCCCCTCAGCGAAGTTATAGAGGTCGACGTTCAGCCTCCCCTGCACCGACACGTGGCCGAAGACGCTGGGCGTGGGCTCGGCCCCGGCCTTCCTACCTACCTCAAGCTTCACCCCGTTGGCCCTAGCCCTCTCGAGCAGGTAGGGCCAGTCGAAGGAGTTCTGGTTGTAGCCAACTATTATGTCGGGGTCCTTCCTCTTAATGATGCCAACGAACCTCTGTATGACCTCCTTGTCTGAGTGCCCTGAGGCCTGGAGCTGGAGCCTCTCGCCGTCGTTAAACGCCAGGCCTATTATTATAACCGGGTCCCTGGCCGGGTTGGGGGAGCCCTGGGGGTTATAGGCCTCTATGTCGAAGGCCATTACCCTCAGGCCCTCGAGCGGGTCAACGTCAGCTAGAGAGGGGTCCTCCTCAGGTTTACTGAGTAGCCTGTAGGAGCCGTCAGCTATCACGTCGCTCCTGGCCAGCTGTTCGACCTCAGCGACGTACCACCTCATGGGGTAGAGGTTCAGGTCTATGAGGTACCTCATTGAGAACCTGACGTCAGCTTCAAGGACGTCTGAGACGCCCGACAGCTTTGCGGCTGCGTCCCTGTAGTCTCTGACAGTCTCCGGTATCACGGTGGTGACCTTGAGGGCCGTGACGGGCCTACCGAAGTACTTCATGTTAACCTTCTCAACGGAGGTTATTGGGCTCCTGGTCTTTGAGAGCCTTTTCAGCTCGGCCGCCAGCCTGTCAGCGTCCTCGCCATCCCTGGGGAGGACGTAGAAGTATGGTCTGAAGGCGTCGTCCAGGAGCAGGAGCCTCCTGCCCCTTGAGTCCCTGGCCCACAGCTCTATTATAGGCCTGCCGCCCTCGATCGAGTAGCTTACGTCAAGGAGCTGAAACGTGAGCCTCTCGGCCACCAGCTGCACCATGTACTGGTGTGAGGCGAGGCCTTAAGGTGTTACGCTCAAAGCGAGGCCGCCAGGGCCACGAGGCCACTGGCAACGACGAGGGCAGACATGACCCAGTAGGCCGCCGCCCTGGCCCCCCTTAGCCTGGCCTCCCCAGCAACGTCCTCCCTTGACGCTATCTTGCCAAGCATGTAGAGGAGTGGCGCCAGGATTATTGTAAAGGCCGCCATGAGGTCAAGTATGAGGCTTATGAGGCCGCTGAGCGAGAGGGCCACTATCACTACAGCTGGGACGCTCTCAACCACGTAGGCGAGCCTGTAGGCCAGCGTGCCCCTCCTGAAGTTAACAGCCTCCAGGAAGCCCCAGGCGGAAGCCATGGAGATCACCACGAGGGCGAGGAAGCCTGAGGCAATGAAGCCGACTCCCATGACATACCTGCTCAGGCTCCCGAGGGGCTGCAGGGCATCTGCAAGCGCCTCAGCGTTGAGCGCGTCCCCCACCCTCTGGCCGAGAAAGATGCCAACAATCACGGTTGCAGCCATGAGAAGCTCAGACACTATTGCGCCTAACAGGGTCTCAGCCCTCTCCGGCCTCAGGTCCTTTGGCCTCAGGCCCTTCCTGGCGTCCGCGCCGGAGTGGAAGAACAGCATCCATGGCATTATTACAGAGCCAACGCTCGCCGCTAACATGTAGTCAAAGTCGGGCCTCCAGATGGGCCACGGCGACAGCAGCGAGGTGCCGAGCCTCGTGGGGTCGAGCCTCACCATAAAGACGGTTAACAGCAGGGCGGCGACCAGGACGAAGCTTATCGGGAGAAGCGCGGCCTCTGTGTGCCTGTACCTTCCGCTCCAGGCCACGGCTATGTGTATGAGGAACACCGTCAGCAGCCCAGGGAGCACGGGGAGGCCGAGAAGCCTCAGCCCGACCGATATGCCAGCGTACTCAGCGACATACTCCATGACGTCAGCTGTTGCCATCGGTATTGATGCCAGCTGGGCAGCCCTTCGGCCATAGAGCTGCCTTATGGCAGTCCCCAGGCCCATGCCTGAGACGGTCCCCAGCACGCCCGCCACGTCCTGTATTACGAAGAGGGGCACGGTGAGGGCTAGCATCACGCCTACCATCAGGTAGCCCCACGTGGCCCCGACCTGGAAGCCAGTCACTATTGAGGCCACGTCCACGTCAGCTATCATCACTAGCCACGCTGGGCCGAAGGTCCTCAGCGCGTCCCTGATACTGCTGGCGTTCAACCCTGCAGCTACACCATCCTCTCTGTCGGGCTCTGAGGCTTTTAAGTGCGCCTAAACATTAATCTTATTTATTTAATACCGCTTATCCGATTCTAGGTAACAATAAGTGAATAAAACTGAAGGGGAGCAGTTAGGGCCTAGGCTGGGGCTTGAGGGGTATTATAGTAGCGCTTGAGGGCATAGACGGCAGCGGCCTGACGACACACTCAAGGCTGTTGGCCTCAAGGCTGTCAGGGGTGGGCCTCAGGGCGGTCTACACGAAGGAGCCCACAGGGGGTCCGGTCGGGCAGCTGATAAGGCAGCTCCTGGCGTCCGGGAGGCCTGACCCCAGGGTCGCGGCGCTCCTCTTCGCAGCGGACAGGGCCTGGCACCTCAGCCAGGACCCCAGCCTGCCCGGCGGCGTCCTTGGGGCGCTGGAGCAGGGCTACGTAGTAGTCATGGACAGGTACAAGTACAGCTCAATCGCCTACCAGGGGGCCTCGGGGGCTGACCCGGGGTGGCTCTGGGAGGTCAACAGCTTCGCGCCCGAGGCGGACATAATGGTGTTCATAGACGTGCCTGTGGAGGTCGCAGTGGCCAGGGTAATGAGCAGGGAGGTGAGGGAGGGCTATGAGACAGAGCGGTTCCTGAGGGCCGTCAAAGAGGCCTTCGAAGGTGTTCTCAGGGAGGCAGAGGCCAGGGGGGCCAGGGTCCTGAGGCTGAGCCAGGTGAGGGACGGCAAGGTAATGGATGTTGAGGCGTTCTCGTCACTGCTCTTTGATAAGGTCAGCGCGCTGCTCGAGGAGTCCCGCCGTTGAGAAAAGGTTAAATTTTGAGGCGACGAGAGACCCTTGGGCCAGGTGTGATCTCATGGCAAGGGACAAGACAACAGGCGCGGCGCTGCTGATCATATCTGTGCTTGTTATAGTAGTCTACAACTTCGTCATGTGGTACCCGTCGCTGGCTAATATGGCCTCATACTTCCTGCTCAAGTTGACGGACTCCATATTGATAGTGGTTGTCCTTGCTATACTGGCGTGGATAGGCTACACGCTCCTCACGACGCCTCCGCCTAAGCCCATAGAGGAGATAGAGAAGGAGCTGGAGAGTGAGCTGAAGAACATAACGGCCCAGAAACAGGCCCCCTCATCGGAGGGCGGCAAGGATCAGAAGTAAAATATGTTCGTTATAGAGAAAGTGTCGTGAACTTTTATTATTTCTGAGCGGCCTCACACGTGGCATGGGTGAACTTTTGAGGGGCAGGCTGAGCAGATTAAGCCTAAGCACAACGTCAACGATCATCATAATTATAATTGTTGCTGTGGCTGCCATAGCTGGGGCAGCAATCCTTGGCCCCCGCGCGGCCCCGCACGCCAGCACCGCCTCAAGCCAGCCGACGACCTCCAGCATTACGGTGACTTCAAGCTCAGCTCCAGCTGTCAGCACAACTAGCGTCCAGCAGCTCACGCTGAGCTCCATCGAGTCGCTCAACTCCAGCTGGGTCATCTCGCTGGGCCCTGAGAACTCCTCTAAGGTCATAGTCATAATCTACGACCCGGAGTGCCCCTACTGCTCCCTTGAGCTCAACGCGACCCTGCCCTTCTTCTACTACGTATCACTGAACACGAGCCAGGCGAGGGTGGTCTTCCTCGGCCTCCCGATACACCAGTACTCGGTGCAGATGCTCGAGATACTTTACGAGGTCTACAAGCTCTACGGCCCCAAGGCCTTCGTTGAGCTGCTCGACTTCAACTACGCCTACTACACCAGGAACATAGAGCTATACCTTAACCATGAGGTGAACCAGCTGGTGATGCCTACAAATTACACCCTGATAGAGATGGCCGACGAACTCGGCTTCAACGTGACCCAGCAGGGGAGCAACGCCTGGTACCCGGCGGTCGCCGGGGTTGAGAGCTTCCTCCTCTCGCACAACGTCAGCGCCGTCCCTACGATATTAGCCTTCAACGGCTCTCAGGAGCCGGTCTACTACCAGGTGGGACTTGAGCAGCCCGTGTACCTAGTAGGCAACCTGACCGAGAGGCTTGACCTCAATGTGCCGGGGCTGAGCTAATCATCTCGCGCTGCCAGGCCCTCCTGGGGCGGACCGACGTTGAGCGCCTGCAGCGTCTACTCAGTTAAGGTCCCATGGAGTAAAGTGATGGTAGCCTTGTGCGAGGCCAATGTCAGCGACGAGGCCCTTGAGGAGGTCTCCTCAAGGCACGGGCTTGAGGCCCTCGTGCTGAGGCTCAGGGGAAGGCCTGACCCCTGCGAGGCGGCCCTCTACCTGCTGTACTCGAGGGAGGACGAGGTCCAGGGCATGGTGAGGCTGAGGAAGAGGCACCTGCAGGCGCTGCTCTACGCCACGAGGTCAAGGCAGCTCTCAGAGGCCCTCAGTGCCACGAGGGGAGGTAGAGTCATAGTGATAGCATCAGATGACGAGGGGAGGCTGAGGGAGGCGGCAGGCGAGCTGGGCCTCTCAGTAGGAAGCCCCAGCGAGGCGGCCTGCGACGTGGAGAGGCTGCAGGGCCTCGCGTCTTTTAGGCTCCAGCTGCTCGTGGGTTAAGCTTTAAGCCCTCCGAGGGGACTTCAGGGAGGCCCGATGATTAGGTGGACCGCTGCTGAGCCGTGAAGAGCTGGTCCAAGGCTATGAGGGCTTCCTGGGCCTGACGTAGTCGACAATCTTCGTGTAGTCCAGCTCCCCCAGGCCGTGGAGCTCAGCCTGCTTGTAGAGGCTTGCCGCCGCTGATGTGACGGTAGCTGGGAGGCCGGCGTCAAAGGAGGCCCTGCTGGCGTACTCAAGGTCCTTCGCTGCCAGGGAGAGCCTGAAGTGAACCTCTGACCCCTTGAGCATCCTGTCTATGTACTTCTCCGCGACCCCCGCGAAGGCGGTCTTCCCCATAACAGCCTTAAGCTTCTCAGCGTCGACCCCGTATGCCTCGGCGAGCGACAGGGCCTCGGCTAGGGACGACATGGTCGTTATGAGGACGGCGTTGTAGGCCAGCTTCAGCGCCATGGCCTGCCCTAGGCCGCCTACCTCAACGACCTCCCCAGCGGCCTCGAGGACCTTCCTTGACAGCCTTATGCAGCTGCCGTCCCCCGAGGCCAGAAAGAGGGCCTTGCCGCTCACTATGTCGTTGGCGCCTCCTATGACTGGGGCCTCGACGTAGCATATGCCGAGGCCGGCGAAGTGCTCGCCCAGGGCCCTGCTGGTGCTTGGAGTTATCGTTGAGGAGTTGATGAAAAGGAGCCCGTCGGCCCTCTTCATCTCGGCCGCCACAGATATGGCAGCGTTGTCGTCAGAGAGAAACGCCACGGCAGCGTCAGCGTCCTCCGCGGCCCTCCAGGGGGACCTGAAGGCCTGGCAGCCGACCTCCTTGGCTATAGCCTCAGCCCTCTCAGCAGTCCTGTCCCAGACCCCCACCTCAAAGCCCTGGGAGCTCAGCCTCCTCACCATGGCTGAGCCCATTATGCCCGTGCCGAGAACTGCTACCTTCATCAGCCCACCCCCTGACAAAAGGTACTACAAGCTCGCCCTATCTCAGGGGCCGGGGTAGAGCTTTTAAAATTCCCAACAGTTTAAGGGGGCAGCGCACGTGGAAGTGCATGGCGGGCGTAGTAAGTGTGCGCGTATCCCCACGCAGGCACATATCCTCAAGTCCAAAGGACTCACGGGCTGAGGGCTAACCCGCGGCGAGGGGTAAAGGGCTGAAGGCCCGGCCCGCGGCCTGCCGCTGGACGAGCGGAGCGGTTGGACAGTTTCCCACCAGCTGTGAAGAGATGAAGGTGAGGGCGGTAAGCCATGAACCTATGATCCGCCATGGGGGCCCTCGCCCCTCAGGGCGGGGAGGAGGTCAGCTGGAGGGCCCTGCCCTTTTAGGGGCAAACAGCATCAGCAAGATATATTGCTTTAGGGGGCGCTTTGGCAGGAGTGGGAGTAGCAGGTAGTCAGGGTTGCCAGAGAAGATATGTCCCATGTGCGGCAGGAGCAGCGCTGAGGTGGAGTTCATAGGCAACCTCTGCAAGGACTGCTTCGTAAAGAAGTACGGCGTGGCCCAACTTCCTGAGCAGGTCGAGGTGACCTACTGCACCTCGTGCCACGCCCACAGGTCCATGGGGAGGTGGTCGGACCCCTATGAGAGCCTCGAGGAGTCAATAGCTGACTACCTAGAGGCATATCTGGCTAACAGGGTTAAGCCCGTCGAGCCCATAGAGGAGGTCACAATAAAGGGGCTGAGGCTTGAGATAGCTGGGAAGGAGGCTAGGGCCTACGTTGACCTTGAGGGCAGGTACGGCAGCGTCACGGCGAGCGAGACCGCTGTGGTGAAGGTCATACTGAAGCCCACGCTCTGCCCAATATGCTCGTCCCGCAAGACTGGCGAGGGCTACACCGCTGTGGTCCAGGTCAGGTCGTACCCGAGGCCCCTTAAGGGCGAGGCCCTCAGGAGGCTCAGGAGGATCATAGACTCCGTCAGCGAGGACGTGGTGAAGGTGAAGGAGCTTAAGGAGGGCATAGACGTCTACATGAGGGACCACCCGACCGCCAGGGTCCTGGCCGCCAGGCTCAGGTCAGAGTTCAACGCTAAGGTGGTCGAGACGTTCAAGGGCATGGGCGAGAAGGTGAAGCTCTACGTCTCCGCCAGGCTCGCTACCCTGTCGCCTGGCGACTTAATAGAGGTCGAGGGCTCGCCCATGTTCTACCTCGGGGACACCAAGAACGGCATGCTCCTCGTGAACCTGGACACGGGCAAGAGGGTGGTGATGAGCCCTGAGAGGCTGTGGGACAGCGGCTTCAGCCTGTACCAGGGGCAGAACCTGAAGAGCATGATGCTCCTGAGCAGGCAGGGCAACAGGTACGTCCTAGTCAGCGACGAGGACTCAATAGAGGTGCCGTCTGACCAGGTGGAGGCCTTCACCGAGAGCCTTAACGAGGGCGAGAGGTACTTAGTTTATTTATCCAGGAGGCGCATATACCTTGTCAGGAGGGAAGGGTAGCGCTTGGTAGACAGGAGGAGGCAGGGCAAGGGCGAGATGCCCCTCCCCAGCGACGAGGAGGGCACAATGCTCTGCGTCACTGAGAGGATAGTGGGAGGTAACTTCGTCGAGGTCATATGCGCTGACGGCAACAAGTACATGGCTATGATACCCGGCAAGATGAGGAGGAGGGTCTGGGTCCACGAGGGCGACCTCGTGCTCTTCCTGCCCTGGGGGACCCCCGACAACAAGGGCGAGCTCGTCTACAGGTACAGCGAGTCGGAGTCAAAGGACCTCAGCAGGAAGGGCCTCGTGCCCAAGGACCTGCTCGACCTCATGAGTGGTGAGGGCGCTTCTTGAGCCCGCACAGGCTTAGGGTTGACAGGGAGAAGAGCAAGGTAAAGGACGAGGACGTTATTAAGACCGTTGAGGAGGTGTTTGACTCCTTCACTAACTACCACATATACAGGCTCAGGAACACCATGAAGGCATTCAGGGAGCTCAGGGGGACCATAAGCGCTGGCAAGGAGGCCAGGGTCTACTGGGCCAAGGGCTGGAAGGGGGAGGACGTTGCAGTCAAGATATTCCTGACATCCTCGGCCGAGTTCAGGAAGAGCATAAAGAACTACATCTCGGGCGACCCCAGGTTCCCCTCGCTGCCCTCAAAGTTCAGGGAGCTCGTCTACCTCTGGGCCAGGAAGGAGTACAGCAACCTCTCTGAGATGGCTAAGGCCGGCGTCAGCGTGCCGCAGCCTATAGCCGTCTCCGGCAACGTGCTCGTCATGAGGTTCCTTGGCGAGGGAGGGCTCAGGGCCCCCCTCCTGGTTGAGGCCGCCAGGGAGCTTGAGGCCGAGGACCTTGAGAGGATGCTTGAAATGCTGATTAAGGACGTGGAAAGCATGGTCTGCAGGGCGAGGCTGGTCCACGGTGACCTGAGCGAGTACAACGTCATGATATGGGAGGGAAGGCCGTGGATAATAGATGTGGCCCAGGCCGTCAGCCTCGAGCACCCAAAGTCGAGGGAGCTGCTTGAGAGGGACGTGAGTAACGTCTTTAGCTTCTTCTCTCACTGGCTGGACGTGAGCGAGAGGGAGGAGAGCCTCAGGAGGTCCTTAGAGGGATGTCTGGAGAGCAGGTGAGGCCACAGGCGAGGGCCTACGAGCCCGTGCCGCCCGAGGCCCTTGAGAGGGTCAAGGAGGGCCTCAAGGCCCTTGAGAAGCCCATAAGGGAGAGGCTTGGTCTGTCAGTCAAGGTCGATGAGCAGAACTCGGCCGTGATAATAGAGACCGCCAGCCCCCAGGGCTCAGCCAACGTGCTCAAGGCGAGGGACATTGTGAAGGCGATAGTCATAGGGTTCCAGCAGCAGGACATAACAGAGCTACTTGACGATGACACTATGCTTGTCGTAGTGGACGTCCAGTCGGCCGTCAATGACAGGGAGAACCACCTGAGGAGGGTCCTCGGCAGGATAATTGGGGAGAACGGGAGGGCTAAGAGGGCCATAGAGGAGATAACAGGCGTCAAGATGGCGGTGAGCGACAGCGGCCAGGTCGGTATAATAGGGGACTACGAGAGGGCCATGATAGCCAGGCACGGTGTTGAGCTCCTGGTCGAGGGCAAGATGCACGGCACCGTCTACAAGAGGCTCGAGGCCATGATGAGGGACCTCAAGAGGAGGGAGGCCACGGAGCTCTGGTACAAGTAGCCGTTTGTCCCTAGGTGTTTGTTCTCATTTGTTTATGTTTATTTGTTGCACCTAGGGACTTCCACCTCGCCCACGCCCCACGGGCTATCGGCGCGGGCTCATGGGCGGCCGTCGGGCCCAACGGCACGGGGCCCCCATCTACGGGGATCGTGGCCCTCACGCGGCTTGGGGCATGGCCCCCATCGCCGCCGAGGGCCCTCAGGAGGAGGTTATAACACGCGACCACGTCCCTGTGCCAAGTCTCGCCTCCCCTTGAGCAGGCGCCGCGCCTGTCCTTGTCATAGAGTATCTTAGCGCCGTGTATTGGACATATCTTAGACGTGTTACTGGGGTCAACGTAAATTACTGGGACCCCGTACTCCCTCGCCTTCTCCTCAATGGCCCTCTGAATTCCTTTAAAGGCCGCCTGGAATATCCTGTGCCTGAGCTGGGGGTTCCTAATGCGCTCTATCATATGATTAGCTGGCTCCCTTCCTAGCCTCTCAAGTACTATGGCAGCCTGCCTCCTGGCGGCCTCCCTGACAATAAGGGCTGCGAGCTTCCACCTTATCTCCCTCTTGAGGCCCCCTCGTTGCCGCCCAGCCTCCTGAATACCTTCCTCTCGGGCCTGCTGCCCGGGCCGTAGGCCCTGTCATACTTCTCCTGGACGCTCTTCCTCCTGTAATAGTAGCCAAGGGTTATCTTGCTCAGGCCTGTCTCAAGGAGGTAGACGACGCCGTCAATGAGGGCGGCCTCAGCGTTTTCGTTAACGTCAACTGCGATGTAGTTCTTTGGCCTGTACACACTGACCTCCTTCCTGAACGTTAGGTAGAATACCAGCCTCCTATCCCTATGGTCAAGCTTAACCTTTGCCTCTGAGGAGAGCCTCCAGCCCCTGTTAACGTACCTCAGGATGTGCCTGTTGAGTTCAACAGGCACCCTGACCCTGCCCCTGTGGGTGGCCAGGCTCACCGACGTCAGCCCCTCTGCCCTCCACAGGTGGTCGTCAAGCCATATGCTGACGCCCCTGACCTCGGGGTGGGGCTTCCTGGCTTTGCCCATTTTCCTTAGCTTAAGGAAGGAGTGGGCCCTCTCCGCCGCGTCCTGGCAGGCCGTGTAGGCGTAGTGTGAGGGAAGCTGAGGGTAGAGTGACCTCACCTCGCGGTACCTCTCAGCCTTTAGCCTGGTGAACTTAGCTATGTTATTGCCAACGGCATATAGGACTAGCTGCTCGACCATGTTCCTGTACATGCCCTCAAGCTCAACAAATACCTTGAAGGTCCTCCTGGGCAGCCTCTCAGACCTTACGATAACCGTCCTTGTAACCTCATTTGCTCCTCTCTGCTCCTCATCGGCCCCCTCATCTACTGCCAGCCTGGCTATGTTAGCCCTGTACACCCTTACACCTCCTGTACTCCTCAATTAGCCTGGTTATCACGTCGTCGTAGGTCTCCCTGGGGTGTACCTTCAGCTTGTTCAGCTCCTCCTTGGTCTCCCTCCTGACCCTGATGGGCTCGGTGACAGGCACCCTCGCACCAACTACAGAAGTAGCAAACAGTAGCTTAAAAGCCTTGCCCCGCCCTGAAGGATGGGGAGGAGG
>OGCG01001386.1_pt1 | contig 11941 bp, 16 predicted proteins | sample 1570061 | NCBI WGS metagenome assembly OGCG01 (sample SAMN06268698, study PRJEB24515) | hot springs metagenome | isolation source: Joseph's Coat, Yellowstone National Park, Washington, USA | place: USA:Joseph's Coat, Yellowstone National Park, Washington, USA
GCTACTTGTTCCCATGCTTCCTTTTCCGTTTTACCAAGTTTTTTAGAAACTATCTCTAGAATTTTATCTGTTTTTTGAATCTTTTTCCATTCAGCATTCTTCTTTCTTCTTTCGTCATCAGTAACTTTTTTCAATGAGACATCTACTGTTCCTTTTCTTCTATCTATTCGTATTACTTTAACGACTATTTTTCGCCCTTCTTTTATCACATCTCTTATATTCTTTACCCATCTAGTGCTTATTTCACTCCAAGGTAAAAATGCTTGTAAACCTCCATATTCGTCTAGAGTAACATAACTACCATAATCAAAAATTTGTTTTACCGTTGCTATTAAAATATCTCCTTCTCTTGGTAACGGATGTTTATTGTATATCATTTTTAACTCATATCTCTAATAATTTCGCCTACTATTTTTGCTTTACCTCCAGTAGGATAAGTTATTTGTGTACCGCATGATAGGCATCTTACTGGAAAAGATGCGTGGCTGAAAATAACTTGCTCATTTCCACAGTTTGGGCATTTAACTCTTACGAATTTAGTCTTTGGTTCTGGGATTAAAACTCTAAGCTTCTTCATTTAATCACCTCAGCTAATTCTAGTTTTTTGACTCTTATTCCATGTTTCATTATTGTATAACCGCATTTTTGGCACTTGAACATTAAAACTTGCTTCTTTGTAACTTTAGCAAAACGTTTTTGTTCTGGTTTTCTTTTGCTTCCATATCCTAGATTCTTCCTATCGTATCTTCTTTGTCCTTCAGATAAGGTTCTTCTTTTTCCAGATTTATACAATGTTACGCTATGCTCTGTGTGAGTTTTACATCGTGGGCAATACATCTTTACAAGCTTAGGAACTTTCATATCAGTAATTTACTAATTTATAGGGGATTATATATTCTGCTGTCCATAATGAAATAGCAACTTTTATTGGTAAAAATATTATATCACCTGGATTTAGTACTTTATCCTTTATATTAATTTGTTTTGATACTTTACACATTATTCTATCTTTATTAAATACTATATTTCCAGTTAAAATTGATATATAAATATCCTTTAATTTTGAAAGAAAATCAAATACAAACGAGTCAAAATCAGAGCTTTTCAATTCATTTTCTATATATTTCCCTATTCTAACTTCAAAGATAGATTCTGCTATATCCTCATAAATTTTAATTTCTTTTTTATGAATTTCATCATTATATCTTAATCTAAGTTTTCTAAGTATTTCTATATCTTTAGATAAATTGTCCAAAGATATAGACGACAAATTTTCATTTTTTAATTCTTCAGCTAAAATTTCATCTAACATACAAAGTCACTTCTCCAAGATTTTTTAGCGTGGAATATATTGCTATAGATGTTTCAAGTTTTATAGGAGTATTTTTATAAAACTTTATTTTATTACCTAAGAGATTAAACTCTCCACTAATGAAGGGCTTGAAGACTGAAAATCCTGTAAAAGGAGAAAGATCTTTATTAAATGAAAACTTGAGTATGTCATTAATTTGTTTTACTATTAACCCTGATTTCCCATGTAAAGATCCAGGAATTCTGATTAATCTTTTAGTATCGATAGTTACTTGCTCATCTATTTCTACACCTTTTTTGTTCTTAGCCAATCTTCCGGGCCATCCAGGATCGCAAGGCTTGCCCTGATATTTAGGAACATTAAAACCCATTACGTATTCAGATATTTCCTTTCTAGCGTCAGAATTTAATAGTGCACAGTCTCCAGAACATTCTATGATAACGTGAAATCCCCTATTACCAGAAAAATATATTTTAGGCTTAAAATCAAAATCTTCTTTCAATATATCTACAAGGTCTATTGTTTTATCTTTTGCTATATTAATACATTCTTCAGTTATTTCCATATATTCTATAGTTTGAGATCCATCTTTTGGACATTTATCTCCAGAAACGTAATCACCGCAGACTGGACAAAAATTGAATTTTCTTACGTTGCAGAAATGATCAGCGTCTAAATCAAATTGTATATCAGCTCCCATCCATCCCTTTTCTTCCATATCTTTTGCCGAAGGCATTTGATATTTTGCTGAAGAGTAAAAGAGATGTAAAGGCAACGTTTTAGTTATAAATGATCTGAGCTCTATCTCATTGTTAAATGATAAATGTCTGACATACGTAGGAGAATCAAAAGGTTGAAAAGCAAATTCTCTAAGTTCCATATCAAAAGGTAATTCTAAATTAGCCTTTTCATAATATTCCCTAAATAAAGTCTTAACTAAATTATTCAACCCTTGGTGCAATGTAAAAATCACCATAACCTCCTTGAGGTAGCTCAAAGTGAAGCTTCAATGGTAATTGTGATCCAAAAAGAAGTTGTACTGTATCTGAGGGTTTTCTCATCTTAGTTGTATTTAAGATATATTCTATGCCATAATTACCGGTAGCGTCACTTCCTTCAGACTCTATTAAGCCTCCATTATCTACAGATAACTCTATCTTAGAAGATCCCATATCTCCAGTAACTTCAAAATAAAGTTTACCTCCTTCTGAACTTATAGTTATAGAGTCACCTAAATTAGCTAAGCTTTCTATAACGTCAGCAAATGTTACTGTTAACAGTTTTGCCTTAAATGGAAATTCTAAATTTATAGAAGGATTTTGTTGCTCTTGTGTTGTCAAGATAGGTAAAGAGAATATTCTTTCAAAATCGTCATTAATATCTATTTTTATTTTTTCTTGCGCAGTCTCTATTATTACTGAATCGTTTTTTCCTACTCTTCTCATTACTCCATTAATATCCTCAAGACTTACTCCATATGTTTCCTTTTCCTCAGATTCAAATTCTTCAAAATAAGCAGAAGGTAAAAATATGTCAATAAATACTACTCGCGAAGGATCTATGCCAGATACCTTTATTCCGTCTTTTGTGCTTATTATTGTTGCATCATCCATGAAGTCTCCTAATGTCTTAAAAATGTACGAAATTGCTGATGCATCGACTGCCTTAAATTTCATGATTTTATATAACAATTTTAAAGAGTATAAAGTTTAGGGGTCTTTATAATCTAGGGCTATTTTCTTCTGTCAGATAATCTTCTCCTCCAGCTAGTATTCTCTGTATTATTGCGTAAAGTTCATCGAATCCTATATTCTTTGTTGCAGAAACTGGTATTGGCGGATTATCTAGATTTTCTACAATAGTTCTTACTAACTCAAATGAGTAATCATCTACTACTCCTAATTCATCTATTAATTCTTCACCTTCTCCCCATGATGATATCTTAGCGGACTCTTTTTCATTTAATAAATCAATCTTTGATAACGCATCTATTTGAGGTAAGTTTAATCTGAATTTTATTGCACTTGATAGTAGCAATAAGGATACATAACTTCTTGCTTCTTTAGCTAAAAATGAATCCATAAGAAAGACGTTTACTGCTTTATTCTCTCCAGATATTAAAGAAGATATTATTCTTCCAGTATCCCTATACGCAAAGAGTTCAACTTGACCTGGTGTATCAACTAGCACATAATTTGCTTCTATATTATCTATGTCTTTTTTTATTTCTGCAGCCTTTGTAAGCACTAAATCTATAGATGCTATTAATGAGGAATTTGGACCTAGATTATATCTTTCCATAACTTCCAATGCATCAACATAATCTCTTATGTCAAAATCTGGCGCATAAGGTAATTGTTCTACTGCAGGATCTAAATTTATAACTGCGGTATCTAATCCTAATTGAAGAAGATAATCTTGAAATTCCTTTACCATTGTAGTCTTTCCAGCACCGGCTGTTCCAGTGAAGAATATAAAGTACATAATGTCTATTCTCGACTTTTAATCTTAAAAACTTCTTTGAAAAACTATAGATATGATTATAGTAGGAGGACCGGCAGCAAACGGTATTGATGAGAAAATTTCTAAGATTTTAAAGTACGATCTCGTTAAGGTTGAGCATAAGATATTTCCTGATGGAGAATCGTATATAAGATTTCCAAAATCTTTGGAAAACGAAGAAGTAGCTATTGTTCAATCTACGTATTATCCTCAAGATAAGCATCTGATTGAGTTATTTCTAATGATAGAGACAGCAAGAGATATGGGGGCATCTAAAGTTTCCGCAATTGTTCCATATTTAGCTTATTTAAGACAAGATAGGCGATTTAAAGATGGAGAATCTCTCAGTATAAAAACTGTCTTAGGAATATTAAACGATGTTGGATGTGACAGTCTAATAGTAGTAGAACCTCATAAGATAGACGCATTAAAATACTTCAATGGTGAAATAAAGATAATTGATCCAATACCTGCGCTAGCTAGAGAAATTAGGAAAGAAGTAGAAAATCCTTTTGTATTGGCTCCGGATAGAGGTGCCTTAAATAGAGCAGAAAGATTGGCTAAAGAACTTAATGCACCATTTACACATATAGAGAAAGAAAGAGATAGAACTACAGGGGAAGTAAGAATTAAAGAATTGCCAACAGATAATTTTACTGGTAAAGATGTAATTTTAATAGATGACATAATAAGTACTGGTGGTACACTGGAATTGGCGTCTATTACGTCGTACAAATTAGGTGCAAAAAAAGTAATAGCTGCGGCTGCTCATACTTTATTAGTTAATAATGCTTTAGATAGACTGAAAAAAGCTGGTGTTAAAGACATTATTGGGACTAATTCCGTAAAAGTCGAAGCAGAAATTAAAATTGCAGATATATCTGATCTAATAGCTGTAAAGCTATGAAATATGCGTTGCTTAGTGCTGAAGAATTATTCGTTTCGATGGCAGAAATCTCGTCCTTAGTAAAATCTAAAATATCGTTTTTTACTGGAGTAGCAATATTTAATGATTATAATGCAAGTATTGCTAAACATTCTTCTACAATTAAGTATTCTGGAGAACTTGTTTCAATATCGGATAATCCAGAAGATATTATAGAAAAGATAAAAGGAGAATGTTTTTCGGTTAAGCCGAATATCATAATGAATTCTCAAAAAGATAAATTTAATGAGATATATAACAAAATATTAGATAGTATAAAGCTATCAAGAAAATGTAAGATATTAGATCTAATATTTACGGACGGAGTTATCATAGCAGGTATTAGAGAAGATGAAAGGGATACAAAAAGCTTGAATATGCATGCTAAGAAACCTTTTTCTCAATCAGGCACTATGGACTCTTATACTTCTCGTTTATTGGTGAATCTTGCTAACCCTAAGAAGCAAGTTTTAGATCCCTTTGTAGGTGTTGGCTCAATACTTTTAGAAGCTGCATGGATTGGATATACATGTATAGGAAGCGACATAGATAAAAAAATGATAGATAAGACTAGATATAATCTGAACTATTTTGGTTATAATTGCGAAATTTTAGAGTCTTCCGCAACTAATTTACCTTATAGAGAAGTAGATAGTATAGTAACTGATCCACCTTATGGAAGATCTTCTAGTGCTAAAGGAGAAAAACTAGATAAATTATACGAAGATTTTTTCTTTGAATCAGCTAATAGTTTGAAAAAAGGCGGAAAGTTAGTTTTTGCTTCAGACTCTACTAGGGATTGGAGGGACAAAATAAAATCTAGTGGACTTAAAGTCCAAGCTGTTCACTTTATTTATTTGCATAAAAGTTTGAGTAGGGCTATTTATGTGGTGATAAAACCTTGATCGAAATTTATTTTTTAGGTACAGGTGGAGGAGCTCCTTCAAAAAGAAAATTACCTGCATATCTTATAAGGCGAAATGGATTTAGTGCTCTCTTTGATTGTGGAGAAGGTACACAAATAACAATGATAGATCATGGAATAAGCATTATGTCTATTAAATTAATAGCTATAACTCATTTGCACGCTGATCATGTTATGGGAGTTCCTTCTATTATTCAAACTATGGCAATGTATAGTAGAACTGATAAGCTTTATATAATGGGGCCAAGAAAAATTCAAGAATTTCTTAAAGCTAGTTTTGAAGGAACGTATTTTTGCCCTTCTTTTCCTATAGAGTTCATTGATCAATACGAAGATAATGAGATAACTATAAGACCTTTTAAAACAAAGCACGTTATTCCATCTCAAGGATATATTTTTCAGGAAAAAGAGAAAGTGAATATAGATAAGGAAAGAATTCAAAGAGATGGTATTAAAGACTGGAGAATAATAAAAGATTTAAAATCTGGAAAAGAAGTAAAAATTGGAAATAGAATCCTTAGGCCAGAGGATTATCTTATTAAAAAAGAAGGATATAAGATATCATATACTGGAGATACTTCAGGTTATGATAATGTAATAAAATCCGTGAAGGATTCGGATCTACTTTTGCATGATTCAACATTCTTAGATGATATAAATGCTGAAGAATATGGACATTCTACAGTTTCCATCGCTGCAAGAATTGCTCTAGACGCTAATGTAAAAAGACTTGGTTTAATACATATTAGTGGAAGATATGAAAATCTGTGTATTTTTGAAGAAATATCAAGAAAAATTTTTGAAAAATCTTTTGTACCTAAAGATCTTTCATATTATCTTTTTCGTTAGGTATAGGATTCTCCCAAAGAGGTTGGCCTTTTGACGTTTTTGGTGCTAGCCAATCTATTACTTTCATAGGCTCTTTATATTCTATAGTTACTATTATTGGACCTAAAGGAGATTCTTTTTCTTCATCTATAAAGGATATTATTCCAACACTTGCGGCTTGTTTATGAAGCATAAAAGTTATTGTATCGTCTTCTATTCCCTTAATTAAGTATTTTCTTGCTACATCTAGAATTCTTTCCTCTCGTAATATCTTATGGAATTTTTTTAAGCTAGCCAAAGAGTATGCTTCTTCTATCAGTAGCTTATTTAATTCTCTTTCCTCGATGATAATTTTCTCGTAGTCAAAGAAAGTTGCTATAGCGACTTTTATCTTATCTTCATCCTCTGATGGCCTTATTTCAGCCATCACGGTAATTTTAGTCATCTCAAAATCCTTTCTATAATATCTGTAGACTTCTTCTTAAATTCCTCTACTGTAGAATCGTTTACTACTACATAATCAGCCATTGCAATAACTCCGCCTATACCCAGAGAAATTTCATCAAGATCTCTTTTCCTTAAAATATTTACGTCTGTAGAGTCATCGGCTCTCATACGTGCAGTCATTCTACTATATCTTAACTGTGGCGATGCATGAATAGCGACAATTAAAGGTTCACCTATTCTCTTAAACTCTTCTACCTCCGCTAAGCTCCTTACTCCCTCAAAAGCTATTTTAGTAGTAGATTGAGTTATTTCTTCTATAGATAATCTTGCGACAACTCCGTCTCCATATATTTCTCTTATTCTTTTTGCATAATCCATTAATCTTTCTCCATATTTAGCGTCTTTTTCGTATCTTTTTCTTAGAGCGTCACCCATAGATATTACTGTGAAACCTTTTTCTTTCAATAAATTTGCAAAGAGAGTTTTTCCTGAACCTGGCATTCCTGTTATAAGAATTACTTTAATTATTGACCACCTAATTTTTTTGTTTAGAGGTTTAAAAGCATGAGGCTATTTATAGCTGTAGAAATTAAACAAATTCCTACTATTTTATCATTGATTAATAGTATAAAACAAACTAATGCTGACGTAAAGTTAGTTGATCCAGAGAATATACATTTAACATTAGCGTTTCTTGGAGAAGTGGAAGATTTGAAGTTGAGCAGAATTGAAGACTCAATGAATTCTGTAAAATTCTCTAAATTCAATATAGTTCTACGTGGTACTGGCGCATTTCCTAGTATATCTAGACCAAGAGTTGTATGGATAGGAATAGAGAAAGGTTTCAATAATATGAAAGATATAAGGGCACAATTAGTGAGTAATCTTAAGTTGAATGGTATAAAACCAGAGGATGATAAGGAATTTGTACCTCACATCACAATAGGTAGAGTTAAGGGTCCTAGAAATTTATCTGAACTAAGTAGTTTTATAATAAAAAATGCTAATGAGTTATATGGAGAAATGGAAGTAAACGAGATAAAACTGTTTAAAAGCACATTAACGCCCAAGGGTCCTATATATGAAGTCTTATACGCAATTAGAGCAAATAATTAATGAGGTACTAAGTAGAATAAAACCTACGAAGGAAGATGAGGAAAAAGTTCTAGAGAAAGCAAACGAAGTTATAGCTCATTTAAAGGGATTTGATGTACAGATACACGGTTCATTTAGAAAAGGAACGTGGTTAAAAGATGATGCAGATGTTGATGTTTTTGTATTTTTTCCCAAGAATGTAGGAAAAGAATATTTAGAAAAAGACGCTTTAAAGATTCTTAAAGATAGGCTTTCAGATTTTGATATAACTATAGCCTATGCAGAACATCCTTATTTAATAGTTAATAACAAAGGAATCGAAATAGATATAGTTCCAGGAATTAAAGTGGAAAGTGGAGATAAAGCTATAACTGCTGTAGATAGGACACCTTTTCATACGGAATTTATTTCTACACATCTTACCGAATCTCAAAAAGATGATGTAAGAGTCTTAAAAAGATTTATGAAAGGAATTGGTGTATATGGTGCAGAGATTAAAATACAAGGTTTTTCAGGCTACGTTAATGAACTTTTGATAGTAAAATATGGCAGTTTTTTAAATGTTGTAGAGAACGCAAAAAAATGGAAAGTACCAGTATTAATAGACCTGGTTAAACCACAGAAAAATTTTGATGCTCCAGTAATTATTCCTGATCCTGTAGATCCCAAGAGAAATGCAGCAGCTGCGGTTTCATTAAATAGTCTGGCAAAATTTGTTATAGCATGTAATTATTTTTCTAAGAATCCATCTATTTCGTTCTTTTACCCTCCAGAATCTCCTTCCGATATAATAAAGGGTGATATATTAGTTACCAAGATTTATATAAAAGAGAGAGCAGTTGAAGATCTCTTATGGGGTCAGATCTATAAAAATATAGATAAAATTAGGAACGAATTACGCGTATCTGGATTTAATGTAATGGATATAAAGGCTTATGGTAACTCTGAAATTGTTACTATAGCTATACAACTAGAATCTAAAAATATAGGGAAATACTATGTAAATCATGGCCCATTATTTTATATGATGAACGCTGTTGAAAAATTCATAAAGGATAATACAAATGTTTGGGTAGGTGAAGATGGAAGATTATATTCATTAAAAGAAAGGAAAGAAACTAACGCTGAAGAAATAGTTAAGAACTCGATATCGCTAAAATATACTTACAAATTAGAACAATACTGGTTAGAAAAGGAGCCAAGTGAACCATGTCTGAAAGAGTTTTTGAGAAAGACTCCAAGCTGGTTGATATAAAGTATTTTATTTATCCTAGTTACGATTACGATATTTACAGGGAACTCTTGGAAAACGGAATAAAGTATGCGTACTCTTTTGGCGATCTAAACTTAGGTAAGGTTAAAGTTATAGGTAAGGGCAAAACAGGCATAGTTGCCTTAATATCAAGTAATAGAGTAATTAAAATAAGACGAAGTGATTCACCTAAAGAAACGCTGGAATTAGAAGCTAAAATTCAGCAACGCGCATTTCCTTCGTCACCTAAAATATATCATTACGGTAAAAATTTTATAATAATGGATTATATAGAAGGTCGCAAACTTAGAAGGAATGACAGATCATATCTAATAGATTTACTTAAAAGAGCTAAGTACCTTGAAGATGTTTACATTGAACATATGGAGTTATCAAGACCCTGGAGCAATGTTATTGTCAGTACTGAAAGAACATATATAATAGATTATGATTCTGCGTCTTTCAAAGAGAAACCATATAATGTAACCAAAATTCTTTCTGCTTTTAAATTGAATGATATAGCTAAAGAATATAAATTGGGAAAGTTGGATTTTGATAAAATAATTTCTATTTTGTCATAGGATAGATTTTCTTTTTTAACGAAATTTTGATCTCTCCAACGTTAGGAATTCCCAAAGGATGGCCACATTTAGGGCATCTACCACCATAAATTGATTTTATCTCTGACGGCGTTCTCACTCCATAAAAGTCTTGTCCAACTTTCTCAAATTTATATAATTCATATCCACAATTTTTACATCTGTACTTTACAGGAATTTTTTCCACCTATTAAAGAACATGGAATAGATACGTTTTATAAATTCCACCCGTTTTACCAAATAACGTATTATGGGGTATGATGTAGTTTTTATAATTTAAAAGGGAGAGAGAGTAGGCCGAAAGTAAAAATATTATGATACGCATAACTTTTAAATGTAAGAGATCCTTTTTCTATTATACGGGGCCGTAGTCTAGCATGGACTAGGATGCCAGCCTGGGGATAAATTCCCTAGCCACCAGAACGCTGGTGGTCCCGGGTTCAAATCCCGGCGGCCCCACCTATTTTTCGTTGAATTATTCTTATGCTTAATAGCAAAACTATGCCTATAGTAATCATTATTGCTGATGCAGTAACTGCTACTTTAGGTCCATAATATCCAAAGTACTCATAGATTAAAATTGGTGCTGGTGTTACACCGTTAAATGGCGGATTTAAAACATAGTAAGCAATAATAGCTATAGATCCAAACTCACTCATTGCTCTAGACATGGCTATTAGCAAAGAAGTTATCATTCCTTTATAAGACATCGGCATAACAACTGAAAATAATGTTCTAAGTTCTCCTGCACCTAAGCTTCTGGCATAATTTTCGTGCGATCTAGGTAATGAATCAAAAAATCCTTTTAAACTTTGGATATAAATTGGCGCAGAAACGATAACCAGTGCAGCAGTTAAGCCAGGGTATGAATCAAAGAAATTTATTCCTAATTTTTCTAGAAAAATACCTATAGGAGTATAAGGACTATCTAAGAATACTAATGCTACACCAACTATAGGATGAGGAATAGATGCAGGAACATTTGCTAAAGAATCAGCTAAGAAATCATTATTTCTAGAAAGGTAATACGATAGTGGTGTAAATAGAATGAAATCTACAAAGACTGCAGTAGCAGAAGAAATTAATGTAAGAATCACACCATCAATAAAAGACATAGAAAACGCTTGGGGGGACTTAAATACAAAAAATCCCATATATATTAAAATAAGCACCGGAACTGCTAAAATTAGAGATAAAAAAATTCCTAATAACTTTAGGATGCTCATAACGATCCTGCTATCTTAAGATATCCTTCTGAAATTAATTTTGCTATTTGTGGTGGTACAGCGGTTGAATTAAATAATAATGCTGGATGTAATGGAGTTAGTCCATATTTACTTAATAAAGTAGAATTTTCTATTGTAAATGTTACGAACTGTAAAGCTTCTTGATAATTATTAGTAACCTTCGGTATAGTTATAAAGAGGTATATTGGTTCTCCATGTACTATTCCAGTATTTAGTTTGTAAGTAAAGTTATAATAGAAGTTAGAGTCAGCTACACAACCTAGGTTTAATTTATTTGGTAATGATATATATTCTAAGTGTTTTGCTATTGCAGCAGATTTATATATGAAAAGGAAATTTATATGCCCTGTGTCTAAAGCTGAAACGAAATCAGCAGCATTCGGTTCTGTGACATTTCCCTTATTATAGAGCATCCTATTGAAATAATATGTTTCATTATGATGATACAAATATCCTGCTATCTCTAAAATTATCCAAGCTCTAAAACCGGCTGGGTCAACGTTGGGATTAGATATTCCTACGCTAACCTTTCCGCTAGTTAGTACCTGGAAAAATGCAGACCAGTTACCTGAGTTAGCGTAATTAAGTGCTTCTTTAGCGTAATTATTGTTTATACTTGTATTAGTATATGCTATGGCCATATGGTCTGCTACGAAGGCTATAGCCCAACCTGGATTATCTTTTCCTAAATCTGTTACAGCTCCTAGCGCTACTGGTGTAAAAACGGTAACTCGAGATTTATTTCCTTCAATGCAAATTTCATGAGCTAATCCGAAGGATCCTCCTCCTTTTGGTGTAAGAACTGGTAT
>OGCG01001388.1_pt1 | contig 11923 bp, 9 predicted proteins | sample 1570061 | NCBI WGS metagenome assembly OGCG01 (sample SAMN06268698, study PRJEB24515) | hot springs metagenome | isolation source: Joseph's Coat, Yellowstone National Park, Washington, USA | place: USA:Joseph's Coat, Yellowstone National Park, Washington, USA
CCCGGAATATCTGAGGGTGGCCCCTTCGCATCTGAGCAAGCCAGCCGAGCCCGGCCGAGGCAGCCGAGGTGGCGAGCTCCAGGGGTCTGCGCAGGACAGCCGGGACCGGGACCCTGAGGCGGCCGGGACTTCCGAGGGAACCCGGGTAGCTGGAGAGGTCCAATTCGGTCTCTTCCTCGCCGAGGAGGCCGAAGCGCCCCCTATTCAAAAGCGAGCCTCGCTCGGTCGTAGGTGTGCTGCGCAAGGAAAGCTCTCCACCATTGCCTAGACCTTAGACCACCTTAGATGTGAAATGCATAAGAGTTGGATCTGAAAAGCCTAGGAAGATGTAAGGAGTTATTTACGGGACCAGAACAGCTATTGCGTTGGCACTCTGGTTTGGGGCTCTCCGGTTTGGATCGCCCGACCCTAGCCGAGGTGGCCGGCTTGGCTTCCATATCGGGACGGCTCGGCTTGCCTGGAGGCATTCCTAATCCCTGGGCGGCCAGGCGACAAGGCTGCCTTCGGCTTTGGCGATTGCCTCGAGCACCTCGAAGAACTGGGGGAAGGTCTTTCCCACGCAGCCTGGGTCTTCTATCTCTCCGCCCTCTCCGCCTGCGGCCAAGACGGCCATTGCCATGGCCACCCTGTGATCGCGGTAGGTGGCAAAGCGGGCCCTACGAGGCCGGCCGCCCCGGATCTCAATGCCATCTTCGAGCTCGTTTGCCTCTATGCCGGCGCGCCGGAGCTCGCTAGCTATGGCCGCGATCCGATCGGACTCCTTTTTGCGGATGAAGCCAATGCCGGATATTCGAGTGGTGCCCCTGGCAAAGGCGGCCGCCACAGCGAGAGTGGGGGCCGTGTCGGAGCAGTCCCTCATGTCCGCCGATATCGCTTCGAGCTCGCCCACCCCTCGTACCTCGATTGCGTCTCGATCCGCCCTGACCTCGGCCCCCATTCGAGCCAGGAGCTCGACGAAGGCCACGTCAGCTTGGGGGGAGTCGACGCCGAGACCCTCAGCCACTACTCGGCCCCCGCAGATGGCGGCCAGCGCGAAGAAGTAAGAAGCCGACGAGGCATCCGGCTCCACCAATAAATGAATGGGCCTATAGGAGCCCGGGGGCACAAGGAACTCTCCTTCGTCGACCTCTGCGCCAAAGCGCCGCATCAAGGCTGCCGTCATGCTCACGTAGGGACGGGACACCAACGGCGAGGTCAGCTTCACGGAAAGTCCCTTTGCCATGCGGGGAGCAGCCATCATGAGCCCCGAGAGAAACTGGCTAGTCGTATCGCCGGGGAGCGCAACCTCTCCTCCGAGAAGCGGTCCTCGGATGCTCACCGGTAATGACCCAGCTGGACCGGCCCTAACCTCGGCCCCAAGCGACCTGAGCGCTTCCAGGAGTGCTCCGAACGGTCGCTCCCTCAGCCTTGCCGAGCCGTCCAGGACGCAGTAAAACTGGCCGAGCCCGGCTATGGGAAGAAGGAACCTGCCTGTGGTGCCAGAGTCACGTGCGTCGATTCTCGCCGGTCCGAGCGGGATCGGTCCCCCCTCTACTTCCACCTTGAGGTGGGCTGGATCGGCTAGCCCCTTCGCCCCCATGGCGCGGATTCCTTCCATCATGGCCCAGGTATCGTCCGCGAAAAGACACCCTTCAAGTAGGCTGCGACCTGGCGCTTGTGCTGCGAGGACCAGCGCCCGGTTCATGATGCTCTTGGATCCGGGCAGCCGCAGGCGGGCATAAAAGGGCCCCCGGAGCGGCTCGATCGCTCTTGCCTCAACCGAAGCCATGGCGTGTTCCGATTCCCGATCACCTAGATCATGCCCCATTGGAGCTGGCCTCCGCCTCGAGCCGAACTGGCCTTCCCTTCCAGGTGGCGAAGAGGCCCGTGTGGTGCTTTATCGCCGCCGTGGCGGTGATGGCCCCGTAGATGAGCCCAGCAGCTGGCAGGCTCGCCGCCCATGGCCGGCTCAGTCCGTAGCGGCGGATGGTCGGCTGGGAAGAGGCGGCCATTGTGCTCCAGGCCAAGCTACCCAGCCGCGCCCAGAGCCCGCTTGCGACGGCTGCGGCTCTGAGCCGCCGATCCGAGAACTATCCCGCCCAGGCTCGCGGCGACAGGGCCCGCAAAGGAGATTGCGATGGCGCCGACCGTGAGCAAGGCGCGCAGCGGCGAGTAGCGGAGCTGTACGTAAGCCGATCTTTCTACCATGGACCAGATGTCAAAGAGGCGGCCATAGGCCCGCCTGCTTCGGACCCCCTCGCAGTAGCCGAGCCAGAGCCGTGCGCCGGCCCTGGCTCGAAGCGACTTGGCTAGAGCAATGTCGTCGATCAGAGCTCCTCGAATGGGCTCGAGCCCCCCGGCCCTTCGCAAGGCGGAGGCCTCCACCAGCATGCAGCCACCTGCGCCGGCCGCTATCGTCCCCTTGGCCACCTTGCGGAATGGATACAAAAGGCCAAAAAAGTAGACAAAGGCGGGCATCATCAGCTTCTCGGCCCACGTGACTGCCCTCAGCCTTGCCATTACCGAGACAGCTTGGCGGTGTTGGTGGCGGGATAGCTTGAGCAGTTTGGCCAGCACGTCTGGATCCACGGAGATGTCCGCGTCGACGAACCACAGATAGTCAGGTCGAAACTCCTCCGCTTCCGATACTCCGCAAGAAAGCGCCCAGACCTTTCCCGCCCAACCCAAAGGGCGCTCGCCGACTTGAATTAGGCGCAGAACTACGCCCTCCGGAATCGAGGCTCCCAGGGCCTCCTCGGCCGTCCGATCGTCACTTTGGTCGTCTGCGACCACAACAGCCACTGGACGGGCCGGCTTGGAGGAGGCGATCTCCGAGATCGTCTTTGCTATGTGGCCCTCCTCGTTTCGAGCCGGGACCACAGCTACAACCCTTGGCCAGCTCGAAGAACCGAACTCCTCCGGAGAAAGGGGGTCTAGTTCAGGGCCAGCTGACCACCACTTGCCCCCCCGCGCGAAGCTGCCGGCCCAGGCAACAAGGGATGCGGCTCCGAGGCGCCAAAGGGCGCGATCAGCGCTCAGTTGGCAGACTCCGCCTCGCCGGACTTGTAGAGGCGGCGCGCCTCTTCCAATCCCATATCGGGGGATGGCACTATCAGGTCGGAGGGGCGAAGGTCCTCTGCCGAGAGACGCTGTCCGTTTTGGGCAATCAGCCGGGCCAGCTCGGAATTGGCCGTGGAGTAGGCCTGGGCATCTCCGGACTCGAGGGCTGCTGCCAGTGCCGCATCCAAGCCGTCGAGGGCGGGCCTGAGCGAGGCGGGCAGGCTGTATTGCTGATCCCCAGCCACACGAACGATGATCTCGCCGTCGCTAGCCGCCTTTGGACCGGGCTGAGCTGCGTCGGGGGCTGGCGGGGCAGCCTGTTGCGCGGTGGCCGACTGGGCGGCCGACGGAGAGGATGGAGCGGCAATCTCTCCAGCGGGCTTCTGCGACTGTTCCAAGGCCATTTGCGCCTTCAGTGCGGCGAGCTGGTCGTCGACGCTACTCGCTTGCGCCTTGCGCAGTGCCCTGTCGATGTCGTCCCCACCCCCAAGTTCGGGGATGTCGGCTAGCACCCCAGTGTCGGCCAACTCGCCTACGGCAGCTGCTCGGGCTTGCATTTGGCTGATCTTGTCCTGGGCCCGCTCAAGCATCAACGAAACGTCTGCCATGTGCTCGGAGATCCCCGAGATGCCCTCGATTGCCTGAGCAGAGGCCTTCGCCGCGGTGTACTGGGCCTTCATGGTCTCGCGCTGAGTGCGGAAGGCCTCCACCTTGGCCTGCAGCTTCTGGCCAGCCAGTTCCAGCTGAGCCTCCTGGTTCTTCAGCTGCTCGATCTGAGGATCTAGGCTCTCCAGCTGGGACTTGACTACTTCGGCCCTCTGAAGGGCCGTGCGAGCCAGGTCCTCCTGGCCGAGGGCGAGAGCCTGGCGTGCCTGGTTCTGGAGCTTTTCGGCTTGAGCCTGCAGGGCGGCCTTCTGCCCCTCTAGTCTCTTTTCCGAGGTGAGCACGTCGGCAATGGCGCGGCGAATCTGTTGTAGCTGCTCGAGTAGCTTCTGATACGACAGGTCGAGGGCCTGGTTGGGATCCTCCACCTTGTCCAGGGCTGCATTAGCCTTCTGCTGGAATACCAGCGACAGGCGCCGGAACATGCTCATGGGTCCTCACGTCCTTCCAGCTCTACACCGCCTGATCAAGAAGCGATGATAGGCGCAAGGGGCGGGGGTGGGGTCTCCAACGACGCGGTTTCGGCCCCGGCGCATGCTAGACAGTTCGAGCGGGGAGCACTACGACGAGGAGGCGCTGGCGTGGGAGGTGAAGGCGAGCCCGAGGTATGGCACAGGCAGTCCTAAGCAGGCGTTCCCAGTCGCAGTTGGCGTTTCTCCAACGCATAGACCTCACTCTGGTTGGGGCAACCGTGGTGCTGGCGGTGCTGGGGGCGATAAGCGTCTACGCGGCGACAAAGGTCCCCCTTGCCCAGGCGGGGATATCTCCCACCTACGACTTGGTAAGACAATCGCTCTTCGACTTCCTTGGCCTTTTGGCCATGGCCGTGGTAGTGGCGATCGGGTATCGGGTTTGGTTGCAACTTGCCTGGGTGCTCTATGGCCTTTTGATCGTGGCCCTCTTGGGGGTACTGGCGATAGGCCATTCTGCCTTGGGGTCGGCCAGGTGGATCCAGGTGGGTCCGCTCAGCCTACAGCCCTCGGCTTTCGGCAGCACGACCCTTGCCTTGGTGACTACGAGCCTGCTCCTCAAGTTCGGGGACCGGCTGCGATTTCGCCACGTTGCCTTGGTGATTCTCGCGGCGCTGCCCGCGTTGGCGCTCGTATACAAGCAGCCGGATCTCGGTTCGGCCTTGTTGATGGTTGTCGTGGTGGCCGGGGTGCTCCTGGTCGGGGGATTGCGCTTCCGCCAGTTCATCGTCTTGGTTATCGCTGCGGTCGCGGTGGGCTTTGTTGCGGTGCACTTTGGTCTGCTCCACAGCTACCAGCTCAGCCGTCTCGTCGGCTTCTTGCATCAGGATCAGAAGTCCCTGGCCAACTCAGCCGCTTACCAGGTGACCCAGTCCAAGGCGGCCATCAGTGGCGGAGGGCTTGCTGGCGAGGGGCTGTTCCACGGAAAACTCACCAACCTCGGATACTTGCCAGAGCAGGACACTGACTTTGTCTTTGCTACTGTGTCCGAGCAGCTCGGATTCCTCGGATCTGCCACGCTGCTCGCGATTTATGCAGTGATCTGCTGGCGACTCTGGCTGATCTCTGTACGGGCCGCCGACCGGGCCGGACGGCTCATCGCTGTGGGGGCGCTTTGCCTGATCGCCTACTCCGTGTTCCAGAACGTGGGTATGAACATGGGGCTCATGCCCATTGCCGGCATCCCCCTCCCATTGGTCAGCTACGGCGGCTCCGCGATATTGAACACCTTCGTGGCCGTGGGGCTCGCCTTGAGCGTAGGGATCGAATCGAGAAGGTGAGCGAGACGAACGGTACCGAGGCGGCTCCCTGGGCGCGCATGGAGCTCGTGGACGTCGCTATGGACCTCCCGAGCCTGCACCCAATCGTGGTACTGACCTGCGTTGATCCGCCGCGGCGGGTGCTGCGCTTCCCGGTCGGCCTGGCCGAGGGTCTGGCGCTGTCGTGGGCTCTCCGGCGCGCAAGACCCCCCAGGCCGCTTACCCACGAGCTCTTTATGCAGGTCATGATCCGGACTGGCACGAGCTTGGAGTTGGTGCGAATCACGGACCTGGTCGGCAACACTCTTCTGGCCGAAGTCGTCCTCTATCACCAAGGGGAGCGCTTCAGCATGGACGCGAGGCCCTCCGACGCAATAGCGCTTGCGCTCCGCTCGCCGCTCGAAGTTCCCATCATGGTTGCCGAGTCGGTGTTGGCGGAGGCCGCCGACCCCGAGACCCTCGATGGCTCTCTACTAGAGGCCGCTCGGGAGGAGACGGCTCCGGCGGAGCAGGCCGGACTCGGCGTCGTCGGAGACTCGGACCAAGATGGCGAGCACCATGTAGTTGGCGACCAGGGAGGAACCTCCGTAGGCGACCCAAGGAAGGCTGAGTCCAGTGAGGGGGAGCAGGCGGACGTCCCCGGCCATTATGAAGAAGGCTTGCAGCCCGAGAACGGTGGTCATGCCGGTGGCCACGAGTTTGGAGAAGTCCCCGCGAGAGCGGAGCGCGGCTCTGAGACCGGCTCCCACGATGACTAGGTAGGCGGCCACCAGGATCACGGTTCCTGCCAAGCCGAGCTCCTCGCCAAAGGCAGCGAATATGAAGTCGGCCCAAACCACCGGGACCAGCCATGGGTGGCCAAGTCCAAGCCCGGTTCCAGCCAGGCCACCGCTTCCAAAGGCGTATTCTGCCTGGATGATCTGATAGCCGGTGGTCTGGGCTGTGCGCCAGGGGTCGAGCCAGATCGCGATGCGCTCGTGTACCTGGCCGAACATGTGTTCGGCAGCCAGCGCGCCCAAGACGAAGAGCACTGCTCCGATGACCAGGTAAGCGAAGCGACCGGTTGCTAACCAGATCATCGAGAGAAAGATCACAAAGATCAACAGCGCGAAGCCGACGTTGCGCTCCGCCGTCATGGCGAGCATGGCGAATCCCCAGGCAAGCAAAACCGGACCGAAGGCCCGCATGTCCGGCACTCGGTGGCGGCCCAGTCTCGCGGTGAAGTGGGAGAGCAGCTCCCGCTTTTCGGAGAAGTAGGAGGCGAAGAAGATTACGAGGGCGATCTTGGCTAGCTCGACGGGCTGGAAGCTGACAGGGCCGAGCCTCACCCAAAGCCGGGCTCCATTGATGGTCTCGCCTATGTGGGGGACCAAGGGCAATAGCAAAAGCCCCGCTCCTATGCCGAGCAGCATGAACCGATAGCGCTCCAGGTCGGCAGGCTTTTCCAAGAAGAAAAGAACCGCACAGTAGGCACCAATTCCGATCGCGGTCCAGGCGGCCTGGTAGAAGGCGAGGTGTGCGCCGGCCACGGCGGCCACAGCTTGGGCCTGGTCCAGCCGGTAGATCATCACCCATCCGAGCCCATTGAGAAGGAGGGCGACCGGCAAGAAGGTTGGGTCCGCGTTTGGTGCAAGCCACCTCGTAAAGAGGTGGGCCAGCAACGCGATGAGGCCAGCTGCCGCGCCAAAGACTCCAGCCTCTGTCGTCACCGTCCCGAACAGGGCCAGTTCCAAAAGCAAGAAGGCCCCTACGCTGGCGAGGAGCGCCAGGGCGATCAGGCCAAGCTCTACGCGTCTTGGGGCTCCGAAGTACAAAGCAGGAAGGCCAGTGCTCATATCAGCTCCAGGCGAAATGGGCCGTGGCACGAAGCCATCTTGGTTCCGAGCTGTCCATGGGCGGCCGGTCTCTAAAGACTTGGCTCAAAGGCCCGACCTGGTCCTCGGGGCCTCCTAGGAGAGCCTCCAGGAGGCCATATTGGACGACTTGGTTGGACGACTTGGCAGCCGGAAATTGGTTCCTCATGGGACCTTCGGCCGAAGATAGCCTGTATCGGATGAGCGAGGCGCGCCAAGCTGAGTCGTATGGAAGCTGGGGGGCTCCAGCCAAGGGGTGGCCGTCCTCGGGCGAGCCGGTCAGGTTCTTGAACCGGGAGCTATCCCAGCTGGACTTCCTCGACCGCCTCCTCGATCTGGCAGAAGACGACTCAGTACCCTTATTGGAGCGCGCCAAGTTCTTGGCCATCTTCTCTACGAACCTAGATGATTTCTTTCAGACCAGGGTGGCCGGTCTCAAGGACCAGGTGGCTGCAGGGCTGCTTTCCCTCTCGCCGGACGGACGGGGTCCTTCGGAGCAGTTGCGCATGATAAGGCGTCGTACCGAGGAGCTCTGTGCCCGCCAGGCGAAGATCTTCTCGGAACGGCTGGTTCCAGGGCTGGCCCAAGCAGGGGTTCGGTATTCTGACTGGGCCTCCTTGGACCGGGACGACCGAGAACACCTGGTGTCGGTCTTCGAGAGGCAGATCTTCCCAGTGCTCACGCCCTTGGCAGTTGATCCGGCGCATCCGTTTCCCTACATTTCGAGTCTCTCTCTGAACCTGGGCGTGATGGTGAGAGATCCCGTGCGCGGCGATGAGCGCTTCGCCCGGGTGAAGGTGCCGCCGTTGCTGCCGCGATTCGTGGTGATGCCCGACGGCGAGCGCTTCGTGCCCCTCGAGCAGGTGATCGCTGCTCACCTCGGACTGCTCTTCTCGGAGATGGAACTTGGCGCGCAGGTCGTCTTCAGGGTGACGCGCAATGCGGACCTCACCTTATCCGAGGGAGAGGCTGACGACCTCTTGGCTGCTGTGGAGATGGAGCTCCGGCGGCGGCGGTTCGGCAAGGCTGTGCGCTTGGAGGTAGAGGAGGGTGCCCCCCCTGAGGTGCTCGACCTTCTGGTGCGGGAACTCGAGTTGGCGCAAGAAGATGTCTACCATCTGCCTGGGCCGCTCGATCTCGGGGGATTGTGGGCGCTTTATGGCCTGGACCGCCCCGACCTCCACGAGGAGGCTTGGGCACCGATGACCCCTCCGCGGCTGGCAACGGCCGGCGATGAGCCAGCGGACCTCTTCTCGGTCCTAAGAGAGCGGGAGGTGCTCGTGCACCACCCATACGACTCGTTCGCCACCTCTGTCGAGGCCTTCATATCCCAGGCAGCCCACGACCCTAAGACCTTGGCGATAAAGCAGACGATCTACAGGACAGGCGGCGAAAGCCCGATAGTCGCTTCACTGATCACGGCTGCGGAGTCGGGCAAACAGGTGGCTGTCTTGGTAGAGCTGACCGCTCGCTTCGACGAGCAGGCGAATATAGCCTGGGCCAGGGCGCTCGAGGAGGCCGGGGTTCATGTCGTCTACGGCCAGGTGGGACTGAAGACCCACGCCAAGGCTGCTTTGGTCGCAAGATCCGAAGACGATGGCGTCCGGCTCTATTGCCATGTCGGAACTGGCAACTACAACTCAGAGACTGCCCGCACCTACGAGGACCTCGGCTTGCTCAGCGCGGATGCCGATCTCACCGCGGACTTGGCGGAGGTTTTCAACTTCCTCACTGGCTTCAGCCGTCCCCGCGCCTACCGAAAGGTCTTCCTCGCTCCCTTCGGCCTGCGCAAGCGCATCTTGGAGCTGCTCGATGCCCAGGCGCGCCTCGGTCCTGCGGGAAGGGTGGTCATCAAAGTGAACGGGCTGGACGACCCGGCGGTGATCGATGCTCTCTATGCCACCTCGCAGGCGGGTTGCCAGGTGGACTTGGTGGTGCGGGGGATCTGTTGCCTGAGACCCGGCGTACCAGGGCTTTCGGAGAACATCAAGGTGAAATCGATCGTGGGGCGGTTCTTGGAGCACTCGAGGATCTTTTGCTTCGGCCAAGGCGAAGAGCCTGGAGGTGCGGACCTTTACATCTCCTCGGCCGACCTGCGTAGCCGGAACCTGGACCGCCGCATCGAGATGATGGTGCCTGTGACCGAGGCTGAGTCTCGCCGGCGGATCTTTGAGGTGTTGGAGGCCTGTCTGGCTGACGACACCAACTCCTGGGAGCTCGGACCGGAAGGCGCCTGGCGGAGGGTCCCTCGCCAAAGGGGGATATCGGTGCAGGGGCTCTTGAGAGAGCGGGCCCTCGAGAGAGCCAGGCGGCGGCGGGAGGCCGAGGCACCTGAGACGTCGAATGTGGCACAGCCCAGTTGACGCCAAGGGCCCCTGGTTGGTGCCGGAGGGCGGGGCAGTTCCTCGGCTCGTCCTGGCGGCGACGGAAGAGGGTATTGACCGCTCGGCTGCGTTGTATTTCGATACCCCCGATTTCCGCCTGAGCCGCCAAGGCGGCTTTCTCGCAAGAGCTGCTTGCGGGGAGAAGTGGCACTTGTGCCTGGCAGCAGGCGGGGAGTCGATCTGTCATGTTGGTGGTAGCGGACGGGGCATCCCAGAAGATCTCCAAGGGGCCCTGGCTTTGTTGGTAGGTGATGATCCCCTTGGAGCCCAGGCCGAGCTGGAGGTAGTAGAGAGGCGGGGCGTTCTGCGAGGGGACGTGGTGCTCGCTCAGGCCAAGGCGAGGGTCCTAAAGGGGCCGGCTGGTGGAGCGGGAAGGCTTTCGGCCATCTGGCTAGAGGGTTCAGTCAAGGCCGTCTCAAAGCGCGCTGCCAAGCTGACCAGGAAGCTTGGCCCTCCGGCGCCAGTGGTAAGCCCACTCGGCCTAGCCCTGGGCGGAAGGCCGGCCGAGGCGGCAGCATGGCTAGCCCCGCCCTTGCCCAATGCGGCGGGGAAGCTTTTGTCTTGGCTTGTGTCGGGCGATCTGGTCCGGATCCAGGTTGCTGCGCTCGGGGCGATGCTGCGCCGGGATCCCGAGGACATTCATCAGCTCCGGGTTGGACTTCGCCGGCTTTGGGCGCATCTTTCCATGTACCGGCCCTTTTTGGATCGCTCTTGGTTGGAGGGGGTAGGCGAGGTTGCCTCCAGCCTTAGGCGTCTAGCTGGGCGCGCTCGGGATCTCGACGTCCGCGCGGACCTGGTGGCCGGCCTGGCGGGAGGGGGGCTAGACGAACAAGCCATGCGCGTCTTCCGAAAGCTGGAGGCCGAACGAAGCGAGGCGCGCCGAAAGCTGGTGGAGGCCCTGGGCTCGGCAGAGATTCGCGGGTGGCTAGAAGAGCTGCGGGCGGCGGTATCGAGACCGCCTTGGTCAGCCGAGTTGCCCCGATCCGATCGCCGCTGGGCCAAGAGGAGAGTCCAGCGCTCCTGGAGACGCCTGGAGGGCCTGCTTTGGCCGGGGGAGGACCCAGCAAGTCTCCACAGGCTTCGGATTGCGACGAAGCGCTGCCGCTATATCGCGGAGGCCGCCCACTCCGCCGGATTAAAGGGCGCGGGGGAGCTGGCCTCGGATCTCGCCGGCTTGCAGGATGCCCTTGGTAGAGAGCGGGATCTCACCGCCGCCAAGACCTGGCTGGAGCAAGAGGTTGCAGAAGCTGGTTTTGCGGAGGCCAAGGCACTTCGGGCTTTGCTCGTGGCGCTCGAGGCAGAGATTGCTTCGGCCAGGGGGGCGCGAATCAAGGTGCTCTCCAGGCTCCAGACCCGCCAACAGCCTGTTTCGATCTAGCCCGTCAGCCTATCTTTGGCGCTTAGCTTGATCTTTATGGATGTCGTGGTCCGCAAGCGCCTCAAGCCCCGTGAGCTGGTGGAGGTAGTGAGCCTGGTGATGGCCGCAGGGTGCTCAGAGGACCACCGACCTCTGGGGGAGCACAAGTGGCTGGACCTGGTAGAGGGGGGCAGGGAAGGCTTCCTAGCTGTGCTTGGCCGTGAACCGGGTCATACTCACCTAGTCGGATACGCCCAGTTGAGTAGAGGCAAGCCGGGGAGCTGGGCAGTCGAGGTGGTGGTGCACCCTCACCATCGAGACAGCGCTGGGAGCGTATCGAGGCATCTCCTGGAAGAAGTTGTCCGCCAAATCGCTCGGCAGGGCGGAGGCCACCTGCACTATTGGGTGCCGAAGCCGTCGGAGGTCGACTACGAGGTAGCGGCCTCCCTTGGGCTGTCGCCTGGAAGGGAGCTTTTTTGCTTGGCGAGACCGCTTCCACTGCCAGGCGAGCTTCGCGAGCCGGCTTCTGTGCCAAGATGCGTGCAGTTTCGGCCCTTCGTGGTGGGTCAGGATGAGGCGGCATGGCTCGAGCTGAACAACGTCGCGTTTGCGCACCATCCAGAGCAAGGGGGCTGGGACATGGCCACACTTGTTCGCCGTGAAGCAGAGCCGTGGTTCGATCCCGCCGGGTTTGTGCTCGCCGAAGCGGATGACGGTTCACTGGCTGGATTTTGCTGGACGAAGCTACATGCAGAGAAGGATCCCCCAGATGGCGAGCTATATGTGCTGGCAGTCGCCGAGTCCTGGAGAGGCAAGGGTTTGGGCCGGAGCCTGATGATCAAGGGGATCGATTACTTGGAGTCCAAAGGAGCTTCCCGAGCCATCTTGTACGTGGACG
>OGCG01001389.1_pt1 | contig 11918 bp, 7 predicted proteins | sample 1570061 | NCBI WGS metagenome assembly OGCG01 (sample SAMN06268698, study PRJEB24515) | hot springs metagenome | isolation source: Joseph's Coat, Yellowstone National Park, Washington, USA | place: USA:Joseph's Coat, Yellowstone National Park, Washington, USA
CGACCCCCAGACTAGGAAGGATGATTACTTCAAGGATTGGGGTAGGGGTATCCTTCGGATTAGTGACATTATCCTCGAGATTGTTAAGGCTCGGTGGGGTTAGTGGAGCCTGGTGAACTGGCGGACATTCTTAGGGCTAATGAGAGCCATGCGTTAATCATTGGGGCTCCTGGTACTGGGAAAACCACGCTAATCAAGGCAATGATTGGCGCCAGGCCAGACGCCCGTGTACTCGTTATCGACTACATGGGTAACTACAGGGACTTCACCAAGTACTATGGCCCATTCCCAATCAACCCACTTGAGTTCATTAGGCCAGATGACATGATTGATGTTATTACACAGTCCATTAAGGCAACGTACTCAGACATGGATAACCCCTGGACTCCAGCACAGCAGTTGATTATTCTAAACTGTTTTAGTGATAGGCAACCTGAGGGTGTTAGGGGTAGGGCGTCCTGGTACCCAGCCCACTCTATACCTGAAATCATTAGGTGTGTTAATGAGTTCGAGTACAGTAGCCTTGATGATGAGAATGCAAGGAAGGCTGTCCTCAGGAGGATTAAGCAATTTAATAATCTCCTCTGGGCTACTAGGACTCATGGTTTGTTTAAAGCCTGGCTCCTTGGTGGGTTGAATGGGAGTATTGGCATTGACCTTAGTGGTGTTAGCCTACCTGAAGCCGTAGCCTACGTGTACACGCTCCTAGCCATTATTGCAAGGGGTCGTGTTGTAAAGCCAAGCATCGTGGTTGTTGATGAGGCTCATTACTTCATGCGTATCGAGGGTAGCCTATTCGAGGAGGCCATCCGTGTAGCCAGGAACCTTGGCATTAATATTATTGCCATTACACAGGGCTTCAGTGATGTGGAGGATAGGAGGAGCCTTCTTGAATTGTTTAAGACATTCATAATATTCCCCACAGTCCCAATGCTCTACAATGGGGGTAGGATGCTTTTCGATGTTAAGCCAACCACCTTCACTGAACCCCACACTGGGCTTGTGGTTATTTTAGCAACTAATGCCGAGTTCCACAGGAGGTTCCTGCCACCGAACGCTAGGGGTGGGCCTGTCCTGAGTACTACTATTAAAGTCGAGCCAGGTAGGCTTAAGCCTCTTGGTAATGCCCTTGTTGTTAGTGGTGTTAGGGTTGGTTTGCCAGCTTACGATGGTGGTAGGGTTAGGGACTACATTGCGAGGAACATTACACCATTAATCCAGGCTGAGGCTGGGGTCATGGTTCAGTAAGGCTTATTTAGGAGCGTATGCCTTACTCATGATGCCCCGGGGCAGGAGAATACTGCCGAAACTATACGGTTTTTTGGGGGGAGTAGGCAGTGGCCTACTGTGGCATGTAATCGACCCACCGAGGATATTGTTCTACGCAGTGGAGGCTGTGTTGCTAACAGTGGCGATACTGCTACTCCCCCGCTCCCCCAAACTCCTAATCTTAACCCAATTAGCCAATTAACTAATGCCCACACAATCTAGCCTAGAGGCCCAAACCCTTAGGAGGCTAATAAGGGAGTACATTGAGTGTGTAACAGGTTTTAGGACGGGGGATTGTGAGGCATTGGGGAGGAGTATTAGTAGCATTGCCGAGTCGATGAGTGGGCAGTTGGCTGGAGACGCCCTCAATATTGTTAATGATGATGCATACACCCCTTAACACCTAAACCCTTATGACCCCCTTCCCCGCCTTGAGGAGTGATGCTTATCCCTTATTAAAACCCTCCCCCTAAGAACCTGCCCACGCCACCTAGCAAAACTACCTGCATGAATACACTTAACCGATTACATGGTTAATACGCAAATAAACGGCAACTGAAGGAAAGAGGAGGGAAATGTAAGAAATAAAGAAAATTTGATTTTTAATCTTGCTCTCTGTTATGTTCGTTATCTTATTGATCTTCGTGGATTACTTTCAAGCCTAATAACGTAGCCAATTCCTCAAATTCTTTAGCATGTTCGCCATAAAACACTACCCTATGCCATCCTAATCTCCATCTAAATTTTTCAGCAATCTTTGTGGTATTGGCTGATGCTATGAGCATTGTTGCGCATACACGCTGAAAGTACTCCGTACGTATTGCTCTTCCTCCGTGTATTGTTAATATTCTCTCCTCGGGGTCAAAACCAACTACCGTTATTGGTTCATTTATCGGTAATTTAACGTGTACCGAGGCATGCTTACTGCCGCCGTGTGCAGTGGTAATTACATATGGAACCTCTGGTTTAGTGCCTCCATGAGGATTCGTGGGCGCGGTACAGTGGTAATAAGCCATCTCACCCTTCATCTCATTAATACTAGGATCGTTTAAAAACCCATGTTTATTTAACATATACTTACCAATTAGTAGGACTACGGCAGAGTAAGGATCACCTTCACATACAGGTATTACGTTATCATACCATAGCTGCATGTAGGCTAAGCATGGCCATGCATCCAAATACCTACTATTATAAAGTACTATGCAGTCTACGGCGACGGCTGCGGCGTTTAAGTCATGTGCAAGGTTCTTTAATGCAATGTATAGCTTAGCAGATTTTACAATCTCTTCCCTAAGCGGCTCCTGCACAGCCTCTGCATTTTTAATCCAATCCTCAACTATCTTCATTGTATCTTCCATACTCACCTTATCATAGTATTTCCCTCTGAATTCAGTAACATCCATAACAACTGGGATGATGCCCGTTAATGCTGTGATTGATCTAAATGTTGAGATTATATCAACACTAAGCGGGTACTCAATGTCAGTATACCGCTTTACATCTGGCCCTAAGATAAAAATAACCCTAGATCCCTTTAACCTAGCAATAGTCTCCAAGAGCTTCACCTTACTAAGTACACGGTCATCAGTGACATCATCCGTCGATATACCAATAACGGGGTAACCCTGCTCCTTAGCCCTTGGGTACTCAAGTAAATACTCACCGGAGCCTCCATAAGTCTCAGCAATTATAATGGTGGGTTTACCACTATAGGTTATTGGTCTTAAGAATTCAGGTATTGATGCAAGAACAAAAACAAGAAAACCAACAGCATTACCTTCCCTTGAGAGGAATATATTCACATCATCTATTGTAGATAATTCATAATACGAAAAATCAATTGAAGGATATAGTTTTTCAAGCTTGTCTTTCACACTTGATACAATTGCACTATGCGGTGGAGCTATAAATGCAACAGGTATATGTACCCTTCCTGCTACAGAATTGCCAACGAGCCTGCTGTTTATTGACATAGCAAGTATGCTTTACACGCACCCCCTTTAAATACTTCCCTCTCACTAACCATTCCTTATTTTATTATAATAACATTTTTATGATTAATGATGCTAAGTTGAATATGCAATTAATTCCTACTAGGGGAAATCATTAACCTAAGAACCCCTAACCTCACCCTGATCTTCTTTATGGGGGTTGGAAGGGATAAAGGAAAGAAGGGAAGAATTTGATTTGAAAGGGAGATGAGGTTTAACCTATGCTTACCTCCTCCTCATTGCTATCAAAGCGGCCACAGCCGCAACAACAATGACTATGACTACTATTCCAACTACCAGTGCTGTTGATATTACTGGTTTTGTCACGGTTACCGTGCTTACTGCTGTTGTTGTTGATGCCACTGTTGAAGTCACCGTGCTAGTCACCGTTGCCGTTGAAGTCACTGTTGAAACAGCAGTAGTGGTAGTCGTAGCCGTAGTGGTTGTCGTGGTCGTTGATGTGGTAGTGGTGGTAACTGGAGTAGTGGTCGTAGTAGTGGTCGTAGTCGTAGTGGTGGTTGTGGTAACTGGAGTATACGGAATATGGAAATACGAAGCAACACAAGCCTGCAAAGAAGGATCTGGACTTGGTAATCCTAAGAAGGCTGCGTACTGCGGGTACTTCGTCCAAAGTGAACCGTTAGCGATGGCTTGGGCTAGTGGTGGTATTTTACCAGGTGGTGCATATGCACCTTCTAGTACCAGGTATGTTGGTATTCCTGCCCAAGGTACACCTGGGTTTTCAAACATCCTGAATAAACTATCGAAGAATATTGTACCGTATGCGCACTTAAATAACCAATTAACATCAACCACGGAGGTCTGGTACTCAGTTGATTCCCAATTAGTGGCAATGAACATTACCGGTGCCCAGTACTCGTACCATGAGAACAATATCTTAATTAACTCAGTGTAATCACTTGAACCTGGGGCAGCGGCCGCAAATGCGGTTAACCAGTTGGTGAAGTTTATGTAACCAAGAGTGTTATTAATGCATGTGACTATTGTGCCATTCAGCACGGGTAGGTCTGTTATTGTAACTGGCTTACAGTACCAACCGGTCACCTCGCCATTGGTCACATTGGGGAATGCGAAGGTCCACGGTATCGAATTATTCTCACCAGCCTGCGTAAACTGCCCAAGCCAATAAGTGCTTCCAAACCAAGTCCATGCACCCCAATAGCCATGGTAATAGGCTCCCCAGACTATTGACGACTCCCAGTCAAGACCAGGATATGTGGTTCCGTAGAATACCCCAGGATCTTGCGCTATTAATTGCCCGGTTATGCCAAACTTGCCTAGGTAGGTTAATGCAGTAGTCGCCATTTGAATCCAGTTAGTTATGCCCGATGGACCGTAAACATTGCCTAATGTGAGTGGTGTTCCATTGGGTGTGTACCATTGACCACCCTTCATGTAGAAGCCCATACTCTTAAGAATCTGGGCAGCCTTAGCCGGGTCATAGGGGCACTTAAACAGTATACTCCTAATGGACTCAGGGAACGTGTCAATCATTATTGAAGAAACTGGTGCCAGGTAATCATCAGTTATACCAATTGGGTTATATGAGTCCAATGCCGCAGTCCTATTAACGGCGTAGCAGAATGCTGCACGCCTAACAGCTGGTATATTCCATGGGTAGTAGTAGGGGTTAACGAGAATACCGTAAATCCAGAAGGTTGGTAAATAATACATTGACCAACCAGGTGTGCTGTTTATAGTTGCAGACATGGCTGATGATGCAGACATCCATATCCAGTTAGCTTTATACCCCTTAAGTAGCGTTAGCCACGGGGTAGTGGTGAACCAGTTCTCTATCTCTGGGTAGTAGTTCCATGTTCCAAATGGGTATGCCTCATACCAGGCTTTAAGTAGGTTCTGAGGCTCCACGTTGATTGTCATTACGAGTGATGTTGTCATTGATGTCATGTAGTATGGCCCTAAGCCATAGTATGGTGCTACGAATTTCGTAATGTTATTCTGGCCGAAGAACGCTGCCTGTGTCACATTCATGGTTTTCAATGCATCAATAGCCCACTTCCAGACGGGATAAGGTGTATTGTATATTGGGTTTGTTAGAATGCCATAGACTGTACCTGGTGAGTACTTTTGAATCAGGAACTGTATTGTGTAGTTGTTAAGCACCCTAACATCCTCATCAGCGTAGGTGTTGTTTATGAATGGGTAGTACCAGTAGAATGCCTTAATGCCAATGTAGAAGTATGCGTATGCATCCCAGGCTGTGAAGGGTATTGTATTAGTACCGTTGAACCAGTAGAACCCCCTCCTAAGGTATACTGTCAATACTGCACTACCATTGGGGAGGACTTGAATGGTCCAATTCTCAGCTAGGACCGGCCAGAATTGACCGGTGAAGGTATTGTACCATGCAAATGGTTCATAACTGGTAGTCCACCACAACAGGTTACCCGGCGCGTATGGGTTCCAAACTGGTGTCCCGGGAACGTAGGTGAAGTAGGCTGGCGTAGGAACAACGATCTTTACACCACTCTGCTGGGCCTGCACCACCGCCACTGTTAGTGCTATTGCCGCCACGGCAACCGCAATAACTAGTCTCCATGCGGATCTATTCATGGTTGAATTGACATTGCTAATGCTTAAAAGTATTGATCGAATGAACGAACCCTAACATGTTCGATCCTCACTATTTTAACGGTTATAGTAAACCTTACCATGCCTATAAAACATGTTCAGGGTTATTAATACTGTTAATGCTTTAATGCAACGTTATTCGTGTTTAACCATGAATAAGGTGGATGAGAATAGGAGGAGGGTTTTGGCTGGTTTAGGTTCCGCGGCGGCTGGCCTGGCGCTTTACTCCGTTACCCGTGGTACTGCCTATGCCTACACCAGTCAGCAACCTGGTAATGAGGTTAGTGACAACATCCTGACCTCTATTGAGGATTGGTTTAAGAGGATTTTCGGGTTTAGCCAAAGAACAACCACAACAACCACCACGGCTGCGCCAATGGTTACTCTGCCTAGTGTTCGTTCAGCTGGTTTTGGTTGGGAGGTTGTTAACCTTCATAATAATGGCGCAGACATGGTTGTTGGAGTCACTGAGGACATGATAATCCACTGGTTCGACATGGACGTCTCATACATGTTAACCTCACCACCAAGTAGCGAGGGGTTTGTTGAAGTGCTTTACACTGTTGGTGTGACCAGCACTACACCGCAATTCACGTCACCACCGCAGGTTTACCAGTCACTGCCACCTGCCGAGGGCTTTACGGGGGTTACAATCGTCAACCCCAATAACCTCCAGACTGTGGCCGATGCTTATCCTGGTCAAGGCTTCTTAACTAGGCTCATCCTTAAGTCCTGGGTTCCTAAGGATGGTACCGCATCCCAGGTTCAGAGGCATGTAACACTATACCCAAACATGCTTGTTAAGAGTGGCAGCTACATAGTCTTCCACATGGACCACGCAGGGGTGGTTTCGGTGGACTCTGAGATCCAGGTAACACTAGGGTATAGCATAGTTAAGAGTTTTTAGCTGGTGGGCCATAGGTTAATGACCCTACTTAAACCCCTCCTTAATGTATACCCATCAGCTAGGTAGCCAATCACGTATGAACCCATGATTACACTGCTCGATTCTATGAAATCCGTGCCGTGTGGGTTAGTGTTAGCATTGTTAACCCTGAATATGTTACCACCACTGTTGTCAAGGATACCCAACTCCGAGTTATGCTCAACAACGTTTATGACGAATTGATTCCACATGGAGTTCATGGCTGAACCATTACCATTCTCGTCAAGCACAATGCCACGTTTATTACCGTAAATGTGTTGAATAATGAATGTGTTCGCCTGAACGCCGAGTGGTGTCTTGCTGTTGCCAAGCGTAACTAGGCCATCATTATTAAACGTGATTATGCCTATGGTTACAATGTTGTTGAAGAACCCGGCTGTGGGTAACCCCACTATTGATGGGTAGTTGTCCGGATTCCCTCCCTCATTAATCACTACCCCAGCCTTAGCCGCATACGATACCCCAGGTAAATTAACGACACTGTCATTCACCTGAGCCATCACCAAGCCATTAACATTACCAGCGCCACTGGCGTTAATGTAAGGTAGGCTGATCTTTGATAAGTAGATTTGAGCCCCTGCACTTGGTGAGAGAACCACCATAGCCGAGGCACCGCTAGCTGAGAATGAAGGTGACGCCTGTATTACTGAGCCGGGCTCAGAATTAATGTTAAGGAAATTGTAATAAGGTGCATATGGGCTTAGGCAACTCCTGAAGTCGATGGGTTCACTTATTTCGTAAACCCCAGGTTTAATGATGATGCCTATCCTGCAGTTACCACTATTAGATAAGCAGTCATTAGCAACATAGCATACCGCATCCTGTATGCACGCAGTGGCCGAGTTAAAGCATAAACGCTCACCACGCCAATTAACGGCATAGTATAACCCACTTTTCTCGTAGACAACAACATGACGAGCAAGCAATTCGCCAATAAACTCATACTCACCTTGAGGCGTCGTTACCTGGGAACCAACCACTGAGCTACTATGTCTAACCAGGTCATAACCTAAGTAAGCCAAACCACCCACCCCCACTGACGCAAGGGCAGCTTTAATGAACCTCCTCCTATCCATACCCCTTGATATCTCAATCACTTTTAATTATTGAGGTAATGGTAGGGTACTAACATGTTAGAAACTCATGGCAAGAATTTAGTTCACTACTTAAAATTATTAAAATTAACATGTTCAATCTTTAACATTGACTCAATAATTAAAAATAACTAAACTAAACATCAATTCATGGGCACTAAATTAACGCCATCAATCGATGTAATGATAGTCAGGGATAAGGATGGCCATGTGAAAGCCATTGATAGCGGTGGTGATGTGATTTGTATCGATAGTCCTTCAAGCTGTGTACAGGAGGCTATTAACCATGCTGCTGATGGCCAATCAATAGTTGCCATGGGGAGTGCCTCAAGCTTAGTTATCAATAATAAGGTAACGTTACCTAATGGTAAGTCTAGGGTTAGGCTTATTTTGGGTGAAGTAAAGTGCAATGTATCAAATTCACCATGCATATTCATTGATGGTCACAATAATGAGGTATCGATACAATCTTTACTTAATATTGGTGAAACACCCGTGGGGTTAGAGGTGACTGGCCATAATCATGTTATTCGCATAGGTGTTATCGGCGCCGAGAATAAGCCTAATAATAATGAGGGGCTACCATGGATGTTCATGGATAAAGCCGTATATGCACACCCACCTTTTGATAGAGATGGTTACTCAGGCTTCTTAAACGTAGAGGTAGGTTCAATTCACTGTGGTTATCGTGATGCTGATTTAGGTAAGAATGTAGCGGTATGCAGGGGTATAGTTATTGAGGGTAATGATGAGAGGGGTTATAGCATTGAGGGTAGTGTTTTTACGGTTAAAGGGTCTATAAGGTTAGCCAAGAGGGGTTTGGAATTGGGCACCTCAGTTTTCTGGGATAGATTCTACTTGGACATAGACCCAGACTTAGCATTGGGCTCAGATTACCTAATATACTTTAAAGATGGACAATACGACTGCTGCTCATCACCAATAAGGAAGACCCAGCCATATAGGACCCAGCATGAGGGGGCAGCCTTCAATACCATAGACTTATATGGTTGGACACCACCCGAGACGCGTAAGGTAATTTACTTCGGTAAGCATGTACTAGGTAATAGAATCTCAATATCGGCTATGGTGAATTCATCAATGATGGAGAATAAGGATGATTCATTTAGGAATTACGTAGTGAACCAGGCATTTTCAATACAGGGTTTAGGCAACAGCGGCTTAATGAGTAGTACGGATGGTGTAATATACCTATGGAATAGTGGCACTAACGTTAATGCACCATCAATAGCCCTTTCACGTGATAACCCATTGTTAGGAAAGCTTGAAGTAACAATGGGCCTTGGTAAAAACCTCAGTTACTATCTTAAGGTGGGTGAAAAGGAGTATATAGTGGTTAATCGTGAAGGAGTGGGCAAAATGGGTTTACCAGTACTGCTAAACTGCTCCTCACTACCACGTGAAGGTGAATATACCGGCCAGGTGTATGTATGTAATGATGGGTTAAAGTGGAGGATTGCAGTATGGGTACAGTCTAAGTGGATTTACCTCCCAACCACTTAATAATAAATTTTTAAAATACTTATAAAGTTCAGTGTATGGTAGGATCCTAACCTGTTCGATAATAAATGTGGCTGTACAATTAAGGGTTAATATGATCCTGGCTAAACATGTTAGTAGCTGCTCGTAGTAATAATGTATTTTAAGCAAAGAATACCTAAGACTGTGATGAAACCTAAGAATAGATCCACATGGGGTCTGGTTATTGCGGTTGCCGTGGCGGCAATAGCACTAACAGTGGCGGTGGTACAGGCTCAGCAAAAACCACAGTTTATAGTGCCCATTTGGGGTAGTTTAATGTATGTACCTGGGACTCCTATTTGGAACCCATACGCACCAGGTAATCAAATATGGTGGACTACTTCATTCCCACCCTTAGCTTACTGGAGCGTGTTTACGTATGAACCATATCCAATACTTGCTGAGAATTGGACCACTCAAGTGTTTCCTAATGGTAGCGGTATCTTGACTATTTACCTTAGGCATGATATTTATTGGTTTAATGGTTCTGCTGTTATGCCTTTCACTGCTTGGGATGTTTATGCAGATTTCTACATTGGTATGAAGGCCTTCGGCTGGTATGCAGGTAATATCAATTACTCAGACATTAATGAAGACATTAGGGTGTTGAACAACTACACAATACAATTCCTATTCCAAAAATGGTCACCATACATACCCTATTGGGTTATGACCAGTTGGATACCCACACCTTATCCCGTTTGGAAGTGGGCTGTTGATGCATTGAAAACAATGAATTGGACCCAGGCGTTTACATTCGGCCAGAATAACATAACCAGGTTTGTCGCACCATACTGGGGACTAGGGCCATACTACATGCAGTCTATTGGTACTAATTTTGTTAATGATATGTTAGAACCTATGTATTTTGATGGTAAGCCATTATTAGCAACATGGATTAAGATTTTGCCATGGGCCACGTGGACTTATTATGATCCATTAATGGTTGTTAAATTTGTGCCTGGAGGCTCATCGGTAGGAATGGCACTTATAGAATCAGGGCAGGCTAAAGGTTATTTTGGTGGGACAGGCTTCTCGTGGCAGCAAATGTTAATATTAAATAAGACTCCTGGAATTGGACTTTACTTTTTCCCAGGGTTTGTTGATGAGGGTATAACACTTAATCCATATGTTTATCCACTTAATATACCTGCTGTAAGGCATGCATTATGTGATATGATTAACTTCACTCAAGTCGCATTAGCATGGATACCATCAATACCTAAGCCGTATCCTGAACCCATTACACCGAACATTTTGTCAACATTCCCTGAGTCTATACGTAAGTACTACATACCATGTGAATACAATTTAACTGAGGCGGCCCAACTGCTTGAGTCGGCTGGGCTTTACTATAAGAATGGTCAATGGTACTTACCTAATGGTACACCCTTCACGCTTACAATAACTGCACCCAGTGCATGGACAAGCTTCGTTACTCAAGGTCAGGTTGTTGCTGAGGAGTGGTCCGCCTTTGGTATTCCAACCAAGCTATTATCTATGGATTTAAGTACATGGTTTGGTCAAATTTACCCACATGGTGAGTTCGAAGGTGGTATGGTTCAAGGACCCGCATATATTCCACATAGCTACCTAACCGCATGGACATATTTAAGTAGTCAATTCTGGGTAACTGAAGTATTTAATTTAACTCAACCTTGGCCCTTTGCATGGCCTGAGATCTCTAATGGTAAGGTTATTGGTTGGTATTGTTCGCCTGTTACGGTTACTGTACCATCTGTGTACAACAGTACCCCACCATACATGAATGGTACTATTGTGACTTGCGTTAATTCAACATTCGGATACATTAACTTAACGAACTGGTTTAATGCATATGATGTTTCAACACCAGGAAGTGCATTATACGAAGAATTAACTAAAGTATTATTTGCATGGTATTACTACTATATTCCAATAGTGCCGATGGTGTATGGTCCATATGGTGGTCCGTACGCTAAGGCGTATTTTGATCCATACTGGATAATAGACTGCATAGGCAAGTATTCCACTGCCGCATTCTACACCATAATGGATGCACATGAGAATGGTGGCCAGTGGATGGTTTGGGCTGGTACACCAAGAGAACTTTTAGATATTGGAGTAATGGCACCACCACCTAACGTACCACCTTTAGCGCAGCTGATAGCTAATGGTAGTCTTTGGACCAAGTACCCACAATTCGCTGCTTACCTAGGATTAACGCCAGAATTCACACCACCAAATAACATAACTATGCTTCAGGCTTGTGTTGCTTCGTATTTCCATATTCCGTACACCCCGGTAACAACTACTACAACAACCACGACGACCACTACTACGACGACTACTCCTGTTACCACCACATCAACGACAACCACTACAACTACAACCACCACTACGGCTACGGCAGTATCAACAGTCACATCAACGGCTACTGTGACCAGTACTGTAACAAGCACATCAGTATCAACAACAACG
>OGCG01001397.1_pt1 | contig 11876 bp, 12 predicted proteins | sample 1570061 | NCBI WGS metagenome assembly OGCG01 (sample SAMN06268698, study PRJEB24515) | hot springs metagenome | isolation source: Joseph's Coat, Yellowstone National Park, Washington, USA | place: USA:Joseph's Coat, Yellowstone National Park, Washington, USA
GACCATGTGCCTTTCTTGAGTACTTGGCCTTCACCTTTTACGCGTTTTCAGCGAGCGCTAATCGCGCGTAATTTACGATACAAAGATGTGAACTAGAAGGACAAACTGATTCCTCATAATCCTTCCAACAAATTAATGTTATCAATATAAGGATCGACCCAATTCGACCAAAATTGTGCCGGGTTCTTAACCGGGACTAGCTCATTACCATCCAAACTGTAAAGTTCGGGAACAAAAAATACTGCCCCATCGTTTAATGTAGCGTCTAAATTTGATAACAATAAATCACCAATTAGCCGGTCATCGTGCCCCTTTAACGCCGCGATTAAGTACGGCGTATCCCTAGGCCAGACCACTGCACCGTGATATTCTGCGTCCCCTAAATAAGGGCCAGGGCTCTGCCGGACCAAAATCCCGAAGGCAGCTTCTTGGCCAGCCTTAAGTCCAACTTTTTTTCTCACGAGCAACTTACTGATAACTCCATCCCACAAATCGCTAAATGGAAATTCTCTGAGCGGGCGCAATAGTGAATAAGCCATTACGGCAACGGACGCAGGCATATAATTTCCTTTTTTCGCCTGCACATCGTATATCGAGGGTAAATATCCCCGCGAAATACTCCAAAGAGATCTAATTAAAGTCGACGAAAAATCAAGAAAGGGGCCGGGATCTTGACCCAGTTTTTCAGCTAAATTTCCAACTGCGTCATACGCCAAAGCATAGAGGGCGTTAACCTCAGGAAGAGCGTAATGGCCCCCTTCAGGCCAATCGTTCGGTAAACGAGTAGAACGCAACTTGCCATTAACCCATATCCTCGAGTCCCACCAGGAAGCCCAGGGATCCGATAAAATAAATCCTTCTTCGAAAAAGCCGTTTCCCTGCCGTTTGGTATCCAAAAATGATCTAGCGATTGAAACAAGAGACTTAGCGTACGACTCGCGCCAGTCCACCTTCAAAAGAGCCATTAGGTAAAGCATAAACAGAGGGAATGAATCTACGTTATTCTGCTCTTCACTTGAACAAAGCCTATTCGGCAATAAGCCACGCGGGCTGTAGCTCCCTATTCCGATTTCGGCGGCATCCCACAGGATTTGGCGCCCGCCTGGAATTCTATCGAGCGTTTTTACATTCCAAAGCAAACCTTGGTATAAATCTCTCGACCAAACTTGTCTAAACCACCAAGCCCCTGCATCTGGGAGGGCTCTTGCCCTGCATGCAACGCTGAAACGGGTCAATGCTTGAACGCGCCTCAGGAGTAAGTCACTAAATTCGCGATGAGCCATAAATTCGGGAAAAGCATTTTCGGTAATATTGGGAGCCCTAATTTCCGGAAGCAACAACTTTGGAATAGGGCAAATAGTGATAGTTGATCCGGCAGTGGGCTGCATAGAAAAAAGGATAGAAATGTTCTTAGTTTCTGCTATCGGCTCAGGAGGGGTTCCTCTTCTAAAACCCGAGCCCTTATCGTAAAGTTTTTGAAAAGTTTTAAGCGGTATTAAAGTTATCTCGGCCCCACTAACGCGAAATCCTACCTGATCGGATTTAACTGACAAACTTGCTCTCCCCTGGCTTATAGAAATCGCGTTCGGATCCCCAAAAACATCTCTAAGCTCTACAATCGGTATAACCTTCGCAGGACTACCGTCAAATCTTACCTTCAAGCAGGGCCCATCTAGGGTATAAGTAACAGAATATTCTTTATAATAAAATGCTATGCGATCACCATCGAACTCCACCGATAGTAAGGGCGATGTAGGCGAAAGGGCTAATGAGGAAATTAACTTCCAACTTCTACCTTCAAGCATAACGGTAAAACCCTCGTAACTGTAATCGGCCGTTGGGGCGACGAAACCCGGTAGAAAATCGAGCTCTTTGGAGGTCGAAGACAGGGATAATTCCGCGTACGGATTCCTTATAATTATTAGCCTTTTTCCAACTACCCGAATGGGCTGCATAAAAACGATAGGCGTTCAAATTAAAAAGAGCTCGGTTGGCGATAATCTAATCGCAAAGGTGCATAACGAGGTTGTGGTCAAAATGAGCCACTCCAAAAACGAAGCTTTCCAGCTTAACTAGAACGGGGACGGGGAGAGAGAAGAACGCGCTAGTCTCAATTAAGCTAATTAAGGTAGGTAGTTCGCCGGACTTTTCGGGACGAGCGCATTAAACGATTCAAGCCCCATTTTCTCTAAATCAACGGGCACAAATTAAAGGCTAAAACACCAATACCAAAACTTTTAATCTGACAATACACACCAATCATGCAGATCAAGGTATATGATCTAACTGTTCCGGAAGGCTGCAACGTAATTTTTGGACAATCCCATTTCATAAAGACCGTTGAAGATATATCAGAGACCTTAGTCACTGCGGTACCTGGAATACTATTCGGCCTTGCGTTCGCTGAAAGTTCGGGAAAAAGGCTGATTAGATCTGATGGAAATGATCAAGATTTAACCAATTTGGCCATAAATCACATTCGTAATATGGGAGCAGGCCATACCTTCTTGATCATTATCAAAAATGCGTACCCGATCAACGTATTGAATGCAATAAAAAACGTGCCTGAGGTGGTAAGTATTTACTGCGCCACCGCAAATCCAGTTAAAGTATTTTTAGCCCAAGAAGGAGAAGCCGTCGCAGTACTCGGCGTCGCGGATGGTCTTAAGCCTGCAGGAGAAGAGAGCAAACAGGATAAAGAAGAGAGAGCAAAACTGCTGAGAGAGCTTGGTTATAAAAGAGCCTGATCATAGCAATTTTTTGCCCTTGACTTCGGGGGCCCAAAAGTAGGTAACCGCAAAGCCCAAGAACTCAAAGACCGAAACTACGATTAGAACTACTGATAAATTGTACGAAAAGAACCCGACGGCTACTGCAATTGTACCTAATATACCGCCTAACCTGCTAATCGTGGTAGCGAAACCGTGAGCTGTTCCTCTCAACCTAGTAGGAAATATTTCCGAGGGATAAGCGTACGTTAAATTAGTAGGGCCAATATTGTGAAATACGTGCATCAAAGCAAATGCCGAAAAGGCCAATACCGTATAGGATAAGGCTCCCGGTACTAAGTATGAATAAATCGAGAAAGCCACCAAGGACACACCAGCTCCTAGGAACCCGAGCTCTTGGAGCAACCGACGCCCCTTCCTTTCGACCATAGAAACGCATATCGCGAACCCTACGAATACTGGGATTTCTTCAAGTAACGTAGCTAATATAGCCATCGTATAGGTGGTTGTAGAAACGAATATGCTAGGGGTAAAGTTCCAAATTCCGTAACTAGAGAAATCGTAGGCAAACCAGGCCACGGATGAAAAAATTGTAAGGGTTAAAAATTCTTTTGAAAATAAGTCCTTTATGGAATTAGATCCGCTTTGAACGCTTAAGTTCGCTACAGCCTCAGGCGCGCTAGCGCCCGTCTCTCTCGTTATAAACTCTGCTGATTTTTCGGCCTCCACTTTCTTACCCTTTAGAAGCAGCCAACTCGGGGTTTCTGGGAGGCTATTCCTTGAAGCTACAACTATTATCGGGATTATCGCCGCACTCGCGTACATAACTCTCCAGGAAATAGGGCCGAGCGAATAAAACGGGATAGATAGAAAGAGGAAAACGATGCTCCCAATTGTCCAGCTGAAAATATTAATTACTAAAAGCATTCCCCTTTTGTTTCTCGGCGAGAATTCGGTCTGTATAGAAGAGCTTATCGGATAATCGGCGCCTATTCCTATACCTGCACCTATTTCAAAGAAGAAGAATTCCAGCCAGTTAACGGCCAAAGCAGTTAAAAGTAAGAAGAGCGCGGTCATAGCGAGGTCATAGGTATAGGTTTTCTTTCTTCCGAAGCGATCGGCAAAATGCCCAAAAGTAAACGCCCCGAAAAACATACCGATGAGCGAAGCCGAAGCCATTAATCCGCTTTCAACGCTTGTAGGTAAAAATACTGCGCTTAAACCCCATTTCGGGATTGGGAATGCCGTTGAAAATATGGTAAGGACGTAGCCATCCATGAACATACCCATAGACGAAAGCAGGGTGACCTTCCACTGAAAAAGGGTCATCGGTAACTCGTCCAGCGCCTTGGATGACATATCCAATATCGCATGGCACTTAAGATCTTTTCGGTCAATTTGGCAGCCACGATCGATCTACCCCGGTGAACTGCTAGCTAGCCAGCTTCCTGCTTCAATAACCGAGCTTGGTCCGCCCCTTCCTTCGGCGGAGGGGTTACTCAGAAGGCGCCCAAGGCCTATTTTTCGCGCGGGTACAAGCGTTAGGATTTGCCTATTAAAATTCTTTTATAGGAGGGAGTGCATCTCCTCCCCATGGCCGAAGGCTTGCTACCCCTTCAACGGACGGCGACTAGCTTAAAGAGTGAATAGGCGGCCCGCCAAACCGCCTTTATTCTGCCCGCCTTACCACCAGACCTTTTCTAGTGGTTTCTTTATAATTAACGGCTTGAGGAACTCTATGGCTTTTTCGCAACCGTCCTCTCTCGACATAACAGGGTCTTCGTGTTCGTATGACAAAACGTAATCATATCCAACCTCGACTAATGCGGTCATCAGCCTTCTCCAAGGTACATCTCCCCATCCTGGCACTCTAAACCTCATCCCCCTTCCAGACCTTCTCCAAGATCCAGTAGAAAGTACGCCGTCTATGCCAACGGCTTCCTTTACGATTTCAACGTCCTTAGCGTGTACGTGGTAAATCCTAGACCCAAATTCGTGAATGAAGCTGACCACGTCAATCCCTTGCCATACTAAGTGACTTGGGTCAAAATTGAGACCGAATTCTTTCCTATTTATAAGCTGAAGCGCCTTTCTCGCCGTATAAGAATTGTAAATTACTTCCTGAGGGTGCACTTCGTGGGCGAATTTTATGCCCTGAGCGGCGTAGTAATCCATTATTTCTCCCCATCTTTGGGCGAATAACTTCAACTGCTCCTCGTAAAGCTCTTCGTTTTTAGGTGGGTAAATATACCACTGCCCCCAGTTCAGGGAACCCACGAACCCCGTTACTACCGGTACATCAAGCGAGGCAGCAACTTCGGACATTAACTTAGCTCTCTTTATCCCATAATTGACCTTTTCATCTGGCGTGCCCTTGAACACGTCGTCCGTAGAAGAATCCAAGGGACCTAAAACTAGTTGCGTCTCCGCGTGGTCAGAAAGAGCAGAAATCGTAAGCCCGTAGTCTTGTACCTTCTTCTTGAAAGCAGTAGCCCCTCCCTTTAGTATCTCTTCCGCATTTATGTGCGAGCTCCCACTACCGCTCGGTATTTCTACCGCTTCATATCCCAGCCCTGAAACGTACTTAAGCACATCATCAAGCGGCCTATCCGCGTACAAAGCCGTAAATATTCCGATCTTCATAATATACAAAAGCGTTAATTTAATAGCGTATCGTAGGCCTGTCACTTTTTTTGTTGGAGTGATCTCATCTTTTCCCATGAACTGTTTAAGCGCATCTGGTACTTTTATACTCCCATCTTGCTGCTGATAGTTTTCCAATATGGCGACAAGCGTCCTCCCTACGGCAGTGGCCGTGCTGTTTAGCGTATGGAGGAGGTGAAGTTTGCCATCCTTACCCCTGTACTTCATATTCAGCCTTCTTGCCTGATAATCGGTGCAGTTACTGCAAGAAACCAACTCCCTGTAATTCCCCTGACCAGGAAGCCAGCCCTCCAAATCGTATTTCTTGGACGCGGACGGCCCCAGCTCCGAAGAGCATACATTCACAACCCGATACGGTATACCCAGCCTCTGGTAGATCCCTTCTGCCATGCGTATCAAGTTTTCGTGCTCATCCCAAGATTGGTCCGGCTTAGAATAAACGAACATCTCCACTTTATCAAATTGGTGAACCCTAAAGATACCCTTGGTATCTCTCCCATGCGCCCCCGCCTCAGTCCTGAAGCAAGAAGAAAAGCCAGCGTAACGCTTTGGCAGATCGTCCTCCGCCAAGACCTCGTCGGTGTGCAGGCCGGCTAGCGGTACTTCCGCGGTCCCGGCTAAGTATAAGTCTTCCCCCTCTACCTTGTAGACGTCCTCCCTCCCTAGCGGGAAAAAACCAGTACCGAACATCATCTTCTCCTTAACCAGAACTGGCGGGATTATAGGCTCAAAGCCCTTTTCCATGAGATAGTTCATCACAAAGGTTACCAAGGCGAACTCCATCATGACTAGATCCCCCTTCAGGTAGGCGAACCTGGCCCCAGACACTTCAGCCGCCTTTTCGGTATCGATTAGTCCCAACGCTTGCCCCAAGTCCATGTGATCCTTGGGGGTAAAATTGAACTCCTTTGGCTCACCCCACCTGCGGACCTCCAAGTTATCCTCATCGCTTTTACCAAAGGGCACCGACTCGTGGGTTATATTAGGGATAGAGAGAAATAGTTGATTGAACTGCATCCTCAGGTCCTCTATTTCCCTTTCTAGCTCAGGGATCTTCTCCCCGATCTCAGCCCCTAGCTTTAGCCGCTTGTCTATTTCTTCCCCGCCCGCGCCGCTAGCCTTGAGCCTAGCAACGACGTCAGCGTTCTCATTCCTCTGGTGCCTAAGCTCTTGCAACCTTACCCCTTCGTCTCTTATCTTCTTATCCAAGATGATGAGCTTATCCACCGCTTCTTTAGCATCCGTTCTGCCCCTCTTTTGTAAATCCTTAATTATGACCTCGGGGTTCTCACGCAACAGCCTTATATCTATCATGAAGGGTTCACTCGAATCGCTTTTAACCTTTGCGAGACCCACCAATCCTTAGCGCTTACCGCAAGAAGAGATAACCTCTTCTTCATGCCAGCCTTCAACGGCAGGTGGTAAAATCTTAGCCCAGGCGGCCACATCAGCCGCGCGGTCCTCCGTTACCCGTAAAGTTAAAGATAGGACGGCCCGTATATATTATGGCTGGCTTCTCAACCCAAGAGCACATGTATTTATGGATCTTCGTGGGTAGTAGAGGCGGGAAAATGAGACTAGCCATAATGGAGAAACTGATGGAAAAGCCAGCAAACGCTAACCAACTCGCTAAAGAACTGGAAGTAAACTACAGGACTATACTTCATCACGTTGAAATCTTGGAAAAGAATGGCCTGATAAGGTCAGAAGGGCCCAAGTACGGCGCTCTCTACTTTGTGTCGGATATGATCGAAGCCAACTCCGATTGGCTTAAGAATGTGCTACGCAAACAGAATGAGGTACCTGGTGGGGAGTCGCCTTGATGGGCATTTACTGGCTTTCGGATATAGCTCTGTCGTTGGCATCCACGGTAATAGTTTGCGTTGTGTTTGCTTTCTACTTGGCTCAACTCTTCAAGAATCGGTCGAAATTTGTGTATGGGCTAACCCTCCTATCAGGGGCCCTGTTTGCCGAAAGCTTGCTGACCTCGTTTATGTACTTCAAGTTCTCGACGCAGTACGGACCGGAATTAGCAATACCCCTGATGGGTATAGCCGCGCTCAGCTTGATAGCTTTCGTCGCTTTTGCTTACGTAGTAAGGCAGCGAGTTAAAACCAATCCCTTGGGGAAGCGCGCTATTGATCCTTCTTTTCAGATAAAGCCAAGAGAAACTAAAAGAGGACGACCCGAGAAAACAAAAAAAGACGACTTTGACGCTGGAATCCTGCTGGTATTTTTCACGAATAACTAGGAGACTGGTAGCCCGGCGCAGCTGAAGCTAAGGGCGTGGGTGACACTTTCCAGACCTCGTGGGTAATTAGCCAATTCCCACTCGTAGAGTTATACTGGTAGGCTAAAGTTTCGTTGACGTTCAGCAGAGTTGCCTTTGGCGACGGGGAGCTAGTCGAGTTGAATGGGAAGACCAAGAACTGAAGAGTTCCGGTTACCGTGGCCGTAGTCCCGTCAACCGAAACCGAGGGTGGTACCTCTGCATACCAGAGCACGTACTCGTACGCGCTCGAAAACTTCCCCCAGACGCGCGCGATCTGGCTTAAGCCTGTGTAATTTCCGTGAAGAGGCCCGCCGATCCACGTGAGCTCGGCCCCTTGCGAGTACTGTTCCGCTATCAGCGTTACGTTTTCGATAGCTATGTCGTTCCAGTGCGAATAACCGTCCGATAGTAGTTGAGCCTCTACCAGCGAGGTTTGGCCAGGATAACCCGATATAACGCTCTGCAATGTTATCGGTTTCACGGACCAGACCTCATTGACTATGGAAAAACTTGCCTTAGCCAAGAAAAGATTTTCCGTGACGTTCAACACAAAGATGTCCTCTGGATCGGAAGCCGGGGCCACCAAGAACTGGACTGGCGCGGATACAGAGTAGTAAGACGAATTGACCTGCCTCACGGTTGGAGGGACGACCGTGTACCAATAAACGGTCTCGTAAAGGTTTGTGAACTTCGTCCATACCGTGTTTATTTCGCTCATGCCGACGTAAGTGCCCGTGAGCGGGCCGCCTACCCAGTGGAGCGTTGCCGAGGGGGAGTAAGAGCTATCGATCAAGCTAGTATTTTCTATTGCTATGTAGTTCCAGTGCGCCATAGAGGCAGCTAAAGCAGACTGAGCATAAGTGCCTTGCAACGAGGAGTTAATAGCGGACAGCTTAGCGCTCAGCTCCGAGTTACTTGACCTCAATGACGAAACCTCAGCGTTTAACTCAGTTATCCTTTGGCTATCAGTCGACTGAACTGAATAATACATGCTCCCAAAAGCAGCGGTGCTAACCAGTAAGACCAACGCGACTATCGTTAGGATTAATAACATTGCCTTCATTCTTGCTCATGAAATAAATTCCCTTAGTTAAAACAGATTTTTCAATATTTATTGCAATTTATATGCAAATCTAAACCTAAGAAACCTTTACTCAGCGCACTGGCCAAAAGCTATACTTCCAGCGTAGCTATGCACCGACTTGTCGGAGCGAGTTTAGCCAGCAAAAGCAGGTAATAAGCGATCTAAGCTCGGATATATAACCCAGAGCGGCAACTTTGCGCGCTTCGCGTAAGCTCACATTAGTCCTTTATCTCTTAGTACGCGGTGAAACGCCTCGACGTCCTTGCAGCGGAGATTGAGCCTGCTTAACTTCTTCTCATCTAATTCGAATATATTTATAGAGTCCTGAAGTTCTTCATTTCCTGAGCGTAAGGCGAAGAGCTCGGGAGATGGAAAGTTCAATTGCGTAAGTACTTGAGCCTTGACTTCCGCTACTGTCATGCCCGGAGAAATCATGACGTATTTAAACTCACGCCTCCTACCGAAACCCGGCCCGTTTCCAAATACCCCGCTAACATCGACCTTGACGCGCGGGTCAGGCCGTCGCGAGGACATCATTTTCATTTTGATCAGCCATGGGACGGCGTCTTCATGCCCGTTTTTTCCTTTGTATGGCTTATAAACCTGCTGGAAGGCTTACCTTCCATTGCCTTTTTCAATTTTAGCAGAGAACCACTAACTAGTATTATCTCGTTTTTTGTAAATAAATTCGCGGCCCTAAACTTTTTAATACCTGCGCTTTTGACCCGGACCACCTGAAATTTATCTTCTCTCCAAACTACCACTGGAGACGCTTGAACTAAGCCAACTCTTCCGAATTCTTCCCTCAGGGCCTTGAGCGTAGCCTCAACGTCGCCATTGACCAATAAATACCTATCTTTATCCCTTACCACGGCCAACTCACCACGCTAAGCGTCGCGCGCTCTTCTGGCATACCTAAAACCTCTATTAGGTAAGCAATGATATCCCGAGGATCTTTTACTTCTTTTGGATTTGAGGGGCTAAGCGTAAAAAGAAATCTTGTCCTCGGATTTCTCCTTAAAAATCCCGCTAACTTACCCGGCTGATTATAAAATTCATACAAGTTAATTAATGCAACAGCTTTACCTACTTTTACTCTATTAAGGTTTAATTCTGGCCCGATCCTATAGATATCCGGAACTCTTTTTCCATATGGGAGCTCTAAAAATCCATCTTGAACGTTCTTTCCCTTGGAGTAAACCCTAATCCCTAGCAGTTCAGCAATCCTCAAATCTTCAGCGCTAAGTACCCCTTTTCTAGCTAAGACTAGTCGATAACCCTTTTTTTTAAGGGCTTCAAACACGTCCCTGCCACCGGCACATAAATCTGGCTCAATAGCTTTCAAGATTTGACACCCATTGAACCGAGAAAGAAATTCTTGGCCTCTCTACCTTTCTCCGTCTTACCACCAGCTCCTACCACAACCTTCACCGTATTGTCGCCAGAGCCAATAGAAATACTACCTTTCACTAAATCCTGCTTATCCAATCTGACGTGCAGTTTCCACCCTTCGAGCCTAAGATCAAGGTCATCGATCAATTTTTGCCTGTTTTCTTCATCGCTTATCAAGCGCTCGTAGGCCGCCATAGCTTCTTTTCCCTGTTCTTTAACTTTCATCATTATGATTGGCTCGCCGTAAACCCCAGTAAGCTTTTCCTCTACTATCTTATTAGTCCCCGTAAGAAAGGAAAGAGCACCCTTTACCTTATCTTCGTCCTCTGTTGCGTGGCAAAGGGCCCTAACCTCAACGTATTTTATCCTCATAACGTAGAAAAAGCGGTAACTTAAATGTCTATTCCACTTAAGTTCTACTAGGGCTAACTTCTAGAGATTATAACGCCGATTTCCTTGAGCCTCTTGTATATTTTTTCAACGGCCTTATAAACGTCATCTTCGCTTCTAGCCCCAGTGCAAACCATCTTACCAGATCCGAAAATTAACAACACGACCTTTGGGTCAGTCATCCTATATATGAGACCAGAAAATTGTTCGGGCTCGTACAATACGTTCTCTAATTGAAGGCCAGCTCTTTCTAGGTTTACCTCTGACATCAGGTTCGCGCTAGCTACAACGTTCTGAATAAAGACCTCGGGTTTTCCTTTAATCTCTATTCCCTTTTCTTTTAACGTTTTAACTATTTCATTCACTGCTTCGTAAACTCCTGTAGAACTCTTCGCCCCGGTGCAAACCATCTTACCAGACGAAAATATTAAAGTGGCCGTCTTTGGTTTCGACAACCTAAACAAAAGGCCTGGAAAGCGTTTCGGGTCGTAATCTACGCCCGGTATTGCGCGAGCTATCTGGTACAAGTCGATCGTTTCACCCAAAGAAACCGAGGCTACAACGTTTTCTATCCTAATGGAAAACTCTTCCATATTTTCTCCTACTATATATAAGCACTTATATAAATGAACTACTTCGGCTTTCCCCGAAAGTTTACAAGAAAATCAATGCCGTACAAGCTTATTTACTAAATAAGTGTAACCTTAAACTTGTTTGAGGCAATTATCTTCGATATGGACGGTACGTTAGTTGACTCCAAGGAAGCTATCCAGGCGCAACTTTCCGATTACGCTCTCTCTCTGGGGCTTAAAGCATTACCGAGAGACGCATTGACAGCGCTAATAGGTAAGACTGATGAAGAAATAGCAGCTAAAATACTCGGCCAATCTGATGAAGGGGCAATAACCCAAGCAATAAACTGGTTTAACAATACTCACGACATGTACTACGGTAAGCTAGCCAAAATTTTTCCAAAGGTCCCCCAGTGCCTAGAGCTTCTCAAGGAGCACGGGTATCGGTTAGGCTTGGCAAGTAACGCCACTTCAATCATGCTAAGTAAGTTTATGAGGTGGTCGGGGCTCGGTCATTACTTCGACGTGTCAATCGCAGCCGACCAAGCAAAAGGCAAACCCGCCCCCGACATGCTACTTATGGCCGCTCTCAGATTGGGAATCGATCCGCGTGAAATGATTTACGTCGGCGATACAACATATGATATCATTGCCGCGAAGTCAGCCAGTGCGGTTGCAGTAGCAGTACTCAGTGGGGTTGGGACGGTGCAAGAATTAGCCCAAGAAAAGCCAGATCTTCTTTTACCAGAGGCTGCTTGGGTATGCAGAGTCCT
>OGCG01001398.1_pt1 | contig 11874 bp, 8 predicted proteins | sample 1570061 | NCBI WGS metagenome assembly OGCG01 (sample SAMN06268698, study PRJEB24515) | hot springs metagenome | isolation source: Joseph's Coat, Yellowstone National Park, Washington, USA | place: USA:Joseph's Coat, Yellowstone National Park, Washington, USA
CTGGTGAAACAGGGCGGGTGGCCGTGGTTTGAGCGCACCGGCGCGCCTGTCATCCACGGCTATCGCTCGCGCATCGACGGCTCCGTGCAACCCTATGCCGTCACTTTGCCAGCGGAGTACGGCAAAGAACGGCTCAAGAAATGGCGTCTAGAAGTGGTACTGCACGGCCGCAATCCCAGTTTGACCGAAGTGAGTTTCCTGCACCAATTCAACGGCGATAAACCGGCTCCCAAAGATCAGGATTACATTCGCCTGGACGTGTATGGCCGAGGCAACAACGGCTATCGCTGGGCCGGCGAACGCGATGTCGCCGAGGCGGTGGAACATTTCATCACTGTGGAGCAGCGAATGAATCGCGCCCAACTTCTGGATTCCAAGCGCAGTGTGTTGCGCGGCTTTTCCATGGGCGGGGCCGGCACTTGGCACTTAGGTTTGCATTTTCCCGACCAATGGTGCGTTATTAGTCCCGGCGCCGGCTTCACCACCACGCACGGTTACCTCAAAGGTTTACCGGCCAAGTTGGAACCCTATCAGGAAGCCTGCCTGCACATTTACGACGCCGCCGATTACGCCGAGAACGCTTTCAATGTGCCGATCGTCGCTTACGGCGGCGAAAACGACCCGCAATTACAAGCGGCGCGCACCATTGCTGAACGCCTGCGTTCCAGCACAGCGGGAGGAAACACGGGTAAATTCGCCATGAAACTGCTGGTGGCGCCGGGATTGGGCCATCAATTTCCGCCGGAATGGCAAAAGAAATTGGCCGCAGCGCGTAGCGAATACGTCGCCAAAGGACGCGAGGAATATCCGGCGCGCGTCCGTTTTGTCACTTATACCTTGAAATATCCCGGCTGCTACTGGGTGTATATTTGGGGGATGGAACGCCACTATGAGAAGGCTTCCGTCGATGCCGAGCGCAGGGAGGACGGTTTCAAGATCACCACGCATAACGTGCGCGGGCTGCGCTTGCGAATGCCGGAGGGGGCCACGCGCCAGATAATCACCGTGCAGATCGACGGCCAGCGCCTCATGGTCTCGCCCTACGAGCCGATGCTCAATTCGCCTGCGCTTTTTATCGATTTGGAACGTCGCAAGGAGGGTTGGCAAGCAGTTTTGCCGCAGAAAGTTGAGGTCGGCCAACTCCGTAAACCGCAGAAAACCCCCAATTTTCAAGGCCCTCTCGACGATGCCTTCACAGCGCCCTTCCTCTGTGTGCGCGGCACTGGCAACCCCTGGCACGCAGCTACCGAGGAATATGCTCGGGCCAACCTCGAACGCTTTCGCAAGGAGTGGTCCAAATATTTCCGCGGTGAGCTGCCTGAAAAGGATGACGTAGAAGTGAAAGCAGAGGACATCGCCAGCCGTCACCTTATTCTCTTCGGCGATCCCTCCTCCAACAGCCTGATCGCTCAGGTGCTCGATGGCTTACCGTTCACCTGGACGAAAGAGAAGATCACGTGGGCCGGCAAAGAATATTCGGCTGGCGAACACATACCCGTGTTGATTTATCCCAGTCCGTTGTCACCCAATCATTACGTGGTGCTGAATTCGGGGCACACTTTTCACGCCGCAGATTTTCAAGGCAGCAATGCTCTACTGTATCCCCGCCTGGGCGATTACGCGATCCTGAAATGGACGGGTGATAAAAACGATCCCCTGGCCGTTCAAGTCCAAACTGCCGGCTTGTTCGATGATTTCTGGCGGCTGTCGAAGTAGGTGAACCGACGTATAAGCTGCGAGGTTGGAGTGCCCGCGTTACTCCCGCAGCATAAGCTGCCGGTTTGCCTCTCCCTCTTGACGGCTTGATTGCGGCGGACTACTTTGCGTGGTTAGTGCGGACTAGCGAGTCCGCTGAGGGAAACCTTCCGAGAGTGAGCGTGTGGCCGTGACGTTGAGTTGGGGCATAGGGGCGGCGATCGTCTTGGGCTTGCTGGCGGTGGGCTGGCTGTTTCCCTACCGTGCCTTGCGCTTGGCCTTATGGCTGCTGACGCATTCGATCTATTGGCTGCGGGTGCGCGGTCGGGAGAACGTGCCGGCCCGTGGCGGCGCTCTGCTGGTATGTAATCCCGTTCGTTATCTCGATTGGTTGCTATTATTGGCAGCGCATCGGCGTTTTCTGCGTCTGGTGGTGTTCGCTGGCTGGACCAAGCAATGGGGTGTGCGCCATCTCTTGAAGTGGGCCGGCGTTCTCACTATCGACGGCTCGATGGGAGCGCGGGGTTTGGTCCGCGTCTTGCGGCAAGCCCGCACTTGCCTAGAGAGCGGCGAGTTGGTCTGCATCTTCGCGGAGAAGTGCGTGCTGCCAGGCGGCCTAGCGTTGCCGTTCCCGCGACAATTTCAGCGTCTCGCCGGCAAGGGGCGGATGCCCATCATCCCTGTCTGCCTCGATCAGACACTGGGAAGTTTATTCGTCGTCGAGCGGGGGCGTTTGCGCTGGCGCTGGCCGTTGACGCTGCCGTTTCCGGCTTACGTTACCTTCGGAGAGCCGCTGCCAGCGGGGACGCCGCCCGGTGAGGTGCGGCAAGCGCTGCAACTGTTGTCCGCGCGAACCGCTGTTGCACGCTCGCATCGGCTTAAGCCGCCGCACCGCCGTTTTGTCCGTGTCGCAGCACGGCATCCTTTTCGTTCCTGTCTCCTCGACAGCACGCGGCCGGAGCACTTCAGCTATGGGCGCGCCCTGGCCGCAGTCCTATGTGCCGTCAAAATCTTCCGCCCCCTGCTCGGCGATGCGGCGATGGTCGGCGTTTGGCTGCCGCCGAGTCTGGGCGGCGCTTTTGCCAACATCGTCCTAGCCATGCTCGGCAAAACGGCGGTCAATCTCAATTACACTTCCTCGCCCGAGGCGATTCGATCAGCCCTGCGCCAATGCGGCGCCCGTCACGTCCTCACTTCCCGCCGCTTCACCGAACGCATGAAACTGGAACCCGGAGCCGGCGTGGAATTGATCTATTTCGAGGATCTTGCCTCACGTTTCACTCCGTGGATGCGCTTCTCGCGTTGGTTAGCCGTCCTCTTACTGCCTGGCTGGTTCCTGGAATACGTCGTTCTCCGTTTAGGTCGACATCGTCTCGACGACTTGGCCACGGTCATTTTCTCCAGCGGCAGCACCGGCGAACCGAAGGGCATCATGCTCAGCCACCGCAACATCGCCGCCAACATTGCGTCGATGATTCAGGCCGTTTCACTGCGGCCGAGCGATCGTGCCCTCGGTGTGCTGCCTTTTTTCCATAGTTTCGGTTACACGGTAACGCTGTGGGCACCGCTGCAAGTGGGCGCCTCCGTGCTCTATCATCCCGACCCGCGCCAGGCTAAAGAGATCGGCGAATTGTGTCGCAAGCATGCGTGCAGTCTCTATCTTTCAACGGCGACGTTTTTGCGTTTCTGTTTGCGCAAATGCGAAGCGGACGATTTTCGCACTTTGCGTATCCTTATTTGTGGCGCGGAAAAGCTGCCGGTGTCGCTGGCCCAGGAGTTTGAGCGCAAGTTCGGCGTCTTGCCGATGGAGGGTTACGGTTGTACCGAGTTGTCTCCGGTGGCGTCCACCAATTTGCCAGACCTGGAAATCGAGGGCGTTCGCCACGTCGCCAACAAACTAGGCACGGTCGGCCAACCGATTCCCGGCGTCGCCGCCCGGATCGTGCATCCGGAGACGCGGGCGCCGCTGCCGATCGGCGCAGAGGGGCTGGTGCTCATTTACGGCGGCAACGTCATGGAGGGTTATCTCAACCGGCCGGAGTTGACGCGCGAGGCCGTCCAAGACGGCTGGTACGTGACCGGCGACATGGGACGTTTGGACGAAGATGGCTTCCTGACCTTGACCGGCCGGTTGTCCCGTTTCGCCAAGTGTGGCGGCGAGATGGTGCCGCTGGAAAAGATCGAAGAGATCTTGCATGAAATCCTCGGCACCAGCGAGCGCGTCTGCGCCGTCACCTGCGTCCCTGACGAGGCGCGTGGCGAACGTTTGGTGGTATTGTATTTGCCTCAAGAAGGTTTGGAAGTGCGCCAGTGGTGTCAACAGTTAAGCAGGCGGGGTTTGCCGAACTTGTGGCTTCCTGCTGAGCGCGATTTCTATTCCGTGCCGGAGTTGCCCGTGCTCGGCAGCGGCAAGCTCAATTTGCAGGGCGTCAAGGAGATGGCCGTCGCCTTGACGCGAAAATAGCGCTGGCCCTTTAGGCGTTAGCAAGGAGTGTTTCCCGCTTTTACTTGCCCTGCCAAAGGGTGAAAAAAATGCCATGAACTGCCGTATCGTCCTGGTGCGCCCGCAGGTCGCCGCCAATATTGGAGCGGCCGCGCGAGTGATGCGCAATATGGGCCTATCGGACTTGGTGCTGGTGGCGCCGGAGGCGCATCCTGCGGATCCCGACGCCCGCCGTTTGGCCACGCATGGCGAAGAGGTGTTAGCGCAATGCCGCATCGTCACCGACTTCGGTGCGGCTGTGGCCGATTGCGTCTTGGTTGCCGCTACCTCGGCGCGCATCGGCGGTTTGATACGGCGACAATTCGTCGGCTCTCCGGAGGAAATCGTCCCCCATCTACTCGCTTCCCTGGCGCACGGCCCTGTCGCCTTGGTGTTCGGTCCCGAAGCCAACGGCCTGAGCAACGCCGAGGTAGCGCGCTGTCATTACTTGATTCACATCCCCACCGACCCGCAATGTCCCGTTTTAAACCTGGCCCAGGCCGTGGCCATCTGCACTTACGAGCTGCGCCGCCATTGGCTGCGCCAAACCGCCGCCCCGTCGCTGCTGCCGCCGCGGGAGCCGCCCGCTCCGTTCGTCGATCAAGAACGCGCGTTGGATCATCTGCGACAAGCATTGGAAGACGTGCATTTTCTGTGGAACGAAAAAGCGGACGCCTTGATGCACGTCTTGCGACATCTCCTCAGCCGAGCAGGACCGACGCCGACGGAGGTGGATGTACTGCACGGCTTGGCTCGGCAACTACGCTGGTTCGCGCGGCAACGAAAATAAGTTTATCATGTTCACTTGGCGGCAGGGGCGAAACCGGATTCGACAAGCTCGTCGTACCCCGCTTTCAGGGGACGCACATCGTAGCCGCTCTTTTTCAAGATGTCGGCGGCCTGGAGGCAGCGGCGCCCCGAGGCGCAGTGGCAATAAATCACCTTGTCCTTGGGTAGCAGGCGGGCCAACTCCTCGGCTTTGACGCCGCGGCGCAGGGCGCTCAGCGCCAGAAACTTGGCGTCGCGGAGATGGCCTTGGTCCCACTCCGCTTTCTCGCGGACATCCAGCAGCACAGCCTTGTTATCAGCGACGGCCTTCTTGACCGTCTCGAGTGAATCCTTGGTGTGTTCCGCCGTCAAGCCAGAGGTTGCCATGCAGCACATCCCTATCAAGAACAACACGCTTAACAGCAGCCGGATGGGGAAAGAAGCTGTCATCGATTCTCCTTATCATCATTGTTATGCAGGGTTCACGTTGAGCACACAAATACACAATGGTTCCAGGGAGCATGTTTTGCGGAACACTCCCTGGAACTCTCCGACGATCTTCCTTGCCTACTTCAACTTAACGGTGACCGTTTTGATTTCGGTGTAGTGTTCCAGCGCCGCTTCACCGTTTTCACGGCCCTGGCCGGACATCTTGAAACCGCCGAACGGCGTCGTAGTATCGACGACGTGATAGCAATTCACCCACACGGTGCCGGCCTTGACCTCACGAGCGAATAGGTGTGCCTTGTCGATGTCGCGCGTCCACACGGCTGCCGCCAAACCGTAGTAGGTCCGGTTGGCCCGATCGATCACTTCCTCGATGTTCTTGAACGGCAGCACGCTGACGACCGGCCCGAAAATTTCGTCCTTGGCGATGGCCATGTCGTCCTTAACGTTGTCGAAGATGGTTGGCTCGACGAAGAAGCCTTTGTCGCCAAAGCGCTGGCCGCCGGTCATGAGGGTGGCGCCTTCCTTTTGGCCTAGGTTGCAGTAATAGAGGATTTTGTCCATCTGCTCTTGGGAAACTTGCGGCCCTTGCTCGGTCATGGGATCGAGCGGGTCGCCAAGCTTGCGTTCCTTGGCCTTCTCGGCCAGGCGCTCGACAAACTCCTGATGGATTTTTTCTTCGACGAAGAGTCGGCTGCCGGCGGTGCAGCACTGTCCGCCATGGAAATAGATGGCGTGGAAGGCACCGGCCACAGCTTGTTCCATGTCGGCATCGGCGAAGACTACGTTGGGCGATTTGCCGCCCAGTTCAAACGTCACGCGCTTGAGTGTATCCGCGGCCGCTTTCTGGATGATCTTGGCTGTATCGACGTGGCCGGTGAAAGCAATCTTATCCACATCGGGATGCGCAACGAGGGCAGCTCCGGTGATTTCGCCGATGCCGTTGAGGATGTTGACGACGCCAGGCGGGAAGCCGGCTTCTATCGCCAATTCTCCCATGCGCAGAGCGGTCAACGGCGTCTGCTCGGCCGGCTTGAGAACCACGGTGTTGCCGCAGGCCAATGCTGGTCCCCACTTCCAGGCCAGCATCAAGAGCGGGAAATTCCAGGGAATGATTTGCCCGACGACGCCAACCGGCTGCCGCAACGTGTACGACAGAAAGTTGCCACGCACCGGCACGGTGCGGCCTTCGATCTTGTCGGCCCAGCCGGCGTAATAACGCAGGGTGTTGACAACGCCCTGCATATCAGAAAGCGAATCGTTGATAGTCTTGCCGGAATTGAGCGATTCCATACGGGCCAGGTCGTCGGTTTCTTTTTCCACGAGGTCGGCAAGTTTGTACAACAGCCGGCCGCGGTCGGCAGCGTCCATCGTCTTCCACGGGCCGGATTCCAGCGCCTTCCGCGCTGCCTTGACAGCTTTGTCCACGTCTTTGGCCGAAGCCGCTGCCACCTTGGCAATCACCTGCCCCGTCGCCGGATTGTACGTGTCGAAGGAGCCGCCCTCGACGGGATCGACCCACTCATTGTTGATGAGCAGTTTGGTCTGGCGAATGGCCGGAGGGGCCGCACGCTTCATCATCGTCGCTTGCGCCATGGCATCACACCTCACGGGAACGAGAAAAAAGGTTCAATCGGGTCGCCCGCCGCCGTCCCGGTCAGCCGGACGGCCCGTGGAGAGAATCGACTGAAGGCATCCTATGCAGCCGGACGTCGCGGTCAAGCCCTCCGAATCGCGCTTCCCCATGACCGTTTCGCAAATTCTTCGACCGTATCTGGGACGGAAGGTCAGCGATGGGACAGAAATACGTGTTTTGCGTTCCTCCGTTCATGTCAACCGTATGTTTGTTGGCATGGCGGAGTTCGAGTACTGACTACAAGTTTTTTGAAGGCGTACAACCGGCGTCATGTCCATCCCTCGCGGGGGACATATACCGATCAGCCTTAAAAACGCCGTTGTCAAACGCAGCGTTGGGAGGAACAATGGGAATATGAACTTGTTCCTGGCCCTTTTCTGGTTGCTTTGCGCTCTAATGTTGCTGGCTTACGAGCAAACCGCCGGTCCCACACGGTTTCGCCTATGGATAGGGAATCAGCCATTTTCCTATGCTTGGCTGATGTTTCTGTTGGTATTGTACAATCTCTATCGCTGGTGGTGGATGCGTTCGTACCGAGCCAAGCAGCGCGCCGCCGCGATCACCCGTGCTGAAGAGGAACGCCAACGAAGGCGTCATTCAACTGCGGCAACCGAGACGTTCGAGCCGCATCGCCCTTCCACCGACGAACCGTCCGCGCCGACGGACCACGGCATCCCTGATTAAGGGTAGCGGGGTCCAATTTTCTCTTTTTATGGTATAAATGTCCTAATCGGTTTGGATCTCCTCTCCCCTTTGAAGCTCCCGGACGGCCGTCCGGGAGCTTAGGAGGAATTGGTTCCTTCTTCGGGAGAAGGAAAAAGTGTCTCAATCACCTGTGCAGAGTACAAAAGGGCGCAATCGCCCGTGCAGAGTATACCTAGGGAACTTTGGGTTTATCGGGCGAATCGGCGAGCAGTTTTTTCGTGGTCGCGGCGAGGTCTTCCGGCTTGTGGGGATCTTTCAGCATGACTTTGGGCCGGGCCTTGTCGCGTAGATCTTGGAAGGCCGTTTGCATCTCCCGCTGGACCTTGCGCTCGAACACCTCGCGCGTCAATTTTTCGCGCACGGAATCCAGCGTCACGGATTTGTTGGGTGGATAGCGCTTGTCTAGCTTGAAAACGACATTGCCTTCTGGTGTTTCCAGGAGCGTAGTCATTTCTCCAGGGTGCAACTTGAAGGCTTCATCCTCAACGTCCTTGTTGCCCAAAGAACCGCGGCCGAACGGCCCAATCTTGCCGCCTTTGGCGGCCAGCGTGCTGCTGGCTTGATGGCGAGCCGCCTCGTCGAAGACCTCGGGGTTATCGCGGATGCGAGCGTACTGCATCATGGCATATCGGGTCTGGTCCGACGGCCAAAGGATCATGCGGCCTTCCAGCTTCTCGCCGTACTCTGCCTCGAAGGCTTGCTGCAAGTCCTGCTCGGTAACTTTGACGCTGTCGCGACACAGCTTGGCCAGCAACAGCCGCGGACGCACTACGTCTTCGCGCCACTCGTAAAGGTTCTTGTTGTAGGGACCAAGAAAATCTTTCTCGAACACTTTCAGATCGATGTTCCCCAGTTTTTTCAGGTCATCGTTCAGGCTGGCCTCGATCTCTTCCGGCGTTACGTGGATGCCACGCGCTTGGCACGCCTTGTCGATAATAAGGCGGTTGATGAGGAAATCGATCTGTTCGGTCCCATAGCGTGCAATGAGAAATTCCCCAAAATCCTCACGGGTGATCGGTACGCGCTCGTTCCCTTGTCCCACTTGGGAGTAATAGACGGCGACGACTTGCCGCGAACGTTGGCTGGGATCGCAGGGCGGCAAACCGTCGGAATCCTCGGCCTTGTTTTTCTTGCGGAGAAATTTCTGGGGTTTGGCCTGACGTTTCAAGGTATCGAACGCCGTCTGCATCTCGCCGGCGATCTTTTTTTCTTCGATTTCCTTTGTCAATTTGTCTCGAACGGCTTCGAGGCGGACGGACGTATCGGGCGGGATGGGGCGCAGACACTTGACCACGACCGGCCCATCGATGGTCTCGAAAACTTCGCTGACCTCATTGGGCTTGAGACGAAAGACAATGCGATCGAAATTGTCATCGCCCATGACGTAACGTCCAAAGGGCCGAACCTTGCCGGCGGTGGCTGCTAACTCTGGCTTGACGGTTTGGGCCTTGGCCTTGCGATCGAACGCTTCGGCGTTGTCGCGGATCTGGGCGTATTCGGCTAACGCTTGCTCCTTGCCTTCCTTGGTTTTGGGCCAAAGGATGATTTGGCATTCAACCTTCTCGCCGTAGGCGGCCTCGAAGGCTTTGTGCAGCTCTTCCTCGCTGACGTGAACACGGCTGCGGCACAGTTTGGCCAATTGCAAGCGCGAACGGATAACGTCTTCCTTCCATTCGTGAAGGTTCTTGTGATAGCGTGCCAACAGCGTGTTGACGAACGTTTTCTGATCGACGGCAAAGCCCTGCAATTGTTCCGCGAAAGCACTCTCGATCTCGCTGCCGCTGACTTCAATGTTGTAGACGCGGCAAGCATCATCGATGATGCACTTGTTGATGAGCAGGTCGAGCTTATCGGTATGGCGTTCGATGAGGTAATCGCCGAATTGTTCGCGGGTAATCGGCTCATTGTCGTAGAGATAAGCGACGACGCGACGTGAATAATCGGAAGGAGGTTGGGCAGCGAGGGCAGGCACGCCGACCGCCGCCTCGCTGGTTACCCCCGACTTGACGGCGGGGATAGGCGTCTGAGCGGCGGCGCGCGGCAACAGAGTGTGGCGAACCCAATAACCTGTTCCTGCGATTAGGGCGAGGCATCCGCCGAGGATTGCGACTCCGCGCCACCCGCGACGGGTGGGCCGAACTTTCTTGCGCCGTGGCATCCTTTTCCCCTCCCTGGGCCTAACCCACTGACCCACTGACCGGCGAATCGCCGGTCCCACCGACCGGTCCCCACCATCTGCCGACCGGCGAGTCGCCGGTGCCACCGGCCGGTCTCATCGGCCGGATTTACCTCATGAAGGCAGCGAGATATAGCGAGCGGGCCGACAAATCGCAAGTCAGTTTCCTGTATTCCGATTCCCGTGTTCCGTCTTCGGCTTACTGAATAGGGCAATCGGCACACGGAACACCGAGCGCAGCCACGGCGGCAGGCAGTCGCATAACGACGAACGCTGCGATTGACCGATATGTATCTGATCGAATGGTTGCAGAAGGATGTTTGTTTCGGGATCGTGGCGAAGGACGATGGCAGCTAAGTCCACGTGAAAGACTTCCGGTGTTTTGCCCTCTGCAACATGAGGGCGAACGACCGTGATGTCGCCTATGGCTGCGTCTTGTTGAAGTCCACCGACGCGATGCAGTAAATCCAGCACCGTTTCCGGGCCTTGATACGGTACAACGCGCTGGCTGCCGGCAACCTGACCAAACAAATAAAGGCATTGGCTGTTGTATTCCGCAACAGTAACGTGGACCTGCTCTGGAGGCACGCCGACGGCCTCGGCTATTGTGTGGGTGATTTGCGGGATCGTTTCGCCATCGACATGCGGCCGCCCGGCGTCACCCAAGTCGATGCGGCCGTCCGGACCAATGCGTTGGGGGCCGCTGTAGCGCGGTAAGCCGGAGATCTCCACCTGGAGAAGATCGGGACACCGCGCGCGATATTTCAAGGCAACCTGATGAAGATGGGCAGGAGGCGGACGATAGGCGAGCAACGCTTGCTCGACTTGCCCGCGATTACTTAGGCAACCGCTCAGCATCGCCAGCACAGGCGTCAGCCAACCGGCCCAGCAGCGTGACCGGCTTCCTCTAGGACGCATAAGCTGCCATCCACTTTTAGGGCTAACAAATTTTCTTCCTTTGTATTTACCCCAGCTGCTTGCCTTGCTTTACCTCTTCTGGGAAGGAGCGCGTTTTCTCCCCAACTCTCCGCGCGCAGCTCGACATGTCTTCAATTGGATAAAATCGGCAGAAAACGAAGCACTCTTGAATCCATTACCCTCTCTTGCTCTGCCGTCCACAGCGCAAACAAAAGGTTCGCCTTTGTTTGTACTAGCAGAAGGTAGACGAATTCGCGGAAGTAGGCTTTGCGCCATACTTTATAATGAGGGCAGAGAGGAAAACAATTAGGAATGGAAAAAACGAAAGCTCGGCTGCTTTGAAGCCGTAATTTTGGGGAACCAGAACGAAGGGAGAAGGTCATGGCGAAAGAGGACGCAGCGCCACCAAACAGCGGATCGCGCCGTTCTCCTTGCGCTCGTAGCTACTCATCTTTTTTTCTCGTTCTCGCGGGTATTGTACTGTCTCTGGGCCTCCTATTCTCCTGTCTCTCTGTTCTCTTAGTCATTCTGTCGCCTTGTCATGGCGAGGAAAGCGAAGGGACGCCGGCGTTTCGCCGTCTGCTCTTGCCGCCGGAGCGTTTGCCCGAAGAGCTGAAGCGTGTTCAAGAGGGGGTACTGGTGCGTCTGCCTGCCGCTGAGTTCGATTCCCTGGTAGAGCGTGCAACCCAGGCTGGGACACGCAAGATACCGCCGCGACTGGTGGAAGCGCGTTACCACGCCATACTCAAGGAAGACTGTCTCATCGGCGAAGGGCAGTGGAAGTTGATCCACAAGGGGCCAGGCCCAGGATTGCTGAACCTGCAACCGTGCAATCTCGCTTTGCGGCAAGCGCGCTTCGAGAATGGCGACGCCCTGATTGCCGCCTTCGATGGCAAGGTTCCCGCGCTGCTGGTGGAAACGCCTGGAGAACGGACGGTATCGTTGGACTGGTCTGCTCGGGCGGAGTCTGGCCCAGAAGGCTTGCAGTTCCATCTGGAGATGCCGTCTTGCCCTGTCGCGCTTCTGGAATTGGACGTGCCTGCCGAT
>OGCG01001400.1_pt1 | contig 11865 bp, 5 predicted proteins | sample 1570061 | NCBI WGS metagenome assembly OGCG01 (sample SAMN06268698, study PRJEB24515) | hot springs metagenome | isolation source: Joseph's Coat, Yellowstone National Park, Washington, USA | place: USA:Joseph's Coat, Yellowstone National Park, Washington, USA
CGTAAAGAGGAAGATTTACCAGGGCGATAATCCTTTTCTGCGTGAAGAATTTATAAGAATAGACGATTCCTCAAAAAGAGATGAGGCTCTTTCACAAGGGCCCAGTATAATAATGGCTACGAGTGGCATGATGACTGGTGGTCCAGTTATAGAGTACTTTAAGGAACTATCATCCAACTCCGATAATACCCTAGTATTCGTCAACTATCAAGCCGAAGGAACGCTGGGTAGAGCCATCCTAAAGGGAGCTAAGGAAGTAGAGTTGGCTGATAATTCAGGTATGGGGAGAAGGGTATTTAAAGTGAACATGGAAGTGCAGGCAATAGAAGGATTTTCAGGCCACTCAGATAAATCTGAGTTAATAAGGTATATAACAGCTGTCAGGCCAACGGAAAAGATTTTGATAAATCACGGCGAACCGTCAAGGTCTGCAGAACTCGCCCACTCTCTTAAAAAGATTTATACTAACCACAAGGTCAAGCCTGAAGTATTTACCCCTACTAACCTAGCTACCGTGCGTTTGCGCTGAGTATTACGGCTTTTTATTTAGCCACGAATATGTCCTTAGTCTCTTTGACTGACCAAACCCACAGTGGGCGCATCTGTGTTTTCTAACGTGGTAAGACCTATGGCCGCATCTTCGACAGACGATATGGGTTTTAGATCTACCTCTTTTTCCCTGAGAAGCTGTTCCCTTCGTTTCTGGGTCACCTCGGGCTTGGAGATATTAAAATCACGTTATCTCCCCGCACAATAATAGTGCCCAAGCTTCTTACAGTGTTGTTATCGAGCATTTCTTCTGCATTCTGTTTCATGTATTTCTTTACTAAATTCATGTCGACCTGTTGTGGCGATAGATTTCTCCAGACTAGGTCGTTGATGATTTGCCCGAGGCCCTTATAGATGGGCCATTTGTCGTTGTCGACTTTTATGAGCCCTACCAGGGACAGTTCAGTAGCTCTTATCATCAATGCTCTATTTACAGCTCTTAACGCTATTAGCTGTTTCAGGTTTAAGCTCGCATCCGCGAGCCTATTCTCGATATTGAAGATGATGATTTTTCCGTGATTTATGAAGGACTCACCAAAATACACTGCATTTCTATTTCCCCCCACCCGGTCGAATAATGGAGAAGAAAGAAGGTCTTGGAATCCACTATAACCGCTTCGTCTCAAAAAAGACCCAGGTGTGTTTCCGAATACCCAAGCATAGCCTGGGTAAAAGTACCTAACAAGTTGCCAATAGTTATTGATGACCGTGACTGGCAAAGGTGTATAATCGTCAGTAAGGAGAAGATGAACATGCGCGCTATTCTGTTCTGTAACTATATAGTATTGTGCTAAAAATTCCAGTCCGGGTTTAAATTGTTCAGCAAATTCTTCAGACGGTTCCGATGAGCCGTATACCAAAAATTCATTACCATTTATTGAAGCGTCCTTCTGGATGGCTCTTACACGTTTTGGCGGTTTGTGTTCCCAGCATTCGCTTCGTCCGCAGACTGGGCATTGAGGTACAGCATGATACCTCATAATATACATTCCGAAAAAGTCGCTTGTTTTGTTATCTATTTCAGCATGGTTATCTCCTTTATAGTTAAGCTCCAGTTCGATGCCTACCTTTAAATGGTCAATGAGATTTTTCAGCTCATTGAAGGAAATTGTTGGTGCTGGTGCAAATTGCCACCTACCGTGTTCTTCGGCATTCAACGTTACGGTGTTTTCTGTTGTTTCTCCTAGTGTATTGTGTCTCGCATATACAATTGGATGGTGTACTCCATTCCGCTCATAATCACGGAAATGATGCCCGTTCATGCATTCCAGTTGTCTCACAGTCTGATTGCCCATTCTCCAAACGGCGATTTCACGCACATTCAGTACGCTACAGATTGGGCAACGGAGCCCTTCTATGATGACATAATGAGGTTCTGGCAAGCTTCTCTCACCGCCTCAATACGGCGTACGCAAATGGATACCTGTCCTGTTTTGTTGAAATGAAGATGTAGTATACACTTGAAAGCCCCTGTGTTAGAATGTCTTCATTAAGCCAGTACATTTTTTTGTTTAGAGGTATTTCACTATTCTCATCTTCATAGATTTTCCAATCATAGTTCTTGAAATGCTCCAGTATGTTTTTGAAAATTTCCAAAGGTGCATTGTAGATTTCGATATCGTTGTCCTTTGCCAATTCTTTGATTGCTTCTACGCTCGGTTTTTCCTTCCTCTTTTTCCAATAAATTTTTATTTCGCCTATTCCTGACATGTTTATTCACCTCCCACTCCGTTTGGAGTGTGGTCAGGGAGGCCTCTCACGACCTCCCGGGGCTTGGTTTCAACAACCAAGCCTTTCGCTTTGGATGTGTCTTCGGAAAAAACGTCGGAAACGTTGGGAAACACGGAAAAACCACACACCTCTCGGTGCGTGGGTGACAGGGCCGGAAATTCCAAAAATAGTGACCCAGCCCCCGCCCATATAGGGTACTGGGCTTCCAATAAAACGGGGTTTTCTTTCATTTTTTATTCACGTGTACCCATTTTGGCGGGAACGTTCCCAGCCAAGTTTCCGTGAGAATTATTTCTCTGTCCCACGGCTAAATGGCTGAGAACGTCATAACCCTATTTCATTTAGCGACAATAATGCCACAGGTTAGAGAAAAGAAAATAAGCTACAAAACACCTGTGGCAATACTGCCACGAAATGAAATAGTACCCGCCAAACTTTTGGGTACAATAGTATTTTTGCGAAAATATCTTAAAAGCGGACATGCATAATTGCGCGCCAAAATGCAGAAAGGCATGCCGGTAACCATTGTTAAATTAGGTAAACACGCGCGCAAAATTTTATAACAAAGCGTGCGCATAAGTATTTAAATTAGGTAAACACGGGTTAAAAAATATAAGGTTAAGTACGCGCGCAAATTAGGTAAACACTGCTTCAAAAAAAAAGTTATTTAGTCTTCATCGACTTCAATGTCGTTTTCGTGTAAGTCCAGCCAAAATTTTTGTTGCTGAATGTGCTTTGAAAATTCTTTCAAGACCTTGATTATTTCCGAAATGTCCCAAGCCCTGCCAAAGAACCCCCTGAAATCTTCTTCGCGGTAATCGACCCAGCTGTGCTGTTCAAAGTATTTATAGCGCGTTTCTGTGCAGAGCCAAAAGACTCTGCTTCTCCACGAGAGTTCGACGGGGGTATTAGCCCCGTCGTAGTCACCGACATAAATAATTGGAAGCCCTGACTGTATGATTTTTTTCATTGCGGTCTCATGATCAATTTCTACAAAGCGCTTTACTTTCTGATCATACATTTTTTCAATTAATCCGTTTGGTGCAATGTAGACTTGAACGTCTTTCCTTTTTAGAGCGACTACAAAGAATGTTTCAAGTTCTTTTTGTAACCACGCCATTGACCCGCTGTTATCTAAGATTAGAATTATTTCCGACCTTTCACGGTAATAGTAATATGAATTAAGTGGCTTCTTTTCAAATTGGTGAAATAATAGTTTTTTTATGTTCAAAGCCTGTGTCGCAGACACAGGCTCTGGCGTTAGAACTTTTTCTTCATCACTCATGTATTCTATTAACCTGTAAAGTTCTAAATGTAAGTGTTGAATAGTTTCTTTTTTAAGTTCAAATGCTTGTTTTGAATTTTCTTCATATTCTTCGCCTTCTTCGTTTTCTTTTTCTTGTTCACTTTCTTCTTTATATTCTTTGCCTTCTTCATTTTCTTCTTCGCCGTTTTCTTTGTTTTGTTCTTTCTGTGTTTTGTTTTGTCCTTCTTGTTCGCCTTGTTCTTCGTTTTCTTCATTTTGTTCTTGTTCTCCTGTTTGTTCTTCGCCGTTTTTTGTGCTTTGTTTTTGTTCTCCTTCTTCGTTTTCTTTTTCTTGTTCTTCTCCTTCTTCATTTTCTTTCTGCCCTTCTTCTCCTGTTTGTTCTTGCTCTTGCTTTTTTGCGTTTTGGTTTTCTTCTTTCTGTTCTTCAGTTTTGCTTTGTTCTTGGCCTTCTTGTTCTTCGTTTTGTTCACGTTCTTGTGTTTCAGTTCCGTCCTGTAACGCAAAGCGTTGATCATTAACGCTTTGCGTTATCTCATCGCCACCATGAAAGTCCTCAGAGACTTTCATGAGTGGCTCAACAATTGGTTTGTCTTCGTTTTCTAAATGTATTTTATTTTCTTTTAGTTCTGGTTTTTTTACCTTTATCATTTGGCTTTACCTCATGAGACTTTGAATTTCGTTATTCATGTTTTTAAGAATGCTCAAGCCTTCGAGCAAATTGTATTCTCCGCAATACTTATTCACAATGTTTTTTATATCGTTTGAAATTTCTTTTTTCTCTGTAGGCACGTCTATGCGGGTTATTATGAATGTTATGCTGTTGTCGCTGGTTACATTTTCTCTTACTAAATTTATTTCGTTTTCTTTCGTAAATGCGACATATAGTTGTTTGTCCATGGCTATAATTAATTTTGCGTCTAATCCTGTCGTTTCAAGAAATTCAGCTAAGTCTTCATATTCTTGGGTATTGAAGTATTTTCCGTTAAGTATATCATAAAATTTCCAACGTAAATTTTCAATTTTTTCTTTTAGAACTTCCGATATTTGGTGTGAAAGCAATTGCAAGATCATTTGTTTTTCTCGCCCTGTGTATTTCATGTACATTTTCATGCTGAAATGCTTTTCATGAATTTTTTCTAGTCTTAAGATAATGTTCTCATTTTGTGCGATAACCAAATTCTTTGAGTAATACTTAATATTTAATTTGTTTTGTTTAACAATACCGATAATTCCGTGGTAATTGTCCTGAAAGTAAAGGTCATCTTCTGTATATGCCTCAAAATTCATTGCTGTTTCAGCAAGTTTGTGTATTTCCTTTAAAGATAACGGCGTTGAAGCCGTTATCTTTAATTCTGTTTCATCCTGCACAACATTGAATTTCCCTAACACGTCCGGCCTTTCGGCCGGCTCTGGTTCAAACGTTTCAATGACCTTGCTATATTCGTTGAAATCTTTACTAATGTTTGTACTGAAAGTTCTTTCGGAATCTTCTGTAATTTTTTCTGCATTTATGACTTCTTCTGTCGGTACTTTTATGTGTGCCAAGATGTCTTGTACATTTGTTCCTTTGTGTTCTTCTTCTTGTTCTTCTTTCTGCTGTTGCTCGTCCAGATGTTGTGCAAGTGTTTGCGCAACATCAGGTGCGTTTTCTTCTTGTTGTTCTGTGTTGCCACGTAGTGCTTCGTAAAGTTTTTGCATATCGTTAATGTTTTTCACCACAAATGAGAACAGCAATTGATTAAAATCTGCTTCTGGCATAATCGTTAAGGCATAGCCAAACTGAATAAGCTCTTGTATTGTGACCGGTTTGTTTAAATCAGCATGTATGCTTGCTGCATAAATGTTAATTAATACTTTTATTATTTTCTGGTCGTTAAAGTATTTCTCTAAAATTTCTTTTACTGCTTTTGGACTTGGTAATTTGAAATCTACAGTTATGACCCTTCTTAACAATGGTTCAGAGAATTCACGGTTTTCGTTAGATGTTAAGAATATTATTAAATTATTCGGGTTACCTTGTATTACATCTTCAGCGTCGTCAATCCGGAAGGTAATCCTTGTATTTTGAATGTAATCAAGTAAAAGCGAGTCTGCACTGGGGCGTGTTTTGTCAAACTCATCAATCGTGAGTACAGTAATTTTTTCTAGCGATGATTTCAGCGCTTCCGGAAGAGGCCCGTATACTATTTTTATTCCAGACTTTGACGTCTCTGATGGAAGATACTTGTAGATCAGTTCGTCCTCGCTTGTATTTAAAGTAGTTTGAATGAAAATGTATTGTGAATTGAAATATTCTGATACTAGTTTAGTTATGAATGTTTTGCCAGCGCCAGGTGGCCCGCGTAAAAGAAACGCTGGCACGGTATTGGACATTTTTGCCGCTTGTATGCCTGTCCAAATAACTTTGATTTCTTCTTCTTCTCCAACTAGGTACTCTGAAATGAATTTATAAAATTTTTCAAATTCATTGTTGTCCATTTTTATCACCTTTTAACGAAAAAACGTGGAAAACCGCACCCGAAGAGAGTGCGGGTGAGGAGGCATGCATACTGGTATGTACAAAAGTATTCCTGTGTCCCGGTCTCCGCCTCGGTAGAGACGCGGGCTTCCAAAAAAAAACATTTTTGGAATTCATATTTTATTCACTTGTACCCTGTTTTGGCGGGAACGCCAACGACAAGTTTCCGAGGGAATTATTTCTCTGTCCCACGGCGAAATGTCGTTAGCGTTTTTACAACCCAACTTCATGAGTGGCAATACTGCCACAAGTATAAAATAAACTAAAAAAGCCTGCGGCAGTATGGCCGCCCCATGAAATAGGGTTGTACCCCACCAAAACTAGGGTACAATAGCAATTTCACAAAAATATTTTAAAAACAGACGCGCGCCACTTCGTTTTAACGCGCTGGCTGTTTCACGTTTACTTGTATGACGTCTTTTTCTTCTGAGCCTTCTGGCTGGATTTCAATTTTGAATGTGCCGAAGCTAGGCGGCGCAAAGAACACCATGTAATTTCCATCCTCGTCTGTAACGCCTCTCGTGTATTCGCGCCCGTTCACGTATACGGTAAAGGCCTTGTTGGCAACGGGCATCCCATTGGCGCCGATGAGCGTGCCTACTACTTTCACGGGTTGCATGTCGTCAATGCTTTGCGTCGGCAGGTCGAGCCTTTTTTCTTGCACGGGTTCAACCGGTTTTTCCTTTTTCTTTTCTGCTTTTGGCTTCGGCATTGCTATCATGTATAGCAGCATTTGCTCAGGGGTTAGTGTTTTTATTTTTACTGCGGAAAGCATTGCGCCGAATGCAAAAAATAGCATTATTACAAATGCTTTGTTTAGTAAGCCGTGGAATAATAGTGAAAGCCCGTAGCCGAGAAGTAAAGAAGCGCTCAAGTAAACTGCTTGCCTCACGGATAGCTTTATTCCCATTAAGTCCAAAAACTGCTCGCTAAGCGGGCTTATATCTTCAAAAACCAGCGTGCGCACATTCCTAACCATACCATAATAAATGCTGGTTTGCTTAAAAGCGCGCAACAGCGCAATTACGTGCGCGTAATGTTTACGGCGCCGTAATATTGTGTCGCTTTTTACGTGTTTTTCTAGTTGGTGTGGCATGAGGCAAAACATTTTGGTTTTAGCGTTGGTGTTATTAGTGAGCGTTTTTCTGTTAGTTCCGCTGGAACACAACGGCAATTTAATGAACAAACGTTATAGTCATATTTTAGCTTCGTGTAGTCGCTTTTAGACATTTTTTAAGCTAAGTATCGTCCATGCTGACATGAGACAACCGTATAAAACATTAATGGTGTTTGTAATTCTTTTCTTAGTTGTTATCATGGGCTTTGGGGGTAGCGTGCCGTTTATTATAAACGCGTCTGGAATAAGCCCCTATTATTCTATTTCTTTTGCAAAAAATAATCTAACAGTATACCAAGGGCAAACATTTACAGATGTGCTTTCGGTTTATGCCGTGTCTCCTTTGCAAACTATTGCTTTATATTATTCCGGCAGTTCTCCTTCATCTGGCATTACTGCTTCTTTGTCTCCTTCTTATGGCACACCAGACTTCAACTCAACGGTAACGATTTTTGTTCCCGGAACAACACCACCTGGCAACTATTCATTGCGCTTCGTAGGAAATAATGGCTATTACCGGGTTTCTACGCTGTTAAACATCACCGTGCTAAAATCTAATTTCTATATAACGCTTAATCCTAATTCTGGTACTGTTTACGCGGGAAGTTCAACAACATTTACGGCAACGGCATATTCTAATATCGCGCCACAGACAGTAACGTGGTCTTATAACGCTCCACAAGGCGTTTCCGTTTCGCTATCTTCACAAGCAAGTGGTATTGGGCAACCCATAACGGTAACAGCATCCGTGTCGCCTAATGCTGTATTTAGCGGAAGCGTTCCTATAACTATATTCGCCAATAGCAACGACAGCTTTTCTGCGAATGCCACATACACACTAACACCACAGTTTTACTTAACAATGAGCGCAAACCCGTCATCTGATGGTAGCGTGTCGCCTTCGTCAGGATGGTATAACGCCGGTTCTGTGGTTACAATTACAGCAACTCCTAACACGGGCTATAAATTCGCAGGTTGGACGGGCTCCGGCACTCAATCATACACAGGCCTAAACAACCCCGCTACCGTGGTCATGGATTCAAACATTGAAGAAACGGCTTCGTTTAGCATTGAAAACGTTGTAATAAAATTTGCGACAAACGGTCTAAATAACCTCGCGCAGGGTTCGGTTTTAAACATAAACGGACAAAATTATACTTATTCACAGCTTCCATACACGTTGATAGTTCCGTATGGTACGCAAGTAACATATAAGTGGTATTCGCCAATTTCGGGTGGTTCAAATACATTGTTTGTTTTGAGCAATGTGACTGGTCTTGAAACTTCTCAATCTGCAACGTTCACGGCAACAACAAATGGTTCAATTATTGCTAATTATATTGAAAAAGAAGGTATTATTTTTAGCGCGAACGGTCTTAATAACAATGCACAGGGCACAGTGCTTGTTGTTAATGGGCAAAGTTATACTTACTCACAATTGCCTGTAACGATTTATGCATCGCCTGGTTCTTCAGTAAGCTTTTCATGGATTTCGCCTGTTTCAGGAGGGTCAGGCATACAATTCGTTTGGACAAGCACGTCAGGTCTTAGCACATCGCAAAGCGGGTCAATAACAGTGTCATCGCCTGGTTCTGTAACGGCGACATACCAAGAACAATTCTACTTGACAATGAGTGCTAACCCGTCAAGTGGTGGTTATGTCTCTCCGTCTTCAGGATGGTATAATGCTGGAAGCCAAGTAACAATAAGCGCTACGCCAAACAACGTTTTTGCATTCCTTAATTGGACTGGTTCAGGGTCAGGCTCTTACACGGGTACAAATAATCCTGCAACAATAACAATGAATAGTCCAATAACCGAAACAGCAAACTTCGGGTCAAAAATTTCATTCCCGACACTGACGGCATACGACGTGGCAAACACATATACCGGCTATAATTATGAGTTTGCCGTAGCAGGACAAGCGATGTATAACGATCCTGTACCACTGGCTAATCAGCAGCTCACAATCGTAGTAGTTGTAACTTCCGCGCACACAGGTAAAACATATAATAAAACCGTGACAGTAACAACAAATCAGCAGGGTTGGTTCTACACCGGTGTGCAGACAATTGGTGGTGGGTATGACGTTTGGGCCGGTGGTGTTTCTAACAAAGAACTGTACATATACTATAATGGCACGCTTGTAAAACAGCTTGGCGGGTGGGCTTGGGGTGTGTATATTCCAAGAGTTGAAGCACAAGGTGGGTCGGTTTCTATTAGCGTACCTTCATGGGATGGTTTACAGCTTTACAGTGATATCACACTGCAAAGTGTGCTTTTACCCTCAAGTGTAACGGTTGAGTTTAATACGGTTCCAAACCACGGTAATTATTTTGAGCAATACGCGTTTTATGGTGGTTATGGCCGTAACACCAACTTATTGTTCACAACCGAGCAAAACCCATACCAATACACGTTTGCACCATCCGACTATACCGGTTTAACTAATATTACAGAAATACTTTCTACAAGCGCGCAAGCACAAATGACGTTTGTTGTCACAATTCCGTATGACACTATTTTAAACTTTACCTTGACTATCAACGGCCCTAACGGGTACACAACCTCATGGTCAGGCTTTCTTGAAAACATCCCGCATAATAGTAGAGGCGAGGCGTTTCATACTTTCACAGGCTTGCCACCAGGCACTTACAGTTGGAACATTACGCCAACGAGCGTGTCAAACATATACAATTCCCAAGAAGTTTATAATGCCACACCAAGTTCTGGAACGTTAAACGACAATTCCAGCCAAACCGTGTATATAGTATACGGCGGCCATCTATACAATGTAACATTTACTGAAAACGGTTTGCCGAGCGGAACAACTTGGTGGGTTGACTTTAATGGTAATAACGTTTCAACGACAAGCCAATCTATTGAATTCACGGGAATTCCATACGGCACGTTCACGTATACTGCTGGGCCACAATATTATTATGTTTCAAGTAACACGCGCTATGCCGGTGGCGGAAACGGCTCAATTTCTGTGAGCGGTAACACGCAGCAAACAATTTCGTGGATAAAACAATATGAAGTTACTACAACATTTACACCACCTAATGCTTATTCAACTGGCGTTGAACCTGCGCCGAATGCGAACGGCGTTGCTAACACTTGGGTAGACAGTGGCGCTTCATTGGAAGTAATTGGAGCCCCAGCCGATTACTGGGTCGTAGTATATGCATTTAACACTTCGCCTTCTATGGCGCCTACAAGCTATGGATATACTCAAACAGGCGGAATATACTATTATACATCTACATATACCATTACGCAACCAGAAAACATAACAGTAAAGTTTGTATATGAAGCAATACAAGTTCAGGAAAATGGTCTTCCGAACGGAGCAACGTGGTATGCCTTATATGCAGGGCAATCATGGCAAAGCCTTGCTGGTATACCAGTACTTGTGTATTGGAACGGTAACGATGCAGACACTACGGTTTCGGGCAGTGCCGTGTATTATAACGGCATTTATTACATTCCGACGAACACGGTTAGTTTCCCGATTAGCGAGGAATACAATAAATGGCAAACCGAAACCATAAACTACAGACAGGCTTACGCGGTAACAATTAATGCGGGGCAAGATGGTTATGTTTCATGGCACATGGATGAAGGAACGGCTTATGTTCCGGGCATAGGCTTGACAACTTCGGGAACAGTAAGCGCTGGACAAAGTCAGACTGTGTATGTACCGAGCTGGTATACAATTAACCTTACTGACCATCCGAATCCAGGCTACGCGTTTGCTTCGTGGAACTTCTCAGGATCTTATGTAACAAGCAACCCAATAGACATTGCGGTTAATAGAGACACGACTGTTGTAGCTACCTATCGGTACCCTGATTACCTGCAATTTACTGTAAGTGCGCCTGTGGACATCAGTTATACGATTACTTTGAGCAACGGGCAATCAAAATCAGGAAACACGTATTGGGGTTCTTCGACAGTAACGTTCTATGTGCCTCCTGGGACTTATTCATGGAGTATTTTGCCTGCAAACACTATGGTTTACGTTGATGGAATTGGGGTTGAATATAATGCAGTACCTTCTTCAAGTTCAGCGACTACGAACGCGAGCGTGAGTATTAATTATGTTCCTTCAAGCTCGTATAACTACACGTGGAGCGAGACAGGGCTTCCGAGCGGGACACAATGGGGCGTTTCGGTAAACGGTAGTAATTATTACACTACAAGTTCGAGCCTGACAGAAACATTCAACGCAGGACAAACTTACTCGTGGAGCGTGATTAATCCTAACGGTTATTCAGGTTCGCCTTCATCAGGAACATTCAGCAATTCAGGTTCTCAAAGCATAACGTTTACGCAGACAGGCTTCCAATACGCGTGGTATGAGAGCGGGTTACCTAGCGGAACGAAGTGGGGCGTGCAAGTGAACGGGCAATCATATTATACAACAAGCACGAGCATTACTGAAACGTTTACCTCAGGACAAACATATTCGTGGTCTTTGATTGCACCTTCAGGATACGTGGGTTCGCCATCTTCGGGTTCATTCTCAGGCCCTAATTCAATAAGCATCACGTTTACTCAAGCATTGAGCGTGACCATCAGCGCGTACCCAATGCAAGGCGCTGCGCCTTTGCAAGTTTCATTTTCATCAAACGTTCAAGGAGGAACAGGTAGCTATTCTTACTATTGGACGTTTGGAGA
>OGCG01001401.1_pt1 | contig 11859 bp, 11 predicted proteins | sample 1570061 | NCBI WGS metagenome assembly OGCG01 (sample SAMN06268698, study PRJEB24515) | hot springs metagenome | isolation source: Joseph's Coat, Yellowstone National Park, Washington, USA | place: USA:Joseph's Coat, Yellowstone National Park, Washington, USA
GCCACGAGGTAGCGGAGGCGTGCCAGGCCTCGGTTCTCCCGATTGCCGAGCTCTCCCCACACCTGGGCTACGGCCCTCACCGCCTCGGGGACCTCGTCGGGGCGGAGAAAGACATCTAGCGGCGACGCCAGCCTAGGGCCATCGGAGAGACCGCCTCCCACCAAGAGGCAAAATCCGACCTCGCCGGAGGGATGCCGGGCAGGTCGCAACGCCACGTCGTTGATCTCGGCCTGTGCGCAGTCCTCCACGCAGCCGGTCACGGAGATCTTGAACTTGCGAGGGAGGTTCGCGTACTCGCGGTTGCCCGTGAAGTATCGACTTATCGCCTCTGCCACTGGGTAGGCAGATACGACCTCCTTAGGATCCACACCGGATACTGGACAGCAGGTGACGTTGCGGGCACTGTCCCCACAGGCCTGAAGGGTGGTGAGCCCGACTGCTTCGAGGCGGTCCCAGATTTCGGGAACGTCCTCGATGCGGATCCAGTGCATCTGGACGTCCTGGCGAGTGGTGATATCGCAGACGCCCGCTGTCGGCGATTCCACTCCCTCTGGAGGGTTGGCGAAGGCCTCGGCCAGTCTTCCGACCTCTTTGGCCTGGACGACGGAGAGCCTTCCTCCCGGGACCTTGATCCGCATCATGAAGGAGTCCCCCCCCTGGCGTTGCGGGTAGAGGCCGACCCACTTCAGCCTCTCCTGCTCGCCTGGGATCTCGGCTATAGCCTCGGGTCCGAGGCGGCTGTAGCGCTCGCGAACTGCCGTTGCCACCTCGAGCGGGTGACGTTCCAGTTTCCACCGCTCGACCTCATTGAGCTGCCCTGTTCTCCGATAAGGGTTTATGAACTCCATGCGCTTTCCTGTGGGATCTCTCGTGCCTATTGGTTTTTTGCTCGTCTCGGTTATCTGTTTGTGTCCTTTGGCCCTGAGGGTGGGAGGTGGAGCCCGCATTCGGTCTTCGCCCCTCCCCACCGGCCTCGGCGGGGGTCGGCACCCGGAGCTATGGGTGAGGTGGTCGGGGCGCAACCAATGGAGCGATATCCAAAGGCCCAGAGCGGATGAGCCGGCAGGCCTCGAGAGGCCATATAAGCGTCGATGTCGTCCTCGGTCCAGGCGGCGAGAGGGTTCACCTTCGCCAGCCCGAAAGTGGAGTCCCAGGAAACTACCGGGGCCTTAGCTCTCTCTGGGGTATCGACCCGCTTGATCCCGGTAATCCAGGCCGGTTTGTCTGCGAGGAAGCGCCGGAGGGGCCGCACCTTGCGAAACTCGCAGCAGCGATCGGTCCCACACGGCCAGTTTTCTGCGTCAGGACCTGGCTGGAGGATTGTAGTCTCGAGGCCTAAGAGCTCCTCGAGCTGTTTCATGTAGAGGAGGGTCTCTGCGAAATGCGCCTTGGTGTCCAAGAAAACGACCGTGGCCTTCCCAACCGCTCGGACCACCAGATCCACGAGCACTGGGTCTTGGTAGGAGGTGGCTACTACGCAATCGGGCCCGAAGCGTTCGAAACTCCATCTGATGATCTCCTCCGCGGGAGCGCCATCGAGGCGCTCTGCGGCTGCGGCGAGCTCCGCTGCAAGGACCGGATCAGGCAAGGGACGGTCGTCCGTCGGCAGTCCATTAGGTTGGGTAGAGGACATACCTGACAAACTACATCAGAATTTGCAAGACTGTGCACATGCCTACAGCAACGGCTCGCCGGAGTGAGCTCGAGACGCTCGAGTCCTGGTCCATCTTCGTGATTAGGGAAGTGGTCGCGGAGGTGGAGAGGCCTTGTCTGCTCTTCAGCGGAGGCAAGGACTCCGCTGTGCTGCTTCATCTGGCGCAAAAGGCCTTCAGACCAGGGCGCATCCCCTTCCCCGTTGTCCACGTGGACACTGGGCACAACTTCCCAGAGGTCATCGAATTCCGGGACCGCACCGTCAGCCAACTTGGAGTAGAGCTGGTGGTGGCCTCTGTCCAGCGGGCTATAGACGAGGGCAGGGTCGAGGACCCAGGTCCAGGCGCGTCCCGGAACCGCCTGCAGTCTCAGGTGCTGCTGGACGCCATGGCCGAAAACCGCTTCGGGGCGGCCATCGGCGGCGCTCGGAGAGATGAGGACCCAGTTCGAGCCAAGGAGCGCGTGGTATCGGTGAGGGACCGCTTTGGCCAGTGGGATCCGCGCTCTCAGAGGGCAGAGCTCTGGCACTGCTACAACCTAGAGCTGGCCCCGGGGGAACACCTGAGGGTGTTCCCCCTCGCCGATTGGACCGAGATGGATGTATGGAGCTACATCGCAGACGAGGGTATCGAGCTTCCGGCCATCTACTACGCCCACCGACGTGAGCTGGTGGAGCGGGACGGATTGTTGCTCCCGCTTTCTCCATGGGTCCAGCCTGGTCCGGGAGAGCGGGTCTTGGTCGAGACCGTCCGATTTCGCACCGTTGGCGACATGGTCTGCTCAGGCGCGGTTCGCTCATCGGCTCGGGACCCGAGGGAGGTCATGGCAGAAGTCGAAGCGGCAACCGTATCGGAACGGGGAGCTGGTCGCGCAGACGATCGCGTATCGGAGTTCTCCATGGAGGAGCGGAAGAGGGAGGGTTACTTCTGAGCACCGGGCTCAAAAAGGCCCTCCTAGTCCAATGGGAGGATCGCGCAGGATGGCAGTGCGCATAGCCGCCATAGGCGCCGTAGACGACGGCAAGTCCACCTTGATCGGCCGGCTACTGGCGGATAGCGGGCACCTCAGGAAAGACCAACTGGAGGCGATCGCGGCTGCCTCCTCGAAGCGCGGCCGGCAGCAGCTCGATCTGGCCTTCGTCACCGATGGGCTCAAGGCGGAACGGGAGCAAGGGATCACCGTGGACGTTGCCTATCGATTTCTGGACACCGCATCCAACAGAGTGATCATCGCGGACTGCCCTGGGCATGCCCAATACACCTCGAACGCGGCGACAGGAGCCTCCAACGCGGATGTCGCATTGGTGATGGTGGATGCCACCAAGGGGATCAGGCCTCAAACCAAACGCCATTTGGCTTTGGCGTGCCTCTTCGGGGTCAAGCGAGTAGTCGTCGCGGTCAACAAGATGGACCTGGTGGCCTGGGACGAGGAGATCTTTGCGAGCCTGGCGGAACAAGCCGCTGCGATCTGCAGGCGCCTGGGCGTAAGCGATTTCGTCGCGGTGCCGGTGTCTGCGCTGAACGGCGACAACGTGGTGAAGCGGACCGAGGCTGCCTGCTTCTACGACGGTCCTTCGGTACTGGAGGCCCTAGAGGAGCCTCTTCGGTCTTCGTGTCAGAGACTGGGAGGCCGCATGGCCGTCCAGATGGCACTCCATGCCTCGGGACAGCGCCTTTACCTCGGGAGGTTGGCAGGATCCGCCTTCAGGTTGGGGGAGGAGGTGCTCTGTTTGCCCTCCGGGGTCCAAACCGCGCTTGCAGTTTTGGAGGGCCCTCAGGGGCCCTTGGACGAGGCGGAGCCGGGCACTGCTATTGCGGTTGGCTTAGCCGACGAAGTCGATCTCCAGCGCGGCGACATGATAGTGGCAGCCAGCCATCTGCCCGAGGTGGCAGACCGCTTCGACGCAGTGGTCGCATGGTTTGGCGAGACGCCACTTGTGGCAGGGACGCGGCTTCGACTCAAGCACACCACTCGGGCCATGCCCGCAATCGTCGCCGACATCAAATTTCGCCTGGACCTAGACAGCCTGGAGCTGGTGGCAAAGGAGCCCTTGGAGCTCGCCCGCCACGAGTTAGGCATTGCCAGCCTTGAGCTGTCAAAGCCGATCTTCTACGACACCTACTCCTTCTGCCGAGAGACGGGCAGCTTCATCCTGGTGGACGCCAAGACTCGCAACACAGTGGGAGCCGGTTTGCTGGGCCGGGACCTTGTCTTTAGTTCCTAGACCTCCCCTTGGTTCGTGGTACTGGTGGCTAGGCTGCAAAGCAAATAGGCTATCGCCTCATCAACCCATGGTGGGTCGCGCCACATCGGGCTTTGATGGCGGCTCGCCCGCTGAGTGGGTGCGGGCGGCCGAGCTCCGGTCGACCCGCTAAGTGGTGGTTAGAGTGTGGCAGGTCCTATCTGGGCCTGCGCTACACCGAGGGGTAGATACCGCCGGGTGGATTTTGGGCCACCGGCGGAAGAGACGGAGGAAGACGAGCTCATGCGAATCCTGGTGCTGGGCGGAGACGGCTACCTGGGTTGGCCCACGGCGCTGTATCTGAACGCCAAGGGCCACGAAATCGGGATCGTAGACAACTTTGCGCGACGGGGATACGACTTCGAGATGGGAGTGGACTCTTTGGTTCCCATCGCGAATCTCTCGGTCCGACTCCGTCGGTGGAAGGAAGTATCCGGCAATGAGATTCAGGCCTTCGTCGGGGATCTGACCGATGCCGACTTCACCTCGGCTGTTATCTCGACCTTCCGTCCTCAGGCGGTAGTGCACTTTGCAGAGCAAAGAAGTGCTCCATACTCGATGGTCGACCGCAAGCACTGTGTCTACACCCAGGTCAACAATGTCGTTGGTACGTTGAACCTCCTCTACGCGATCGCTGAGACAGACCCCGACATCCACCTGGTGAAGCTCGGGACCATGGGGGAGTACGGCACGCCCAACATCGATATCGAGGAGGGCTATATAGAGATTCATCACAAGGGGCGAAGCGACGTTCTGCCTTACCCCAAGCAGCCGGGCTCCTTCTACCACCTCTCCAAGGTGCACGACTCCCACAACATTCACTTCGCGTGCCGAATCTGGGGGCTCAGGGCTACGGACCTGAACCAAGGCGTGGTCTACGGTCAGATGACGCCGGAGACCTCCCTCCATCCCGAGCTGGCTACCCGCTTCGACTATGACGCCGTCTTCGGAACCGTGCTGAATAGGTTCATCATCCAGGCCGCTGCAGGTTTTCCCCTCACCGTCTACGGCAAGGGTGGCCAGACCCGTGGAATGCTCGACATCAGGGACACCTTGGCCTGCATCGAGCTGGCATGCCTGCATCCTGCCGAGAGGGGGGAGTTCCGGGTCTTCAACCAGTTCACGGAGTCCTTCTCCGTTCTGGAGCTGGCCGAGAGGGTATCCCGCCTAACGGGTGCCAAGATCGAGCACCTGCCCGACCCTAGGGTGGAAGCAGAAGAGCACTACTACAACGCAGTTCACACCAAGCTGATCGATCTGGGTTTGGTCCCGCACCTTCTTGACGATGACCTCATCCTCTCCTTGGTGGATCTGGCCCGCCAGTACAAAGACAGGATCGACCCAGAGGCGCTCAAGCCGAAGGTGAGCTGGAGGGCTACCGCTTCCAAGGTTGCCGTCGGCCAAGCCCTCTAGAGGAGAGCCCAGTGCTGCTTGGGTTGGCGCTACCCGACTACCTCCATCCGATCTCGGTCTTTGCTTCAGAGCTATTTGGGTTCGTCCTTTTGGTGGCCGCTCTGGTCAAGTGGGTCTTGCCCGTGTTGGACCAGGCCGTGAGACGCCAACAGGAACAGATCCGCGAGGCATTGGAGCGGGCCAGGGCGGCCACGGAGGACCTCTCCAGGGCTCAGCGGGAGCACGAGGAGGTAATAGCTCAGGCTCGTAGCCAAGCCGAAGCTCTGCTAGCCCAGGCACGACGACTGGCGGAGGAGACCTTGGCGAGGGGGCGATCTCAGGCCGAGGCGGACTGTGCGAGGCTACGAGAGGCGACCCAAAGAGAGCTAGCTCGTCTCTATCAGGCTGCCGAAACGGAGCTTCGGGCTCGCTTCGCCGATGAGGTGGTGGCTCGGGCAGAAGAGATCCTGCGCGCCGAGGTGGACTCTGCCGTGCAGGGCGAGCTGGTGAGGGAGGCCGCCCAAGCCCTTCGTGGCGAGGCTCGACGCTAGGCGAAGTCCCCTTGGACCAGGCGTTGGCGAGGGGACGGGGGGCCGCCAAAGTTCCTGCGGCTCCCCAAAGGAGAACGGGAGCCCAGAGGGGTCCGCTTAGCAGGCTGGCTTTGTTGGCGGCTATCGGTCTAAGCGTCTTCGAGCTGATCGGTCATGGGGGCGGTGCCAGCTCTGCACGCAATCTGGCCGAGGGGCGTCTCGTTTCGGCGGGACAGAAGCTGAGGTGGGTGTCGATCCCAGGGCGTCCGATCCGGTGGTCGTGGCCGGTGGTGGGGGAGGGTGCCGTCGGCGTTGAAGGAGAGGGGGTGATGGCCAGTGCGGGCTTGAGGCCGGTTCCGATCGCCTCCCTCACCAAGGTGATGACCGCTCTAGTGGTGCTCGGAGACCATCCCCTCATTGGAGACGAGCCCGGTCCCTCAATTCCCGTGAGCGCCCAAGACGTGGCGGAATACGAGATGGACGTCGCCAACGGCTATAGCAGGGTCGCAGTAGAGGCGGGCGAGGAACTGACCGAGCGCCAGGCGCTAGAGGCGCTGCTCATTCCCTCCGCCGACAACATGGCCGACATCCTGGCGCGCTGGGATGCCGGCAGCATTTCCAACTTTGTGGCCAAAATGAACGCCGAGGCGCGCCTTTTGGGTCTCTATTACACCCACTATGCCGATGCCTCTGGCCTTGATCCCTCCTCAGCCTCTACGGCTGCGGATCAGGTGAGGCTTGCTGAAATCGCAATGGCCAATCCGGTGATCGCCTCGATCGTCTCCCGGCCGAGTGTGCTGCTCCCAGTGGCCGGGCGGGTAGGGAATTACAACCCTTTGCTTGCCTACCCCGGAATCGTCGGTGTCAAGTCCGGCTTCACCTTCAAGGCAGGGGGATGCTTAGTCGTCGCCAAGAAGATACGGCTTGGGGGAGAAGAGGTCGAGGTCTTCGCGGCCGTACTCGGTCAGCCCACCGGCCTCCAGGGAGCGGCCGCGGCGGCAAACGCTCTTTTGCGAGAAGCGACCGGAGCGCTCAGGCTGGTCCCGCTTGCGAGCAAGGGGTGGCGAGTCGCGAAGGTCCAGGTCGCAGGAGGTTCGCCGCTCTGGGGGAGAGTTCCGTACGACTCGAGTGCAATCATCGGCTGGCCGGGACTGAGAATCGGTTATCGGATTGCACCACTGGCTGGGAAATTGGGACATAAAGTAAAGAGGTGAGGTTGTTTGGTTGGGGACCTGAATGTAGGTGCGGTGCCAAGGGAGGATCGCATCTGAGGCACCTGGCGAGCGAGGAGGTTAGGTGTGGCCACGGTCACCTTGGAGCAGGTGCGCAAGGTATACCCAAACGGTGTCGAGGCGGTAAAGGGGCTCGACCTTCACGTGGAGGAGGGGGAGTTCGTCGTCTTAGTGGGCCCGTCTGGCTGCGGTAAGACGACGGCCTTGCGCATGGTGGCGGGATTGGAGGACATTACCTCGGGGATTCTGCGCTTCGGGGATCGGGTCATGACCGACGTGTCCCCGAAGGATCGGGATGTTGCGATGGTCTTCCAGAACTACGCCCTTTATCCGCACATGACCGTAGCGGAGAACATCGGGTTTGCCCTAAAGCTCCGCAAGGTGCCCAAGGCCGTGGCGCAAGCCAAGATCAAGGAGGCGGCTTCCATCCTTGGTTTAACCGAGATGCTCGACCGCAAGCCGGCGCAGCTCTCCGGTGGCCAGCGCCAGCGGGTAGCCATGGGTCGGGCCATCGTACGAGAGCCATCGGTGTTCTTGATGGATGAGCCTCTATCGAACCTGGACGCCAAGCTTCGCGTGCAGATGCGAGCTGAGGTGCTTCGGATCCAACGCCGTGTCGGGGTCGCGACCCTCTACGTCACCCACGACCAAACCGAGGCCATGACCATGGGAGATCGTGTGGCGGTCATGCGCCTGGGCGAACTGCAGCAGTATGACAAGCCTCAGGTCCTCTACGATCACCCTCGCAACCTCTTCGTAGCCACCTTCATCGGCTCGCCGGCCATGAATCTCTATGAGGCAGGTCTCTCGAGCGAGGACGGAGCGCCAGTGGTCCACCTGGGTAGCCAGGTGCTCAAGCTGAAGCCGGACTACTTCACATCTCGTCCTGGGCTTTCCCGGTACGTGGGACGCAAGGTAGTCCTTGGAATTCGTCCGGAGCATTTGGCCGATCCCCGTTTCGTGGGGGATGCCGTCCAGTCGAGCGGTGAGGTCGTGGCGGAGGTCGAGTTGGTGGAGGCGCTTGGTAGCGAGCTTTTGGTTCACTTCCGCATAGATGCCCCTCGGATCAGGGCCGAGATCGAGCCGACTGCTGACGCGGACGGCTCGGGCGAGGTCTCGGCCGCCGCTCTCTCCGAGGGAATAGCGAGAATCGATCCCCGTTCCGATGTGAAGGTGGGCCAGCAGGCTCGCTTCACCGTGGACCTGGACCGGCTCCACTTCTTTGACCCCGACACCGGAGAGTCCATCGTTCACTGAACCGCCTCCAGGCCCGCCAGCTACCGCCCGATCGGTGGTGCTGGTGGGCTTCATGGGTGCAGGCAAGAGCTCCGTAGGGCCCGAAGTGGCGCGCCTGCTTGGCTGGCGGTTCGTGGATAGTGACTCCGAAGTGGAACGCCGCTTGGGCCAAAGCATCCAGGAGTTGTTCGCCTCCGGCAAGGAGGCGGTCTTCAGGGACATGGAGGCTCAGGTAGCAGTTGAGCTCTCCGGAGAGAAGGAACTGGTAGTCGCCTTAGGCGGAGGGGCATTCGAGCGTCGGAGCACTCGAGAGATCCTGCTTCAGCGCTGCCTGGTCGTGTACCTAGATCGCTCCTGGGATGACCTGTCCAGGACCATCGACGAGATGAGGGCTTCTAGGCCCTTGCTTCAGAACAAGACGATGGAGGAGATCGAGGCGCTATACAAGGCGCGCCAGGCGGCCTATGGGCAGGCGCATCTTAGGTTGGCTTTTGACTCTCGCTCTGGGCCCGCTGATGTGGCTTTGGAGATCGTGCGTCTCATGAATGGCGTCTCGTGAGAAAGCCCTGGGGGCCAGCGAGGTTTGGCCATGTAGCCTGAAGCCAGACATGGCGGAGTAGGGGCGAACGTGATTCCGATTTTGATGCTGAACGGTCCCAACCTCAATCTCCTCGGGGCGCGGGAGCCAGGGATATACGGAATAGAGACGCTGGAGCAAATTGCGGCCAGGCTTTCCCCGGTGGCCCGGGAGCTTGGGGTTGAGCTCCACTGGGAACAGCGCAACGGGGAGGGCGAGCTCATTGATTTGCTACATGGAGCTGCCCACTGGGCTAGCGGCGTGGTATTCAACCCTGGAGCTTACAGCCATTACAGTTATGCAATTGCCGACGCCATTGCAGCGATTTCCACGCCAGTGATCGAGGTTCACCTTTCTAACATCTATGCTAGAGAGCACTACAGGAGGCGATCGGTTATTTCGCCTGTGGCTTCAGGGGTGATAAGTGGAGTTGGGGCGCTCGGCTACGAGCTGGGGCTTCGGGCGGCTGTGGAGCTTGCGCTGCGCGCTGGCCCCAAAGGTGGGTCGCTGGGGGCTCTTAGACCTCACGAGCAAACTGAGAAGGGTTAGCGTCCTGTCTGAGGGAGGAAGTGGGCGGATTTAGGGTAGTTCACCCTTCATGGCGCGAAAGTGACCGATCCTGAAATGCAAGAGACTGAATATCGAGCGTGCCGCCGTCTTTGGAGGGTTGGCACCAATGAAAGGAGGGTCGACTGAGATGGAGTCGAAGAAGGGTTTGCGAACGAGAGCTGCGCTGTTTGCGGGGACTGGTCTTGCTGTGGCCGGACTTTTGGCGGCAGGCGCCACCCCGGCCATGGCAGCAAACCTGGCCAAGGCCAAGCCGGCAGCGAAGGCCAAGCCGGCAGCGAAGGCCAAGCCAAATCCCGCCTCGGTGGTGGCCACCATCAAGAAGGACTGGATCGAGTTCTTTAGCGGAACCAGCTCTGCGGCACTAAAGGAGAGCCTGGTTCAGGACCCGGCGGCCTTTGCTGCCACGATCAAGGCACAAGCGGGCTCACCTGAGGCGAAGGCTACTAGCGTCACCGTTAGCTCAGTTCATCTGGTCTCAGCGACTGAGGCTGTGGTCATCTACTCGATCAAGCTTGGCAAGACCACTGCCTTGGCCAACCAGCGTGGACTTGCCGTAAAAGTTGGGGGCGCGTGGAAGGTTAGTGTGGGGAGCTTCTGCACCCTGTTGGATCTACAAGGTGGCGCACCTCCCATCTGCAAGCCGAAGACGCCGGTGAAGGGGGCTAAGGCCAAGGCGGCGACCAAGACCTCCACGAAGACCAAGAAGTAAAAGACCAAGAATTAATAGAAGCACTAGAACAATCTCGTAGTTGTTCCAGCTAGCGGCCAAGTCCTAGGACTTGGCCGCTAGCTTGTTTCCAGAGCCCCTCCCTGAGGCAGCCTTGTCGTGGACGAGGCCTTGAGGGGGCCAATCCTCATGCTCCAGGGGCTCAGCAAAGACTCTAGAAAGGCCTGGAATTCATTCTTCTCCTTGGCGTGGAGGCGCGTTGTAGTGGACGGTGGAGACGGTCTCTTATACCTAGAAGACCTAGAGGTGGGGGCTTCGTTTCCCCTGGGGCCCACGCAGGTGGAGCTTGAGCGCATGCTGAGCTTCGCCGAGGAGTTCGACCCACAGCCCTTCCACGTGGATGAGGAGGCTGCAAAGCAAAGTCCCTATGGCGGACTGATCGCTTCGGGCTGGTTCACATGCTCTTTGTGCATGCGGATGATGTACGAGGCTTTGCTTTGTCGCGCAGCGGGGCTCGGATCGCCGGGGGTCTACGAGATTGCCTGGCCCGCGCCTGTGCGAGCTGGCGAGACACTCCGGGGCGAGTTGCGAATTCTGGACAAAAGAATGAGCGCAGCGGTTCAGGGCCGGGGGTCGGTCCTCATGCGCTGCGAGCTCTGGGCGGTAGATCCCCCCGGCGGTGGCGAAGGGATCCCTCGCTTGGTCATGACTGCCACGTTCCGGGCGCTATTTAGAGCTCGTGGGCTATATGAAAGCTCGAAAACAGCCGTTTAGCAATGCTGGCAGGCGAGTCGGCCTATAGGCGGGGTTCTGTACGCCTTTCGGCGCGGTGGCCATCTATCTACGCGGCCCACCTGGGGACTGCACCCTAAGGTGCTGGACGGGCAGCCCAAGTCCCCTGCTTGGCCTTGCTCCGGGTGGGGTTTGCCGAGCCGACCGGGTCACCCCGGCCGCTGGTGCGCTCTTGCCGCACCGTTTCACCCTTGCCTGTGAGACGAAGTCTCCATCGGCGGTCTGTTTTCTGTGGCACTTTCCTGCGGGTCACCCCGACTGGCCGTTAGCCAGCACCCTGCCCTATGGAGCCCCGACCTTCCTCAGCAGGCTCCACCGCTGCACGCGATGCTCCTGCCGCGGCCACCCGGCCGGCTCGCCTGTTCACCAAAGGAGAATAGCTGAGCTTCCTCATGGCTCGATAGGTCGTTGTGGGTGTCGGAGCGCCCTGGCAAGCTAGTCCGAGAGTGTCTTTGGAAGCTGATCTGAAGGAGACGGCGAGGGATCTGGCGCGCCTGTTGGCCGGTGGGGGAGATGGGGCCGTCACTCTAGGGGAGAAAGAGAGCGATCTTGCCCCAGTAGAGGACTCGCGTCCCAGGCTCCTTAAGCCCGCTTCCCCGAGTCGGCAGGTATGGGCAGTGGATGGGGGTCAGGGGATAGTTGCCGACGCCCGAGCTTTCTCGGTGGTGCTGATCCGCACAGCTCGGGTGTTGATGGCGGAACAGCGCATCTTCGAGGAGGCAGCATCGGCCGAGCTGAGGCTCCTCTGGAATGCGCCTTCGGTGCCGGTTGGCCTACGCCGTCTCGCAGCGACTGACGCAGGGCTGCTCAGGGAAGCCGCGGAATGGGAGGAGGTGCGTCGCTGCGTGGAGCTGGCCGACTCAGGGGCCATGGTGATGGTGGATGGGGATCTGCGGGCGGCTGAGGGCCTTGGCTTGGATCTGGTCAGCTCCATCGCAAGGCTGGCCTTCGATAAGGAAGTCGATTTA
>OGCG01001402.1_pt1 | contig 11858 bp, 12 predicted proteins | sample 1570061 | NCBI WGS metagenome assembly OGCG01 (sample SAMN06268698, study PRJEB24515) | hot springs metagenome | isolation source: Joseph's Coat, Yellowstone National Park, Washington, USA | place: USA:Joseph's Coat, Yellowstone National Park, Washington, USA
TGCCTCTCCGGCGGAAAGCCCCGTGGCTTGGCCGAGCCAGCGACTAAGCAGCGGAAACGCGGGAAAATAAGCCACCAGCGATCTCTTGTTCGGATCGTAAGAATAACCGTGCCGAACGAGTTTCAGATACTCACCGGCATCGAAACGGATGCAGGCGGCAATTGGTTCAGTGTGCGGGACAGAAACATCTCCGCCGGGCAGATGTAGGAACTCTGCCCCGAAGAACACGCCAAGAATCACCGGCAGACTGGTCAGGTAATAGGCCATGAATCCAGCGAAGAAATCTTCCACCCATTCATGGCGGGAGGATGCTTTGGTGGCTGAGTTCGAAGGATGCAATTCATGCGGCTGGCACGAGGGCAAGCTCTGTACAGGCATGCCCTCGGCGGCATTCTCCCTCAGGGATGGCTTTGCCAGTTTGAGCGGTTGTTCCATGACCGGTCTCCTTTACAGATAACCATTGTCTTTTTCTGCCGCACTCGCGCGGCGGCATCCGCAAGGAGAACGAACTGCTCTTGCTTTGTTCCGAGGTGTTGCCGCGTTCTTGGGCATCCTCCGTGAGGAGAACGGAACGTGTCTTCTTTGTTCTAAGGCATTGTGTGTCTAGGAATCGCTCCGTGATTCGCTGATAACTACCGATCCTATGGCTGTGTTCCGCTGATGTCAACGAGAAAATTCCTACCCCACAAAGAATTAATTTTCCGGCCCTACGGAATATTCATCGAGTCCGGCACGTGTCACAACCCCGATTGCCCACGAAGGGGGGATTGAAGAACAGAAGGAGTGCCGGAACGAATATACTGGGCGCGGTAGAGATTGACACAGACCTAGGCGAGCGGGGTTGCGTGAGCGCCCCGAGGGAGCTTCTCGGTGCGCGTCGGCGAGCTTTTTTGCCGCATGCGTTTCGGCGGCCGCTCGCTAACCGAAGGTGAGCGCCGGACGATCCATGCGGAACTCGATCATTTCGCTGAAAAGCTGCGCTCTTGAACCGATCCGTTTGTGCTGAATCCATTATCCGCGTGCGTCCCTTTCCCCGCGGTAACGGGCCACACGCAGTTGGGCGCGGGCGCGTGCTTGTGTCTTGAGCTGTTCCTCGTGCGCCTGCGGCGTTGGGGCTGGGGCGAGGGCTGCTTGCAGTGTGTGCGCTACAGCAGTGACATCGATGTCCTCCGCCCGCAGGGCGCGTGAAGTCAGCACCGTCACTGTATTGGCCCGCACTTGTACGAAGCCGCCATCAATGAAGAAACGTCGTACTTCCGTGCCACGACGCAAACGCAATTCGCCGTAGCCAAGCCGGCCAACCAGCGGTGTGCGATTCGGTAGGACGCCCAGCTCGCCGTCGAACAGCGGCACGGCTACGAAGTCGGCGGCTTCGTCAAGCACTGCTTTCTCCGGTGTGACAACGACGCAACGCAGTTGGCGTGGGAGATGATCCGGCATGATTTATTTCCCCTCAGCTATAAGCTTGGCTTGCGCCTCAGCTTCCTCAATGCCGCCGACGTACATGAAGGCTGCCTCCGGCAGATGGTCCCATTTGCCTTCGCACAACTCTTTGAAACTGCGGATGGTGTCGGCAAGGGGCGTCACCTTGCCTTTCTTGCCGGTGAACGCCTCGGCCACGATGAACGGCTGCGACAGGAACTTCTCGATACGCCGCGCCCGGTTGACCACCTGTTTGTCTTCCTCGCTCAGTTCCTCGACGCCGAGGATGGCGATGATGTCTTGCAATTCGCGGTAGCGCTGCAAGATCTGGCGCACGCGATTGGCAACGTAATAATGCTCTTCGCCGACGTATTGTGCTTGCAAAATGTTGCTGTACGATGCCAGCGGATCGACGGCGGGATAAATGCCCTTCTCGGAAATACGTCTTTCAAGATAGATAAAAGCATCGAGGTGCTGAAAGGCGTTGGCGGGTGCGGGGTCGGTCGGATCGTCGGCAGGGACGTAGACGGCCTGAACGCTGGTGATGGCCCCCTTGTTGGTGCTGGTGATGCGTTCTTGCAATTCGCCCATTTCTGTGGCCAAGGTCGGTTGATAGCCGACGGCGCTGGGCATACGGCCCAAAAGCGCAGACACTTCCGATCCGGCCTGGGAGAAACGGAAGATGTTATCAATGAACAAGAGGGTGTCGGCCCCGGTGGCGTCGCGAAACCACTCGGCCATTGTCAAAGCCGACAGAGCCACGCGGAGACGCGCGCCAGGCGGCTCGTTCATTTGGCCGAACACCATAGCGGTCTGTTCGATGACTCGGCGCTCTGTGTTGCCAATCTTGGTTTCCTGCATTTCCAGCCACAGGTCGTTGCCCTCGCGGGTGCGTTCGCCGACGCCGGCAAACACCGAATAGCCGCCGTGCTGACTGGCGATACGGGCAATCAGTTCGGTGAGAATGACCGTCTTGCCCAGGCCAGCGCCGCCGAATAGGCCGGCCTTGCCGCCGCGCACCAGCGGCGTCAGCAAATCGATGACCTTGATGCCCGTCTCAAACAGTTCGGTCTTGGGCGACAGTTCGGCGAACTCCGGCGGATCGCGGTGGATGGGCCGCCATTCCTTGGCATCGACCGGCCCGCGGCCGTCGATCGGCTCACCCAGCAAGTTGAAGACGCGGCCCAGCGTTTCCTTGCCCACCGGCACGGAGACCGGTTTGCCGGTATCGATCACTTCCATGCCGCGAACCAGTCCATCGGTACTGCCCAAGGCGACGCAGCGGACGCGATTGCCACCAAGCTGTTGCTGCACTTCGCCGGTTAGATGGATGGAGAGGCCTTTGTATTCCGTGTCGATGCGCAAGGCGTTATAAATCTCCGGCAGATGGCCCTCTTGAAATTCCGCATCAAAAGTCGAGCCGATGACTTGCACAATGCGGCCGACTTGTTGGCCGTTGCGAAGATGGTCGGTAGTGGTAATCATAAGGTTGACTCCGGATGAATTTTTTCCGCGCCTGCCGCGTAAGCGAAGAAGGTTCACACCGTGCTTACGTTGCAGGCTCGGAAGTCGGTCGGTTACTCCAGTGCCGCCGCGCCTCCGATGACTTCGGCGATCTCTTTTGTGATCTGTGCCTGGCGAGCGCGGTTGTATTGGCGTGTCAGCGTCTTAATCATCTCGTCGGCGTTTTCTGTGGCCTGTTTCATAGTGACGCGGCGAGCAATCTGTTCGCTGACGGCAGCGTCGAGGAAGCACTTGAACAGCCGTACTTTGAATGACACCGGCAGCAGTTCCTGCAGAATGTCGGCAGCGCTAGGCAGGAACTCGTATTCCACAAAGTGTCCCCCTTGCCTAAGCAGCGTGCTGCCAGTCCCATCGCTAGTCCCGCCGGTCCCACCGGACTGCGACAGCGGCAACAAGGTTTCAACAACCGGAACTTGCCGGGCCGCATTGACAAACTTCATGTAAGCCACTTCGACGCGATCGTATTGGCCGCCGATGAAACCATCGATGTAGCGGTTGGCGATCTCTTCGACTTCTTCAAAGCGCGGTTTGTCCTCGAATTGCGTATAAGTGCGTTCCGGCTTGACGCCCTGGTAGCGGAAAAATGTGATGGGGCGTTTGCCGGACAGTTCCAGATGTAGAAGGATGTTTTCATTGTGGATTTGCTGAAGGCGCAAGTTGGCTTCGCGAAGGATGCCGGCGTTGTAGCCGCCGCACAAGCCGCGATTGGAACCGATCACCAACAACAGCGTGCTGCGCAGCTCGTCGCGCTTTTGTAAGAGGGGATGCGAGACGTTCGTAGCTGAGGCGCTGAGGTCGGCGGCCATCTCGGTGATCTTGCGCGTGTAGGCTTCGGCCTCGGTAGCGCGGTCGAGCGCTTTCTTGAAACGCGCCGTAGCGATCAACTCCATGGTGCGAGTGATCTTGCGAATGTTGCGAACCGCCTTGCGGCGATTGACGAGTGCTCGGGGTTTAACCATGATTGCGTTAGCGTTTTACTTGGTCTTGAGGCACTTTGAGGGCGTCGCTGCGCAGCGACGCTCCAGCGGGTTTGAATTGCGCCTGAAAATTCGTGATTGCTGCTGTCAACTGTTGCTCGATCTCCTTGGTGAGCTTGCGTTCCTTGCGGATAGCGTTGCGGACTTCCGGCTGACGTTCGCGCATGTAACGCAAGAATTGCTCTTCCCAGGCGCGGACGTCCTTGACTGCAATTTTATCGAGATGGCCCTTGGTTCCGGCGTAGATAATCAGGATCTGATCGACCACGTCCATGGGCTTGAACTGCGGCTGTTTGAGGATCTCGACCATGCGATAGCCGCGATCCAGCTGCGCCTGGGTGGCCTTGTCCAACTCGGTGCCGAGTTGGGCGAACGCCTCTAGCTCGCGGAAAGCAGCCAGATCCAACCGCAGGCCGCCAGCCACCTGTTTCATGGCCGGAATCTGGGCCTTGCCGCCGACGCGCGAGACGCTGATGCCCACATCGATGGCCGGGCGGATGCCGGCGTTAAACAAATCCGGTTGCAGGTAGATCTGGCCGTCCGTAATGGAAATCACATTGGTGGGAATGTATGCGGACACTTCGCCTTCAAGCGTTTCGATGATCGGCAAGGCCGTCAGCGAGCCGCCGGATTTCGCCACTTTGGCCAATTTGTGGCCCGGAAACTTGGGCAAGTCGTGCTTCAGAGCATGTTCTTTTTCCAGCGGTCCCACGTAAACTTTGCCTTTTTCGCCGGGTTGGCGGCGCTCGCCTTTTTCGTTGTTGACGCCCCAATCATCGGTGACTTTGGTCTCGTCGGCGTCGCCAGGGACGATGACCCAGCGTTCGGCCAGCTTGGCGGAGCGTTCGAGCAAGCGCGAGTGAGCATAGAAAATGTCGCCCGGATAAGCTTCCCGTCCCGGCGGCCGCCGCATGAGCAATGAAAGCTGGCGATAGGCGGCGGCTTGCTTGGACAGGTCATCGTAGACGCACAGAGTATCGCGGCCCTGCTCGTACATGAAATATTCCGCCATGGCGCAGCCGGCGTAGGGAGCGATGTATTGTAGCGGAGCCGGATCGGAGGCCGCAGCAATGACCACGATGGTGTAATCGAGAGCGCCGTGTTCGCGGAGAATCTCGACATACTTGGCGACGCTCGATTCTTTTTGACCGATGGCGACGTAGACGCAGATAACACCGCTGTCGCGCTGGTTAATAATGGTGTCCAGGGCGATGACGGTCTTGCCGGTCTTGCGGTCGCCGATGAGCAGTTCGCGTTGGCCACGACCAATCGGCGTCATAGCATCGATGGCCTTGATGCCAGTTTGCAGCGGTACATACACTGGCTGACGAAAGGCCACGCCGGGTGCCGGCGATTCCACAAAGCGCATATGCTCGCGGAGGATCGGCCCTTTGCCGTCGCGCGGGTTGCCCAACGGATCGACGACGCGGCCGATCAAAGCCTCGCCGACCGGCACTTGCAACAAGGCGCCGGTGGAGCGGACTTCATCGCCCTCGGTGATTTCGCGGTATTCGCCGAGAATGACGACGCCGACGGAATTCTGCTCGAGATTCAAAGCCAAGCCCCGCACGCCAGTGCGGGGAAATTCCAGCATCTCGCCGGCCATCACGTTCGCCAGGCCGTAAACGCGGGCGATGCCGTCGCCGACTTCCAAGACTTCACCGACTTCTTTCGGCTCGATTTTGTCGCGATAACGATTAATTTCCTCGGTCAGCACCGAGACGATTTCATTGGCGTTAATGCGCATAGAGCAAACTGCCTTTCTCGATAAGTTGATTACGGATGCGTTCCAGCCGCCCTCGCACGCTGCTGTCGTAAACCCAATCGTCCACTTTCACCACCAATCCGCCCAAAAGATCGGGATCGACGCGGACAGACAGGATCGGCTCGCGGTGGAACTTGTCGCGTAGCTGGCGGCGCAAACGTTCACGCTGTTCCTCATCCAAGGTCACGGCGGCCGTCACCTCCACGTGCATCCGTCCGGCACGGCGCTCGAAAAGGTCCCGCGCAAGCACGGCCGTCTCGGGGAGGATGCCGAGCCGATCGTGATCGTTGAGGACAAGCAGAAAATGATAGAGGATCTCGTTAATTTTGCCCTCGAAGGCGCGATGCAGCGCTTCGCGTTTGTGTTCGCGGCTGACCACGGCGCTAGCGAGGAATAGGTTGAAGGCTGAATCGCGGTTAAGTACCTCGCCGACTAGCTCTTCCAGTTGCTCCAATACTTCTTGCGCTTGTTGCCGTTTGTCGGCAGCGCTCAGGAGCGCTTCCGCGTAAATGCGGGCGACGTGCCGAGTGGCGTCGTCGAAAACGGTGGCATGATGAAGTTGCTCGCTAGCGTTCATGATGATTCGTTGGTGTTCAAAGCGTTCTCGTGTCACACGAGACGAGAACGTGCTTTAGACCCATGCAGTTTGTTGTCGGCCGTCACCGATCAGACGCAATTCGGCCAACGCTTCCTCAATCAGCCGGCGGTGATCGTCGTGATTCATTTGCCGGCGAATGATCTTGGCGGCCACCAACGTCGCCAGCTGCGCCGCCTCGGTTTGCAGGTCGCGCCGCGCCTGAGCATAGGCCAAATTTATCTCGCGCTGGAGTCGTTCGTGTTCGGCCTGAATCTTCTTGTGCGCCTCGGCGACCATTTCGGCCGTAGTGCGTTCAGCAGCGCGCCGGGCTTCGTCGAGAAGGGCGCGGGCTTGTTCGTTGGCGTGGCGCATCTGTTCTTCCCATTGCGCACGCAGTCGCGCCGCTTCTTCGCGGGCCTGCTGCGCTTCGTACAAGGCCGAATGAATGGCGCGCTCGCGGTGCTCCAGCCCTTGCATCATCGGCTTCCAGGCGAACTTGCTGAGGATGAAAAGCAAGAGCAGGAAAACCACCAGTGTCCACACACCCAAATCGATCGCCTTGCCGAAGAGATCTTGTTCGGTATCCTCGGTCTTCTTGTGCTCGGTCGTAGGGTCTTTGTGGTCTGTCTTGGCCTTCGCCTCCTTATGGAGAACCTCGGCATGGATCGAAGCAGACGCGCATAAGAGCCAAGCGAGTAGACCGATCCCTATTATCAGCAAACTACGTTGCATGACAACCTCACCTTGCCTGACCAGCCCGCCGCGCTAACAAAGGTTGCCCCTTGCAGACGCTGCGGGCTGGTAAAAAAACAAACTTCAAAACCGAGCGTTGCCCTGCATGAGGATGCAAACGATCAGAGCGAAGAACGTCGCGCCTTCGAGAAGGGCGGCGATGACGATCATGGCCGTTTGAATGCGGCCGGCGATTTCCGGTTGTCGGGCCATGCTTTCCAGGGCGGCGGCGCCGATGCGGCCAAAGCCCCAACCTGCCCCAATGATCGTGACGGCCGCTCCCAAGCCCGCGCCGACGCCGGCCCCAGAGAACGTCACGGAACTCGGTCCTTCCTGAGCGAATACGGGCGCCGCCGCCAGCAGAAGGACGACCATCACCACGCAAAGCAGTTGCAAGATTTTCATGGACAAATTTTCTCCCGTTTCAAATACCTCAAACGATCCAAGTCAAACACCGTAAGGATCCCATGCTCAATGTTCGGGATGCAGCGACATACCCATGAACAGAGCGGTCAAAAAGACAAATATGTACGCCTGCAAAAAGGCGACAAACAACTCCAACAAACTTAGGGCCACCACGCCGAGAACGCTGGCGAGGGATACGGCGCCCAGCAGTAAAAGGTTTTTCGATTCGGCAGCGGCGACAATGAACAACAGAATCACCGCCAGGACCATGTGGCCCGCGAACATGTTGGCGAACAAACGCACGGCCAACACGCCGCTTTTGATGACTGTGCCGAGCATCTCGATCACGAAAATCATTAGGCTGAAAAACCAGCCCACGTAAGGCACGTCGATCTGCGGCCACATTGCTCGGACATAGCGAATCACGCCCAGAAGCAGTGGGCCGACGACAGGGATTTTTCGCAAGCCGATGAAGCGATCTTTGTGGCCATGACCGTGGTCGTGGCCATGATTCTCTTCCGTTTCGTAGCCCAATTTCACGATGGCGGCCCCGTGCAACATAATGAAACTGATAAAAGCCAACGCCCCCGTCGCCCAAATGTTGGCGGTTGGCGAACCCATGAACGGCACCATGCCCAGTAAGTTGCAGAAGAGCAGGAACAAAAATAATGTCCACAGGTAGGGGACGTATTTATCGGCGTCTTTTTCGCCGAGGTTGGGTTTGGCGATCTCATTGCGAACGAAGGTCAACAACGACTCGAAAGCATTCCACCAGGGGCCTTTGGGCAGCTCGCCGGTGCTGGCTCGTCGGGCCAATGGCAGGTAAATAAACAAAATGAGGATGGCGGCAATCAGTTCCAGGATCATGAACTTGGTGATCTGGAAGCGGTAGCCGAAATACGGGATGTCGAAGTAAGGCAGCCGTATCTCTTGCTTATCGCCGAAGAGCGTACTGAAGAACCCCCACACTTCGGTGTCTTGCACGTGTTCAAAAGGATTATGTTTTTGCGCTGCCATGTCCCCATTCACCAAAAAACCAACTCAATGGTTTATTGTTTCCCGCGAAACACGCAATCGGTCCTGCCGGCCAACAACAGGGCCACGTCCAAGGCCAAAGTAAACAGATACCCCACCAGCAACCAAACCAGGAAAGCAGCCTGTCGCTGGTAATACGGCGCCCATCGATACAGTACCCAACCGGCCGCCAAAACAAAGGCCATGCGCACGCTGCCGCCCCCCAGGACCAGGATCAGCTGCCTGTCCGGCGATTGCTGCAACGCCCACTCGCCCCAGACCAGCGTGGCGACGCCGGGCGCCAGGCACAAAAGCAGGGCGGTGCCGAGAAAGACAACGGCCGCATCGCCGCCGCCCCAATGACGGGCCGGCAAACCGACTAGCAGCCAGAACGTCCCGCAACTGCCGACAAGAAACACTAAACGCCGAATCACTGGGACTCCTGATCGGACCGGGAGGGATCCTTGGCGTCCATTTTGTTCAGCAAATGCACCAAATGCACCAGCCCGCCGATCGGACCCAGGATCGCACCCACGATCACTCCCCATGGCTGGCAGCCCAGGTAATGATCAGCCACCAGGCCGACGACGATCGGCGCAACCATCTCCATGCCAATCTGACCCAGGGCGACATAACGCCCCATCTCGTTGCGATCCGGCAATTCCGGGAGCATTGAACACCTTTAAAGGTGACAAGCCTGGAACGCTGGCGATGGGGCTGACGAACCCGGTGCCGAGGCGCCGGGCTTACCACCTTGTCCCCTGTCGTTTCCTGTGGGAGTATTTTCAGACCCAAAGGAGGAAAGTCAATCGGTCTTCGTGTAATTTTTCACAAAGCGGCGGATAGGGAAATTTGGCTTGCTTTGTGGATATGGCGAAAGTACGCTCAAGTTATCTCACCAAACCCAGCCTCTTCGAGCGTCGGAGAGCGCATCCGCAAACCTTTAGGAGGGTCCCACCGATGTTGACACTTTGGGGCAAACGACAGCAGTTTTGCGACGGCATTTCGCGACGCAACTTTCTCCAGATCGGCGCCTTCGGTGCCGGCCTGACGCTGGCGGAGATGCTTCGCCTCCGTGCCACAGCCGGCCTCCGCTCTTCCAACAAGGCCGCCATCATGATCTATCTGCCAGGTGGTCCACCCCACCTCGACATGTATGATCTCAAACCCAACGCCCCCCAAGAATTCCGCGGCGAGTTCAAACCGATCGCCACCAATGTGCCCGGCGTACAGATTTGCGAGCTGTTCCCGCTGCAAGCGCGGATGTGGGACAAATTGGCCGTCATTCGCTCCGTGGTTTCGGTTGAGGAGCATTCCGATTCCCTGGTCATGACCGGCTATAGCGAGAGCACCAACCGCACGGCCCACCATCCCTCGTTCGGCGCGGTAGTGTCGCGGCTGCGTCAAGGCGGGAGCAATGATGTGCCGCCTTACGTCAGTCTGCGGGGCATGACGCCCTATGGCACCGATTCGGGGTATCTCGGCGTGGCCCATCGCCCGTTCACGCCCGACGGCCCTGGCTTTCAGAACCTGCGTTTGGCCAACGGCATCGACGCTTCGCGCATGGAAGACCGCAAATCGCTGCTGGCTCGTTTCGATGATCTCCGCCGCGACATCGACGCTAGCGGCGCCATGACCGGCATCGATTCGTTTACCAGCCGGGCCTTCGACATGATTGCCTCTGGCGCAGTGCGCAAGGCGCTCGACCTAAGCCGGGAAGAACCCCGTTCGCGCGATCGCTACAAAGGCATCGAGCAATTTTTGATGGCGCGGCGTCTGGTCGAGGCCGGCGTCGGCTGCGTGACGCTGTCCCTCCACGGTTGGGACACGCATAGCGGCAATTTCAAAGCCATGCGCCGGCAACTGCCGGACGTCGACCGCGGCATCGCCAACCTCATCCAAGATCTGCACGATCGCGGCCTGGACAAAGACGTGGTGACGGTGATGTGGGGCGAGTTTGGCCGCACGCCCAAGATCAACAACAACGACGGCGGCCGCGACCACTGGCCGGCGGTCATGAGCGCTCTGGTAGCCGGCGGCGGACTTAAGATGGGCCAGGCCATCGGCGCCACCAGCGCCCGCGCCGAATATCCCAAAGAGCGGCCTGTCACCGTGTCGCAAGTGTTGGCCACTCTCTATCACGCTCTGGGCATCGATCCTTCGCAAACGTTCCTCAACAGCAACGGACGCCCCATGTACATCCTCGACGACCGCGAGCCGATCGCCGAACTGATCTGAGAACCCAATTATGGGCACGGGGCATCCGACCCCTTGGCGAGCGGAGTTGCGTAAGCGTTTCGAGCGTGTTCCTCGGAGTGCTTAGAGCTACCGAACAAAACTCCCTCCCCCCTTGGGGGGAGGGAAAAGTCCGCCAGGCCTTACGCAACTCCGTTCGCCAAGGCGTGTTCCTCGGAGTGCTTACGCAACTCCGCTCGCCCTTAGCCTCGATTCTCGCCCTTAGCCTTGATTCGTGGGGGAACGCATTGGCGTGTCCCTGCGAATCAAGGCTAATCGTGTTGTTTCTCATAGCGCATCCGAAAGATAGTTTTACCCTGCTTGCGGAATTTGCGCTCAAAATTCGTGAGATAATCAAGATCATGTAAAGGCTCTTCTTCCGGCGGCGGCGGCAGCGCTCGTAGAGCGGGTTGTTCGGTCAGCAAGTGGTTCATCAGGGCGGCGTATTCTTCCACGTCGGTAGCAGCGTGCAGCTGGCCGCCTGGACGCAAAACGCGAACGCACTCGGTCGCGAATTCTGCGGTGAAGATGCGGCGCTTGTGATGGCGTTTTTTCCACCACGGATCAGGAAAATACACGTGAATGGCTTGCAACGACGCTGCGGCCACAAAGCGCGGCAAAAACCACCGCACGTCTGCCCAAACGAGGCGCACATTACCCAAACCGCGTTTGGCCAGTCGTGTCGCTGTGAACAGCTGATATTTGCGAACGATTTCCACGCCGACGAAATTAATCTCCGGATGCGCCTGCGCCGCTCGCAGCAGGAAAAGTCCCTTGCCGAAACCCACTTCCAGCTCCACGGGATGATCGTTGCCGAATATTTCCTGCCAATCGAGGAACGCGCTGGAAGCGTCAGCAATGGGCATCTCGTTGCGGACGCTTCCGGTCGGTCGTCCCTCGTGTCGGACCTCTAACAGATAAGGGGCAAGTTGTTCCAAAGGCAGACGCGAACGCCGGCGCACGTTCATGGTTCCTCCGCGGCAGTCGCCGCGCTGACCTGACGGACAAGGGGCACGCCGATGATGTCGGCATGGAAAACCATCGTTGTCCCGACCAAACCTTGCACATTGAAGATGCATTGGCGGCGGTGCATCTTGACGCCCTTGCCGATGAGGACCAGGCGGTCGCCGGGCCGCACCGGGCCTCGAAAGCGCACATTTTCCATGCCGCCGAAGCCGAGGAAATCGCCCTGCATCAGGCCATTGGC
>OGCG01001403.1_pt1 | contig 11856 bp, 7 predicted proteins | sample 1570061 | NCBI WGS metagenome assembly OGCG01 (sample SAMN06268698, study PRJEB24515) | hot springs metagenome | isolation source: Joseph's Coat, Yellowstone National Park, Washington, USA | place: USA:Joseph's Coat, Yellowstone National Park, Washington, USA
GTATTTCTGCACGTTACAGGCAATATAGCAGAATACGACCTTGATGGCACGAAGCCCCTGGAAATAGACCCTAGACACATTGCAGGCTTTGATTCATCACTTGCATATAAAATAACTTTTGTAGATAACATAAGGAGCGCGATGTTCGGTGGCGTCGGCATTTTCCTTGCAAAGTTTGAAGGCAAGGGAAGGGTTATTGCACACACTGTCTCAAGATACAAGCTTTCATCAGAGCTTTACCAGGAAGGCCTTGCAGAAAGCAAGCAGCAGTAGCAGGATCACTGCTCGAATAAGCCAAAAGCGGGCCCGGTGGGATTTGGACCCACGACTTACTGGTTAAGAGCCAGTCACTCTACCAAGCTGAGTTACGGACCCAAACAAAATGAAGCTCTCTTTGTTCGAGTTTTATACTTCCTATAATATGTAATTTATTGTAATCAAAATAAATAATATACTTTTCTAATTTCATATAAGGCGAAAAATTATTTTACTTTTCCTTTAATTTTCGACGACAAACACATATACAAATATTTATATTTCTTTAATACCGAATATATTTCGAGGCGCAGAAAAATATGGAACAATCAGAAGACACTAGCACGTATGATGCTTCAAAAATTATAGTACTTGAAGGAGCGCAAGGCGTCAGAAAAAGGCCGGCAATGTATATCGGCTCGACAGGTACAAGTGGCGTTTTGCATCTGTTGCTTGAGGTAATAGACAATTCTGTTGACGAAGCACTTGCTGGCTTTGCAAAGAACATAAGGATAAGGCTATCGCAAGACAGCACAGGAGACATAGCAGAAGTTAGCGACGACGGGCGTGGCATTCCAGTAGACATTATGCCTAAATATGGTAAAAGTGCGCTCGAAATAATAATGACTACTCTGCACAAAGGTGCAAAATTTAACAACGACGTTTACAAGATATCTGGAGGTTTGCATGGTGTTGGCCTTACTGTAGTAAATGCACTTTCTGAATATACAGTAGTAACGGTAATGAAAAATGGACAAATATACAAGCAAGAGTTTTCTAGGGGCGAGCCTAAAACAGAACTGCAGATAATAGGCACTGCGACAGGTACAGGCACTACTGTGCTTTTCAAGCCAGACCCTGAAATTTTTCCTTCACCACATTTTGACTCTGAATATTTGCGCGACCGCCTCAGATACCTAAGCTTCCTTAATCCTGGGCTTAGAATAGTGCTTGTAGATGATAGGTTTAATGCACATGAAGAGGAGGTGTACTTTTCTGAAGGAGGCATAGAAGATTTGGTAAAATATCTTGCAAAAGACGCACAAAGTCTGACAGGCATAGTACACGGCAAAAAAGTAGAGGGAGAAGCGACTATAGAGTTTGCCTTTCAGTACATAAATACATATGACGAGCGGCTAGAATCTTTTGTAAATAATATAAGAACAGAAGAAGGTGGCACGCACGTAATGGGTTTTCACTCAGGCCTTACACGCAGTATTCTGAATTACATAGCAAAGCTCGGAAAAGATACAAGCAACATAACTGGAGACGATACCAGAGAAGGGCTTGTTGCAGTGGTGAGTGTGCTTCTGCCTAACCCTGAGTTTGAAGGACAGACAAAGGAAAAGCTTGGTAATGTAGCTTTCAAAAATATTGTTGAAGCAGCAGTATACTCTACGCTTTCCAGGTTTCTTGAAGAGCATCCGCAAGATGCAAAGGCAATAGTTGAAAAGGTAATCAGCGCAATGAATGCAAGAGAGAGTGCAAGAAAGGCGAGAGAACTGGCAAGAAAGAGAAGCTTGTTTGAAAACGCTGTGCTGCCTGGCAAGCTCGCAGATTGCATAACAAACGACCCTGATAAGGCTGAGTTGTTCATTGTAGAAGGAGAAAGTGCTGGTGGATCAAGCAAGCAGGGCAGAGATAAACAAACACAGGCAATATTGCCTTTACGTGGAAAAATACTTAACGTTGAAAAGGCAAGCGAAGAAAAAATATTCAACAGCGCAGAACTCAACACAATGGTTACTGCTCTAGGGACTGGAATAAAGGAGAGCTTTTCAGCAGAAAAGGTAAGATACAAGAAAATAATAATCATGAGCGATGCAGACGTAGATGGAAGCCACATACGCACCCTGCTTCTTACTTTCTTCTATAAATTTATGCGCAAGCTTATCGAGCTCGGCTATATCTACATAGCGCAACCGCCGCTCTATAAAGTAAGCAAAGCCAAAGAAACATATTACTGTTATTCAGACCAGGAGCTTGAAGAGTTGCTTAAGCGCATCGGCTCTGGTGCCGAAGTGCAAAGGTACAAGGGCCTTGGAGAGATGAACCCTGAACAACTCTGGGAAACAACAATGAACCCTGAAAAGCGCAAGCTTAAGCAAATAACAATAAGGGATGCAGAGCGTGCTAATGAACTGTTTGAAATACTAATGGGGCTTGATGTAGCAAAGAGAAGAAAGTTCTTAGAGGAGCATGCAGGTGAGGTAAGCTACCTTGACATATAATGGCTGGTGTATTTATGGCAGAAATTAGCAAAGTTCCTGTTGAAGATGAAATACAGTCAAGCTATATAGACTATGCAATGAGCGTCATAATAGGCAGGGCCATACCAGATGTGCGCGACGGCCTGAAGCCTGTTCAACGCAGAATACTTTATGCAATGTATAGAATAGGCAATACGCACGACAAGCCTACAAAGAAGAGTGCAAGGATTACAGGAGAAGTCATAGGTAAATACCATCCCCACGGAGATATACCTGTATATGATGCCATAGTCAGGCTTGCACAGCCCTTTGCAATGAATTATGTGCTTATAGAAGGACAGGGCAACTTCGGCTCCATTGATGGAGATGCACCTGCTGCAATGCGTTATACTGAAGTCAGGCTTACAAAGCTTGCAGAGGAAATGCTTGAAGATTTGGATAGTGAGACAGTTCCATTCATGCCAAACTTCGACAACACAGAGCAAGAGCCAGTAGTACTGCCTGCTAAAGTTCCCAATCTTTTGATTAACGGTGCTTCTGGAATTGCTGTTGGGGTAGCAACAAGCATGCCTCCGCACAACCTTGAGGAGGTATGCAATGCAATAGTGTATTTGCTAGACCACAAAACGGCAACGCCCGATGAGTTATTGGACATAATAAAAGGGCCTGACTTCCCTACAGGCGGCATAGCAATAATGTCGGAAGGTGCCAAAAACGGCTATAGGTTTGGCCGCGGGCAGATAACCGTTAGGGCAAAGGCAGAGATACTTGACAAGGAAAATAAAATAGTCGTAAAGGAACTGCCCTATGGTGTAAACAAGGCACAACTTATAAAGCACATAGTCGAGCTTGTAAAGGAAAAGGTAATAACAGGGATAAGGGACCTGCATGATGAGAGTGACAAAGAGGGCATAAGCATAGTCATCTACTTAGCCAGCGATGCAAACGCTGAGCAAGTACTTAATAGCCTGTATAGGCACACGCAGCTGCAAATCACATTCCCCATAATAAACCTAGCAGTTAAAGGAAACAGCCTTATGACTTATAACATAGTCCAGCTCCTTAATGCATTTATAAACCACAGAAAAGAGGTTATTACAAAGAGGAGCCAACACGAGCTTAATCTTGCAAGAGAACGCCTTCATATTGTTGACGGGCTAATTGTTGCAATAAACAACATAGACAAGGTAATAGAGATAATAAAAGGCAGCGCTGAAACAGGCGAGGCAAGGGCAAAACTGCAAGAAGGCCTTAGCCTTAGTGAGAAGCAAGCAAATGCAATACTTGATATGAAGCTTGGAAGGCTTACAAAACTAGAGAGCTCTACGCTTGAAAAGGAAAAGGATGAGCTAAACAAGGCCATTTCCTATTATTCTACGCTGCTTGCATCTGAGCTTGAAATAGAAAAGGTAATAAAGCAGGAAACTATCGAAATAAAGGAGAAGTATAAAAGGCCAAGGCGTACAGAGCTTGTCTTCAGCGAGGAGCCTGTAGAGGTAAAAGATGAAGACCTTATAAGCAATGAGCAAGTCGCTGTTCTGTTTACTGCTTCTGGCTACATAAAGCGCATAAGCCTGTCAGAGTACAAGGAACAGGAGCGCGGCGGAAAAGGAGTAATAACAATGGGGCTTAAAGAAGGAGATTTTGTAAAGCGCGTAGTAGTACTAAACAATAAAGAATACTTGCTCTTTGTTACAAACAAAGGCAGAGTTTACTGGCTCAAGGCATACAACGTGCCAGAAGGCAATCGCTACTCTGAAGGCAGGTCGATCGCGAACTTGCTCAACCTTAAAGAAGAAACAGTCGTAGATCTGTTCAGCGTTAGTGACTTTGAGCACGCAAACATTGTATTCCTTACAAGAAATGGAATTATAAAGAAGACAAAAGCTGTATTATTCTCAAGGCCTAGGTCGAACGGAATAAAAGCAATAACACTAAGGCAAGACGATACTATTGCTGATGTGCTCGAATATAAAGACAAGCCTTACCTTATGCTTCTTACAAAGAAAGGCAAGGCAATAAAGTTCAAAGAAGAGAAGGCAAGGCCTATGGGCAGGTCAGCAAGCGGCGTTAGGGGCATACGCCTTGCCAATGGCGATACTGCATTGAATGTGCTTGCGGTAGAAGATGACGGTGCTGTAATTACTATTTCAGAAAAAGGATATGGCAAAATGACAAGCGTTAAAGACTACCGTCTTCAGGGAAGGGGCGGTTATGGAATTAGGAACTTTAAAGTAAATGAGAAAACAGGAGATGTTGCTAAGGGCTTGTTCGTAAAAGATGAACAAAAGCTGCTTATCGTGAACTCAAAAGGAATAAGCATAACCGTTCCTGTGCATTCTATAAGGCACACAGGCAGGTCAGCAAGCGGCGTAAAGCTGATGAGGCTTGACCAAGGCGCAAGCATAATCGATGCAAAACTTATTTAGCTTTTATTTGCTATGCGTGGCGTTGTAAAAACTACAGAAATTACGTAAAGTATATAATATTATCCTTTTGATATATTTAATAATGAGCGAATGGCGATATACGAAGAGCTAAACACTGAAGAGCAGAAAAGGCTTGCGATGCTACAAGATATAGCCATAGACATCGTTGATAAGGCAATCAAAAATTATGTGCTACACGGCGGCACGGCCATCTGGCGCTGCTATGGTGGAGACAGGTTCTCCTATGATCTTGATTTTTATTTTGACGAAAAGGATATTTGCCAAAAACTTGTCAGAAAAGCACAATCGTATCGCCTAATAATGGAATGCAGTGACAAGAAAAAGATTTATGCAAGGCTCTATGGATATAACACTTATGTCGGCATACAAGGGAGCAGAAAGAAGGTCAAAGGAATAGCCAGTAGCTTTTTGAAATATAATAACTCTGCAATTACCGTACTTGTTTTAAGCCCCACAGATATATTCCTAGAAAAAATTCTTGCATACAGCGACAGGCTGGAGAGCAAAGATCTTTATGACCTTTATCTCCTTGCAAGAGGAGATGCAACTGGTGCTTATGTTGTAGACAAAACAAAAGTAAGAGAAAAATTAAAGGCATTACTCACAAATTTCAAAAAGCCGGCTGATAATTGGAACGACCTTGAGGTAATGATACTTCACGGAAGGCTCATTGGACTCAATGATACACTCTCCTACCTGAAGAAGTGGGCGAAAATGTAAACCACCCCACCCTTACAGATGGAGCTTTATATTAAGTTGATAAGCATGTTGCACCGCAACACTACGCAAACCAACATCATCTGCACACATGAGCTCGTTTACAGGGACTCTACTATTGGAAATCTGGAAGGTTTTAAGGGTATTGGCAGGTCTCATCACGAGGCGATTAGATGAAGTACATGGAATCTTTTGTTAGAAAGTTCTCTTCCGAAGCTTATCCTGTTTTTACTTCTGGTGATGCATCAAAATTTATGGCTGAGCTTGGCGCCACACCTACCTATACAAGCTTCTTTTTAAAGTATCTGGTTAGAAGGGGAAGGATTGTAAAAATAACAAAAGGCACATACACTTTCAGCAAAGATGCAGAATTTTACGGCTTTGGATTCCAGCCGTTTTATTACGGCTTGCAGCATGCATTGACGCTCAATGGCCTGTGGTCAGAGCAGACTGCACCGGTTATTATTACAATCAGGAACGTTAAGGCTGGCAAGAGAGAAGTCGGCAACGCTAAGATTTTCATCAAGCACATAAAGCCAGATTACTTTTTCGGCTTTTCAAATCTGCCCTATGGAACTCATTACTTGCCTGTATCTGATCCTGAAAAGACATTAATAGACTTTGTTTACTTCAGGAAACCCCTCTCAAGCCAGACCTATAATGAGATATTAAGGCATGTAGATAGAAAAGTGCTTAACAATTACCTTACTCATTATAGCAACAAAGTTGCAAAGACAGTAAGAAACATAGTTGAAAAGTATGGCTAGATGTTTGTTATTGATTGCTTGAAGTGAATGCTAAATAATCGACTTCTCATTGGCAAACAATAGTTTTTAGAACACCGTTATGAAAGGCTTCTGCAAATAAAGCTACAAAATTTCCGCTTTTGTGTTTTGTTTTTCTTTCCAGAATTTCTTTGTGCGAATGAAGTTTTTCTGCGCGTTTAACAAATCTACATACATTTCCCTGTAGCTTTTCCTTAGCATCTTCAATACCTTTGCAGCAGCGGTTACACCAACGCCGTATGTTGAAAATGCGATAAGCGCCCTGTTGCCATATGCTTCTACAAGGCTTGCCTCCTTCATAATGCCAGAATAAATCTCCTGCTCTCTTTCATTTAGCTCTTTGCCCTGCCTTTTCTTAGCAAGCACTTCTGCCTTTTCATCACTGTATATGCAAAGCATAGGGCTTTTGCACCTTGGACATAATATCCTTTCATCCTTATCCTTTGTCTTTGTTTCAAACACAAAGCCACAATAAGTGCACAAGAGCTCTACATTTTTTCCGATAACTTCCCTTTCAAATACATTAATTTCTTCCTCGCTTGGTGCTTCTACGACAAGCTCGCCATACAAGTATCTCTCTTTCAAAAGCTCAGTGCCAAGTGGCGAGATACCCTGCATTGTCCTTATCTTTATCTCGCCCTTTTTCATTTTTTCCAATACCTCTACGGCTGTTTTTAAATCAAAATAATTTTTAATTAAATCCCTTTTTGCCTCTTCAAATACAGGGCTGTTTTTGTAAAAGCTAATTAGCCTAAGTGCATTGCTTCTTGTTACACTCGCCTTTTTATCTACTACACCCATTAGCTTTGCAACCTGCACAAATTTGTATAAAAATAGGTCAGAATTGGTTAAATAGGCATCACCGTTTAGCAACTGAAGCAGGGCACCAGATTTTAGCATTCTTTCTATCTTTGGCACAGGGCCAGTAGCAGGGTACTTGACAATAACCGCATAGGGCATAGCAGTTGTTGTTATCTTTGTACCGGCAGAGATTGAAAGAGCATGCGACAAAAGCCTTGCTATGAGCTCGTTTGCCTGCTTGCCATAAGGCATGTACACCATTGCATAATCGTCAGATTCTTCAACTACCACCACGTCTTCGCTAGGCGTGAAAAAGCCCTTCTGCTTTGTCATTAGCGTATCTATGCTTTCTTTTGAATTATGGTCTAGCAGTTCTGAAAAATTATCAACGCCTTTTTGCAGTAGCTCAAAAACCTTGCTTGCAGTCTGCCTCGTTACAGGAATATCTTCTCCTTCCCAGTCAGGCACTGCGGCCTCAAGGTCTTTACTCTGCTCCACATAGATGATGTTGTTGTTTATATCAATTACCTTCCAGGGTATGCCTTTTGTTATAAACACTGTGCCTGGATCAAGATAGCCTGAAACAAACGACTCGTCAAGTGTTGCAACAATCTTGTTATTTGCCACTTCTTTAACCAAGAATTTTGAAATTTCAGGTATTACGCTTATGTTTTTGTAGAAATAATCGCGAGTTCTTGCACCTGTCCTTATCTTACCCTCTACTACATTGACAAGATGCTGGGCAGCAGCAAAACTAAGAACGCTCTCAAAGAGCGTATCTGACATATGCGCGTACGGCGCTGCCGAGGTAACTATGCTCTTAACCTTTCTTGCCTCTATTTCCTTGTATTCAAGCGCAATTGCACAGATTTGATTAACAAGCACATCTAATGCATTTGTTTCTATCTCTTGCTTCTCCAACTCTCCTTTATTTGCTTCTATAGTTATTGCCAGCGACTCAAGAGCGTCGATTGCGTTGGCAACGATTATCTTTCCGTTTGCAGCCTCTTTTTCTCTATGCCCGCCTCTTCCAACCCTCTGTACAAGCCTAACCGCCTGCTTTGGCGATCCGTATTGCACTACCAGGTTTACTGTGCCTATGTCAATGCCCAACTCTAGCGAGCTTGTAGCTATTATGCTCTTCAGCTTGCCTTCTTTGAATTCGTTTTCTACCTCGACGCGCAGGCTTTTGTCGAGAGAGCTGTGGTGCACGCCTATGCCGCCGAAAGGCTCTATACTGTTTAGGTAAATTAGCTTGCTGCCTAGAGATTCTACAACCTGCCTTGTATTAGCAAAAATAAGGGTTGACTGCGACGTACGCACAAGCTCGGCGATTCTCTCAAGCCTTGCAATTGCCTGTGCATTAAGCCCGAACTGCTCCTTAAGCTGCTTGTGCTCATGCAAAGGCCTTGTAGGCATTTCTATGCTGATGTTGAGCTCTTTGCCCGTGCTTGACTTTATAAGCTCGCATTGCCCGCTTGGGCACAAGAAGAATTCTGCTGCAATGTCATTGCCTATTGTTGCACTTATTCCTATACGCTGATACTTATGTGCTATTTGCTCTAGCCTTTCAAGTGCAACAGCAAGCTGGGCGCCCCTTTTGTTAGAGTAAAGTTCATGAAGCTCGTCAACGATCACAGCCTTTACATTTGAAAGTGCATTCCTAAGCCTTGGCGAGAGAAAAAGGTTCTGCATACTTTCTGGAGTTGTTATAAGCAATTGCGGTGGCTTTGCTGCTTGCTTTTGCCTCTCTGTTTGCGGCGTATCACCATGCCTTACCGCCATGCTTATGCCAAGTCCTTTAGTAAGCCACTCAATCCTTTTAAGAAGGTCCCTGTTAAGGGCGCGCAAAGGAGTTATATAAATTGCACCTATGCCTTTCCTGTCATCGCTTTTTGAGAGCATGTCAAGCACAGGCAGCAAGGCTGCTTCGGTCTTGCCACTGCCTGTTGGTGCAGTTATTATGCAATTTATGCCTTTTGAAACCACAGGAATAGCAAGCTTTTGTATTTCTGTAAAGCTTTTGAACCTGCTTAGAAATAAGTCTACCGCGCTTTCTCCTTTGCCTTGCTCTGCCTGTCGTCCTTGCTCTCTGTTATGTTGCATGCGCATTTCTTTTTCTTGTACCATATCAACCTGGTCCTATACTGCTGATAGGAATAAAGGCATTGCCTATTATTATCTGAGTCTTATTGTCTATTGTGTAATTGAGCATAAGCCTGAGGTGAAGGTTAAGAGCCATTCCAGAAAGTACAGACCCTGCGTCGTAGCACTGGGTTGTTATTTGAAAAGCTCTGCCGCTAGATATTGTTTTATTTAGTATTGTAAGCCCGCTTGGCGGATATTCGTAGCAGCTTATGCTGTTTAGCTTTGCAGTTTTATTGCTTGACAGGGAAAAGGCAATAGTGCCATTATAGAATGTGACATTTGAGCATGAGAAGGTAGTATTGAAAGAACAAGTGTTCTTTATTCCAGACTCAAAAGCAATCGTATTGCCTGAAAATCCAAAGCTGTTTATGATTCCTATGTTTATTGGCACTTGTGCGGTAATAGAAGAAGTGTTAACCAAGGAAAGCACAGAAAGGTTATAACTATTTATTCCGGTAAAGGTGTCTATTAGCGAATCGTTACTATTGAAGGTTTTTGTCACAGGAAATACGTATTCGCTGCAGTAGCTTTTGTTTGCGATGTTGCTTATAAGCCCGTAGCACGTATTGTTTACTTGCAGGTTTTTAAATATAGAAGCAACAACAAGCGAAGGCATAGTTGTATTTGTGCCGCTAAGCAGATACAGCGAGCCCGCGCCGGTCTTATTTGGCTGTGAAAATTCAGTATAGTTGCCTAACAGCGTTGCGTTGTATATTCTTGTTTTATTTTCAAACGGAACAGAATAAGTTGTGTTTGCCTTTTTAGCCTGAAGCATGTCTGCGCATGTGCTATTGCCATTGCTTGCAAAGGCAAGAAACTTTATCCATCCTTTAGAATAATAGCTGCACAAAGTTGCGTTTTTGCCAATTTTTACCATTGTAACTGTTTTATTTGCAATTGTCATATTTTCTGCCATCTTCCCAGTTAGCCTTGCAGCTGCGTTTGTCATATTTGGTGAAATATAGCCAAGCAGCCAGATCGAACTAGCTTTGCTGCCATTTGCATATTGTGCGTTTGCCACTGCAATTTCTTTTATGTAGCTTGAAACATAGCCCAATATTGAAGCAAAGAAAGAGTCTGCGCTACTTATATCTGTTAAGCTCAGAGCTGTTATGTTGTAATTTCTCTGCAAATACGCTGCAGTAATGTAGCCGCTACCGCTAAGCGTAAGCCGCGTTTCCTTGGTAATGTTGCCATATGGCAATAGCTCGTAAGGCATTGCGTTTTCTGCGCCATACACTGTTATATTCGCGCTTGCGCGTGCCAACTGCCTGTTTTGTATATTATACAGCTTTCCAGGATCGGCAACTGCCACTATGCTGTAATTTGCAGCACCTATTGGAGTATAGTTATAGGTTATTGCCGTTGCCTTGTGGCCGGGCAAGGTTACCTTGTAAATCATAGTTGGCGTATCGTTTACATATATGCCAAAAGTTAGGTTCTTTGCAGGTGCACTGCCAGTGTTGTTTATATGTATTACAAAAGGTATTGTTTCATAAGGATAAAACGGCCCTTTTGCACCTATACTCATGCTTACCTGCAGTGAGATTGCAGGCTGGTAAAACAATCTAAGGTAGATTAAAACTCCAAGAACTACTATTACAAGCACAATCAAAACATAAATTTCATTTTTCATAACTATACACCGGCAACACTGCTTTTGTTCTTTAGCTCATTAATTACCTGCGCCACTTTTTCACCAACCTCTTTGTATGTGCTTTCGAACACACCTACAAACCAGGCATACGGGTCATAGCGGTCGCCCTGCTTTGGCGGCTTGAAATAAAACTTGCCTTGTGAATTCTCAATGAGCCCCATTTTCTTCATGCGCAGAAGATGGTATCGGAGTGTTTTTTCATTCATTGCTTCCCAATTGCTAGATATATATTGTGACAGCTCGCTTACGCTTGGATCTGTGTGCTTTATGAATTGAAAGTATACAAGCGCATCAAGAACTGCTACTGCGCTCTGCCTTGACTCCCCTGGATTTATTATTCCGAGGCTAAGCGCAAGCCATCTGGCAATGGCTCTTTTTGTATCTAGCACTTCTTTGTCTATTCTAAGGCTCCTTATAATATTTTCGCGTTCTATTAATTCTGCCTCGTTAAGCATAAACAAACCTTTTCTTTCAGCCACAAGCAGGTCTAAAACATACAATCAATACTTTGCAAATATGTATATTTTGATTAGTGTCAATTAATTGACACTATAATGAATGTAACTGAATTTATGCAATACATTATTGAAATATATTGATAAAATATAATAAAGTGTTGCTATGGCTGAAGAGTCGTCAGAAGAAAACGATCTGGAAAAACTACTATCTGAGTATCAGGCAGTACAGGAGCAGCTGCGCACATTTGCCGCGGCGCTGGACCAGTTGCAGAACCAGAAAGAGGAGATAGAAAGGGCGAAGCAAGAAATAAATGCGGCGACAGGCAAAGTGTATATAAGCGTAGGCGGTGTTATTGTGGAAACAACGAAGGAAAA
>OGCG01001406.1_pt1 | contig 11839 bp, 9 predicted proteins | sample 1570061 | NCBI WGS metagenome assembly OGCG01 (sample SAMN06268698, study PRJEB24515) | hot springs metagenome | isolation source: Joseph's Coat, Yellowstone National Park, Washington, USA | place: USA:Joseph's Coat, Yellowstone National Park, Washington, USA
CGATTAGGACGAGGGCAAACCTTCCCCAGGCCACTCCTAGATGCCCTGTCCAGCCGACCCCTGCCAATGCCCCTAGAAAACCCAGGGTGAGGCTGGTAGGAAGCCCGGCGCGGGAAAGCGTTCCTACTACTACCACTGCTCCGAGCACCGCCCAGAGCATTGCCCGCACTCCGGTGGTCTCGCCAAAGGGGATTAACCCTGAAGCTAGGGTCGTCGATACTGCGGTGCCCAAGAAGAACGGTCCAGCGGCCAGTGTCCCAAGCGCTGCCAGGATGGCGGCGGCCGGATCGAGGCCACTCACTCTAATCGCTCCGGCCACGAGACTGGCTCCGTCGTTGGAGCCGGCCACTGCGGCGAAGATGCAGGAGGCTAAGACGAGGGCAGCGGGCCAGATCATTCTGAGCACTCCCCGGCCCGACTATCTTCCATTGGCTTTATCCACAATGTGATCTGGATCATCGGCCACCCTGCACCCAAATTTATATCTAGACTTTACTTGGATGTTAGGTTGATGTAACCTCTTGTTTGTGTAGGGATCTGTATGTTATAGGCGGTGGTGTCCGCGAGAGGAAGCAGAGTTACGGTCGTAATTGATCTGTTGGTTGGAGTGGCGCGCTCCCTTCCTTTCTAAAAATATGTGTTCGGAGTTTGAGTCTAAGGAGTTGGCCCAGCTATAGCGTGCATAGGCGAGTGTGAGTGCAGCATTACTAATGTCTGGGAATTGATTGACTGGGGGTTATGAACGTGCATGTGAATGAAGGTAGAGTGAGTGTAAACGAGTTGTATCAAATAGCAATACTGCGCGCTCGTTTTGACGTAAAGTGTCTTTCTACAGGCCGGCTACTGCTACTACCTATTAGGAGAGACCTGGATATGGTTGGCGGACGACATTATCGTGTTCGTGTGTGGATAGAGCCTCTCTAAACCAAGAAACTTGTTTCGGACAACGCATTGACCACAAGTACTCCTGATTGTGAATGCAGGTCATGGATCCGTTGACGTGAATGAGTCGCCTGTGAGGCCTCTTTGTTGTGGAATTATATTCGATGAAACTCGGAACTGATGGAGGTTGGCGTCAAATAACGAGTCATTTGTCAGGATTGTGAAGGAGACAGCTGCCGTACCATATTGCCGAAATCTTAGTAAATATATTGGTTCAGTCCTTGTGAAATGAAGTTGATTGATTAGTAAGAAAAAGTTGGCTGTCCAAATTGCCCTCAGATTGCTCTACGAGTCAAGAGACGTGGAGCCAGACCAGCGCCTTCGGCGAATGTGGAGCGTTCTGGGATGAGGAATAACCCCTTTCTGTGACCAGGGCCTATTCCAGAACCGAAACAAAAGCGGGAACGAAAGGAGGAGGATGAAAAGAGCTGTCAGTAGTTGGTTTACTAGAGGTGCAGTCGCAGCCATTGCTGGTGCTGTTTCCTGCGCAATGGCGATACCGGGGGCGGCTGCTCAGAGCAGGCTGGAGGTCGCTTCGTCGCTGCCTGACACCTTGACGGTGTTCTCTCAGGGCGACGTCAACGTCCAACGGGAGTGGCAGACTGTGCTTGTTCCCGGCTTTGAGAAGGCTTATCCGGGAACGAAGATCAAGCTCGTCTTCACGACTGATGCTGCTCAGAACACCTCGGTCTACGACGAGATCGCAGCAGCGGCCAAGGCCGGCAAGATGACTCAGTTTGATCTGGTGGACGGTGCTGTCCCGGCTGAAGCAGCCACCGCAAACTTGCTGGTTCCGGTTAACACTAAGCTGATTCCGAACCTCCGCTTGGTGGACCCTTCTTACCTCAAACCCGTCAACAACGAGGCGGTGCCACTTCGGGGATCACAGGTGCTCATTGCTTACAACTCCAACGTGGTGAAAAATCCGCCCAAGACCCTCGGTGCTCTAATTGCCTGGATTAAGTCGCACCCCGGCAAGTTTGCGTACTGCAATCCGGCCGATGGTGGCTCAGGCGAGGGTTTTGTGCAGGACGTGCTTAGTGCCTACACTCCCGCGGCGGACAACCTAAAGTTCGCGCTGGGCTATTACCCGAGTCTTGAGTCAACTTGGAAGAAGGGTTTCGAAGTGCTCAAGTCGATTGGGGCGGACGTGTTCCAAAAGCAGTATCCCAACAGTAATACCGGCGTTCTCACGCTGCTCGCCTCGGGTGCTATAGACATGGGAGCAGTCTGGTCCGACATGGCCACCGAGGCCCTAAAAGATGGTCAACTCCCAAGCAGCATAAAACTGGTTGGCATCAATCCGCCTATGCCTGGCGGCCCTGACTATCTCGGCGTGCCCAAGAACACACCTCGGGCTTACCAGGAACTTGCCTTCAAGTTCATCAACTGGGCGCTCACGCCAAGTGTGCAAGCAGCGATTGTGAACGTGATGGACGGCACTCCGGGTATCGAGTTCAAGTACATGCCGCCCGCTTATCAAAAGCTCTTCGCGGGATATCCCACACCGTCGCTTCCGTATTCGGCTAAGACCCAAAGCGACATGGAAAGGGACTGGACTAACGAAGTTGCCTAGTCAGGTAGGTATGACGGATATTGGGGCTCGGTTGACCGCTTCAAAGGAGGGCCGACCGAGCCCCATAGGTCTTCGCCACTCATAACGACTGCCAAGCTCGGTCTAAGAGACTGGATGCCTACGGCTAATCCCAAAGGAGGGGGGAGCGTATTTGAGAAGGGTTCTACGAAGATTGGGGGAGGTCGTGCTGGTGGCCCCCCCCGTGGCCATCATTGGCATCTTCGTTGGCTTTCCAATAGTTATCTCAGTCATCTACACCCTTGGCCACGTGGGCGGGCCCAACTCGGCAGTCTCGGCGGTGGCCGAGCACCAGGTAGTGACGCATGGCTTGCTCACGTGGGGCGCATATACCCAGGTGTTTGCCGAGCACAACTTCCGCGAGTCGCTCGTCGCCTCAGTGGTCGTCACGGTGATCTCCGTGGCTGTCGTCCTCGTCCTTGCCTGGGCGATTGCGCTGTATGCATGGCAGACCAACTCGCGCTTAGGCCGAACCCTTAGCGCCCTTTCGATTGTGCCCATGTTCATCCCAGTGGTGATCGCTTCTTATGCAATACTGCAATTCTTCAGCTATGGGGGCTTCGTGAAGACGATCGCGGCGGCGCTAGGCATGCCCAACTTCCCAGTGCTCGGATACAGCATGCCACTGGTGGTCATAGCAGAGATATGGGTGAGTGTCCCATTCGGGGTGCTCATGATCTCCTCGGGGCTCAAGGGGATATCTCCGTCCGCCTTCGAAGCGGCTCGGGATGTAGGGGCATCGGTCTTGAAGGCCACCTGGAGCGTCCTGGTTCCGATGAATTTGCTGCCAACAGTCATAGTGACCTGCTTTACAGGCATTTCCATACTGGGAAGTTTCACAGTTCCCTACCTGGTTGGCCCCACCGCGCCGAACATGCTGGGGCCGGAAGCCACTGAGACCTTTACGTCGTTCAGTGAACCACAGCAGGCTGAGGTCATGGCCATGGTCCTTTTCGGGCTCTCCATCGTCGTGGCCATTCCATACCTTTGGGCAACTTACAAGACGAACAGAGATGCGGGGGCTAGGACAAATTGAGTACGGAAGTTCTCCTCTCGCGAGGCGAAGATGCTCGGAAAACGCAGGATCAAGTTCGCGACTTTGGCCGATTACCAGGGATCAGAATCACGTGGGGTAAAGCTGCCAGTATCTTTGCAGTCGCGTTGTTATTCTTATTCATATTCGGGCCTTTGCTCTGGCTCGTTCTGTGGGCTTTTGCTGGCGTATGGCACTATCCTTCTCTACTTCCCCAGAAATGGTCTCTTGCCTGGTGGCGACAGGTATTTGCTTACCCTTCGCTGGTCCGATCGGTAGAGCTAAGCTTCATGTTTGCACCTACCGTGACCGCGCTTTCTGCCGTGGTTTGCCTCCCGGCAGCTTACGCGTTCTCCAGATTTAGGATCCCAGGACGCCGCGCGCTGATGATCACCCTTTTTTCAGTCAACGCCTTTCCTAAGATAGGCCTCTACATAACGATTGCCACACTGTTTTACGCCTTGCATCTGATGGGAACCTTCTTCGGAGTAGTGCTCATTCAGCTTCTCGGCACAATTGTCTTTATGACCTGGATCCCAGCAGCAGCCTTTTCTTCTGTACCTCGATCACTGGAGGAGGCATCCCGGGACGTGGGCGCCGGTGCGCTTCGTACTTTCTTCAAGGTGACGCTCCCCTTGGCTGCGCCAGGGATCTTGGTCGCAATGGTGCTCGCGTTCCTTGCTTCTTTCGATGAGGCGCAGGGGACCTTCCTCGTCGGTATTCCCAACTACGTGACCATGCCTGTGCAGATGTATTCGCTTGTGAGCGATTATCCTCCTGAGGCGGCGGCAGTCTTCGCGGTACTCTTGGCAATGCCCTCGGTGATCCTGATGCTCTTGGTCCGCCGCCACGTAATGGGAGGCGCGCTTGCCCGAGGTTTCCAGATCTGATTGGCGGAGGACAGAGAGTGGAGGGATTTCTTAGGATCCTTGGACTCACCAAGCAGCTCGGTGGGAGAAGGGTCGTAGACGGCATCAACCTCGATGTGGGCCAAGGGGAGCTGGTTTGCCTGCTCGGCCCCTCGGGGTGCGGCAAGACTACTACGCTCCGGATGGTCGGCGGCTTTATCTCCCCCGACGCCGGGCGGATCGAGATTGGAGGTCGGGACGTCACTGGCCTGCCCCCGGAGCGTCGCCCAACCGCCATGGTCTTCCAGAACTATGCCCTCTGGCCGCACATGACCGTTTTCAAGAACATTGCCTACGGTCTGAAGCTGCGCAAGATATCCAAGCCAGAAATCGAAGAGAGGGTACAAGCGGTCCTGAAGATGGTGAATCTCACTCACTTAAGAGACCGCCATCCAGCGGCACTTTCAGGAGGCGAACAGCAAAGAGTCGCTCTGGCTAGAGCGTTGGTTTTAGAGCCAGCGGTCCTCCTTTTGGACGAGCCTCTTTCCAACCTAGATGCCAAGCTTCGCGTAGTGGTTAGAGAGGAGATAAAAGAGATTCAGCAGAGGCTCAAGATAACTACTGTCTTCGTTACTCACGACCAGGACGAGGCGATGTCCATTGCAGACCGGATTGCGGTTATGTCGGCGGGACGCATCGAGCAGTACGCGAAGCCAGAGGAAATCTATCGGCGTCCCGAGAGCCGCTTCGTGGCGGGCTTCGTTGGGACTATGAACTTCTTCGAGGGACGGATCCATCCAGACCACATTGTGGTGGGGCCGAGCCAGGTTCGCTTGGCGGTCGAGGAAGGAGCCCTTGAGGGCTTTTCCCCGGATGGAGGTTCCTTTGAGATTGCAGTTCGTCCCGAGGACGTCGAGATCCTTCTTGGCGAGGAGGATCTCGATCGTAAATCGGTAGCCAACCTGGCAAGAGAGGTTCCACACGGGCACTATAAGGAGATCTTTTGCCAGATAGAGGGTGGGCTCGTCCTGAGGGCCTTCGTCCCGGCTGACACTGACGCACCAAGCCGGATTGGCGTGAGGATCCGTCGCCTCCTCGCGTACCGCAACGGATCGCTTGTATTCTCAACGCCTCAGGGAGCTCTCCAGGAGACCTCCTCTTCGGCGAGCGGCGGGGGCGCGTAGTCCGATGACTCTGGCGATAGCCCACCGGGGAGATCCGATTCGGTATCGGGAGAACACGCTTGTCGCCTTCTCGGCTGCCGTAGAGGTGGGAGCGGACATGGTAGAGCTGGACTGCCGCCTTACCAAGGATGGAGAGGTGGTCGTGGTGCACGATCCCACCCTGAAGCGGCTTTGGGGTCTAGACAGGGCCGTCTCGGACCTAGATGCTAATGAGGTGGCTTGCCTAGGTGAAGGTGACCAGAGGATACCGACGCTGGCAGCCGTATTGAGGGCAGTTGAGGTTCCTCTCATGGTCGATGTCGACGACCCCAGAATTATGCCGGCTGCCCTGGCACAAGTAGAAGCGGCCCAAGCCTCCTCAAGGTGCTTGTTCGCTGGCAACCTAGAGGGCCTTTTATGGCTTCGCAAAAACCGGCCCGACGCGCGCATTGCATTGAGCTGGAGCGCACGGGAACTGCCGTCGAGCAAGATTCTGGAGGTTATTCACCCCGAGTATTTCAATCCACGCTTTGACTTGATAAACGACTCGGTGGTGCATCTGATGCACGAGATGGGCTATGGGGTCTCGGTCTGGACCGTAGATGGGGAATCGACCATGCGAAGGCTACTTGAGATGGGCGTCGATGCGATCATAACCAACCGCATCGCTACCCTCGTGGGGTTGCTGGGGAGAGATGGGAGTGCCTCAGCGGGGCCAAAGCTGTGATGGGGGAGATTCCCCTTGATCTGGATGCCTGCGAGGAACTGGCAACAGAGCTCGCCAATCTCGCCATTGAACAGATGAGGGAAGCGAAGCTGGGAGCCAGTGATGTCTCTACCAAGGCCGACGCCTCGGATCTTGTGACCACCTACGACCTAGCCATTGAAACCGAAGTTCGGAGACGCATCCAAGAACGGTTCCCGGGCCATGTAGTTTGCGGGGAGGAGTTTGGCTCAAGCGGCGTGCTCGGCGAAGCGGAATACGTCTGGTATGTAGATCCAATTGATGGAACCACCAACTTCGCCTCCTCGCTCCCGTGGTCGTCATTCAGCCTCTGTCTGGCCGATCGGGGCGGATTAGTGCTTGGGGTGGTGGCAGACCCCTACCGAAGCGAGATCTTCAGCGCAAGAAGGGGTTCTGGTGCGCAGCTCGGGAATCGAGCGGTCTCCTGTCGAGAAATAGAGAACCTCGCGGGAAGAGTGGTCCTGAGCGAGCTTGCCGGATCGATATGTTGGCCAGGACTGTTGGAGCTCATCCAGAGGCTGGCCGAGCGCGGCTGTGTCACCCGGATAATGGGCTCCTCCGCTTTGTCTCTAGCCAGTCTCGGGGCTGGTCGAGCGGCCGGCGTAGTTCTAGGCGGGGCCAACCCAATCGATGTGGGAGCAGGCGTTCTGGTTGCAAAGGAGGCGGGCGCTTTGGTTTTTGGGGGCCCGGGCACAGATCCAGTGCTCGGGGTGAGTCCGATTGATCAAGAACTGCTCTTGGCTGCAGCACCAGGGGTAACAGGCGAGTTGCTTGAGGTGATTAGGACAATCGGAACCCAACAGGCTCAATGAGAGGCGATACGCTCGGCTCAGGAGGTCTTTGGTGAGCAGCTCTGGGTGGGAAGCCGGGAGGCTCTCTTGGGAGAGCCGAGCATCGGCGTTGGAGAAGTTGGGTTCTGAAACGATGGACCTTTTGGTGGTCGGCGGAGGCATAGTTGGCGCTGGCATAGCCGCTTTGGCTGCGGCAAGGGGCCTAAAGGTAGGCCTCGTCGAGCGCAATGACCTGGCGTCTGGGACCTCCAGCCGCTCGAGCAAGCTGGTGCACGGTGGCCTTCGCTACCTGCGAATGGCTGACTTCGGCCTTGTGAGAGAGGCTCTCCTGGAGCGCTCGGCCAATCTGGCGCTGGCCCCCCACCTCGTCCGACCACAGCCCTTCCTCTATCCCCTCCGCCACCGCTTCTGGGAACGGGCATGGGTGGGGGCCGGGGTGGGGCTCTATGACCTGTTGGCTTTGGGGTCGGTCGGCCGAGGGCTTCCGCGCCATCGCCATCTGGGGCGACGAAGGGCCCTCGAGGCTGCTCCGGCTCTAAGGGTGGATCAGGTGGTCGGGGCGGTCGAGTACTGGGATGCGCAGACTGACGACGCGCGATTGGTGATCGCGCTGGCACGTACCGCCGCCGGACTCGGGGCTGAGGTGGCCACAGGGACGTCGTTCGTGGGCGTGTTGTCCTCGGGGGATCGCATCGAGGGGGCAATCCTTTCAACCGAGGAGGGAGCCAGCCTGGAGGCGAGGGCTCGAGTGGTAGTGCTCGCCGCAGGGCCCTGGACTGCCGAGGCGCTGGCTGCAGCTAAGGCGGAAGGGGCCTTGTCGGTAGTGCCATCAAAGGGCGTCCACGTGGTGGTGCCACGGGACAAGATCAACTCCAGCCACGCTCTGATCTTCGACACGGGTCGCAGCGTTTTCTTGGTGCTCCCTTGGGGCAGGCACTGGATCTTGGGGACCACCGATACTGCCTGGCCCTATCGGCCCGATGAGCTGGTTGCTACCAGAGCCGACCTTGAATACCTCCTTGGCCAGGCCAACCAGTTCCTCTCGTCGCCTTTGAGCGATGCCGACGTGGAGTCCTTCTACGTCGGCCTGCGTCCCCTGGTGGCCTGGCGTTCGGCGGATACAGCGAAGGTCTCCCGAGAGCATGCGACTGGAAGGCCCAGGCCGGGCCTGGTCGTGATCTCTGGTGGCAAGCTCACTACCTGGCGCAAGATGGCCGAGGACGTGCTTCGGACTGCCGAAGTGGATCTGGGGGGCCTCCCTCCTCCAAGGCCGCTTCGGATTGTGGGCGGAGAGGGCTTCGAGGAGGCGCGCAAGGACCTTGCGAGGCAGGCCCGGGATGCCGGATGCTCGGAGGCAGAGGCCAAGAGGCTGCTTGGTCGCTACGGCTCGGAGTGGCGCAAGATAGCCAGTCTGTGCCAAGCTCGCCCCGAGCTTGCTCGACCTGTTGTACCTGGGCTTGAGTTGACCGGTGCCGAGGCGAGCTTTGCCTTCAGCCACGAGGGGGCTCGCCACTTGGACGATGCCTTGGACCGGCGGCTGGGTCTTGGTCTGGAGCGCCAGCATGTTCGCCTCGCTGCTGCTCGGGCTGTGGTCGAGCTCGTAGCGCCCGAGCTCGGATGGGACTCGGCTCGCCAGGCAAGCGAGCTTCAGCGCTACCGCCAGCTAGCAGAAGACGCTGAGCGCTTTGTTGCCTGCCCGGATGACGCTTCGGCCAGGAGCCTTAGAGAGGCCCGAGCGTCAGGAAGGTCATGAGCGAATACCAAGGTGGGTGTCTAGGACACAACCACTTTCTTAGGACCTAGACCAAGCCTGCCGAAATCTGGCAAAGAAGGCTAGGTCGGACCGAGGAAGCGCATGCCTGAAGTAAACGTAGTGGTAGGCCGACAGGCCATCTTTGACGCCGATTTGGATGTGATCGGCTACGAGCTATTGTTTCGGCCGCTCGCCGCGACGGAGCAGGCTGCATCCATGGGTCACCTCATGACCGCGGAGGTGCTATTTGGGGCGGTCAATTTGGGAATCGACAAGGTGGTTGGCGACAAGCTTGCCTTCTGCAATGCCGAAAGGCGGGTTCTTGTCGGCGATGTCCCCATAGTGCTTCCTCCGGAGCGCACCGTCATTGAGGTAGTCGGGTCGGTTCAGCCAGACGAGGAGGTGCTGGCGGGCTGCCGGCAATTGGTCGAGCAGGGTTATCGGATAGCGGTGGACGATTTTTGCGGGCAGCCTGGCGAAGAGCCGCTGCTGGAGCTGGCCTGGATGGCGAAGATCGACTTGGAGCAGGTGTCGTTGGCAGCCCTGGCTGGGCTCATGGCGCAGTGCCAGCAAAGCGGGGTAGTGGCCTTGGCCGAGAAGGTGGAGACTCTGGCGCAGCTGGAGGCTGCCAGCTCCCTCGGCTTTCAATACTTTCAGGGATACCTGCTTAGCCGGCCGGTCGCCATCTCTGGGCGTGCGCCCGGCACCACGGACAGAGCGAGGGTGGAGCTGGCTACCACTCTGCTCAAGGAGGAATTCGACCTTGACGCTCTGGAGTCGGTGCTTAGAAGCGATCCGGCATTGGTCCACCAGCTACTTCGCCTAGCTGGTATTGGTGCCGCAAGGGGCCTCCGCCGCCAGGTGCGCACCCTGAGGGAGGCCCTTGTGATCCTCGGGATGCAGCGCCTCCAGGGTTGGGCCGCGTTGTTGTTGCTGGTCTCCAAGCGCAGGGGAGGCGAGGAGCGGATGGCGACCGCCCTTATCAGGGCAAGGATGTGCGAGTTGTTGGCCATGCAGCTAGATCCCCAGAACGCCTCCATGGCGTTTGTGGCCGGGGTGATCTCCGCCTTCGACTTGATGCTCGAGCAACCGCTCGAGGAAGTGCTCGAATCGCTCCCTCTGGATCCAGAGCTCCGCGAAGCGGCAGCGGGCCGGAATGGGCCTGTGGGCTCCCTTGTGGGAGACGTGATCGACTACCAGCTTGGAGTCCATGCTTGGCCGAGGCGCTCGGCCGTGAATGACGACATGTTGCACCGGGCCTTTGTGGAAGCGGTGGTATGGACCAACGAGGTCATGGAGGGGATCTTTACCCGTGCCTAAGCAGGCTCGGGCTGCGCATCATGGCCGCCTTCGGGGTCCTCTGGCGGCGTTTGTTTTTTTAGCGAGGCGGCAAGACAGCCTGGGCATAGGCAGCGCGTGGCACATACTTCCATCCTGAAATCGAGATTTGCGCACCAACACTCTGCGGTAGCCAAACAGAAGAAACTTGCCCCGCAAGACCCGCAGCTCTCAAGCATGTCCTAGCCAGTGGCCACCGCTTGGCGAGTGCCGACGCGGGTAGGCTTCGGCCTCTTTGGCCTACGGGCGATCCAGTAAACGGCGGCGGCTACGACCATGCCCACGTAGTAGGCGAGATCTCCTCCGTCTAGGGCGCGTGCGATCGGCCCCTCGATGACTCCGGAGGCGTTCATGAAGGGAACCGAGGCTCCAAAGCCCACCACCAACGCGACGGCCGCCTCCCAGCCGCTCGGCAAGCGGTCCCAGCGAAGGATGTCTCGGACTTGGCTTGAGATCTCTTCTCGGCGCCAGTGCCAGTCGAGCGCGATCACCGCGAAGAAGGGGGACAGCCAGTAGCTCGAGAAGAGGAGGAGATCGCTAAATCTAGAAACCACATCCCCCGCATGCAGCCAGAGCACCAAGGCGTAGGCGGCGACCATCACCACCAGTGCCGAGATCGGCCTCCATATGCGGATACCGGCTGCCTGCAGCGCCAAGGAACCTGTGTAGTCGTTCATGGTGTTGGAGCAGACTGCCCCGAGGGCTACCCCAGCCAGCACGAAGCTACCGAGCCCTCCTCCTCCCGAGAGGTGGTAGATGCCGGCAGCGGTCTGGTTGGTGAGCAGCTGGCCGGCCGCAAGTCCTATGCCTTCCATCCAGAGATAAGAGGTGACCAGCCCCACCTTGAACGAAGAGATCTCTTTTGGCAGGTAACGGCTGTAGTCGGAGGCGTAAGAGACCCACGAGATCCCGTTGGAGAAAGACAAAGTGCACATCAAGATGAAGGCTCCGGCCAGGCTCATCCCATGGAGGCTGGTGCCCGCTGGCGTGAGCCCCCCATGGCCGAGCAGCTTGATTGAGAAAGCCACGAAGGCCGCCCCAACCAGCACGGTCGCCGCAACCTCCACCATGTGGACGACCTCGTATCCAAGCGCGGCAATTGCCCCCTCCGCAGCGAGGACTATGGCCACTGCGGCCGCGAAGGGGATGCCGAGCGCATAAGAGATGGCTTCCCCGCCAAAGAGCCCCACTAGTGCGTCCCAGGCCACGGAGGAGAGCCACTGGACTATGCCGGGGAGCGCGATGCTGCGCCCGAAGGAAAGGCGCGCCAATGGAAGCTGTGCTGTCCCAGTAGCGGGCCCCCAGGAGGCGGCTGCCGCCACGGGCAAGCACCCCGCCAAGGTCCCGATGAATATGGCGAGGGCGCCCCAGGCAAGCCCTAATCCTAGAGAGGCTCCCACTGCTCCCAAGAAGATCCCAGAAGTCTCGACATTTGGGGCGAACCAGACTGTGAACATTCGCCAGGCCGAGCCATAGCGGCGGGACTCCTCGATGGGAGCCATCCCCCTCATTTCTAAGGACAGATCGGCCATTCCCGCAGGGGTGCGTCCTGAAAATACCGAGGGTGCGTCCAGGGTTCGCTCTTCGACCTCAGCCACGACGAAAAGCCTAGGGCAGGGAGCGGGGGGCACT
>OGCG01001409.1_pt1 | contig 11831 bp, 17 predicted proteins | sample 1570061 | NCBI WGS metagenome assembly OGCG01 (sample SAMN06268698, study PRJEB24515) | hot springs metagenome | isolation source: Joseph's Coat, Yellowstone National Park, Washington, USA | place: USA:Joseph's Coat, Yellowstone National Park, Washington, USA
CACTTACTTATAAACTTAAGATTCAGATTAGGTAGTAGTGCACCTTTTAATAAGCCACTTTCTGTTAATATCTGAAAACCATTACATATTCCAAGAACTATTTTTACATCATCTGCCATTTCTCTTACTCGTTTCATTGTCTCAGTGTTAGCCGCTATACTACCCGCCCTTAAATAATCACCAAAGCTAAATCCTCCAGGAATAATTACAGAAGAATATTTGTCAGGATCAAAATCCTTGTACCTAACTATTTCAGCATCTATTTTAATTTCATTTAATGCCTTTAACACATCATTGTCACAAGTAGTTCCAGGGAATTTAATTATTGCAGTCTTCAATTTTATTCACTCTTATATCAATTTTATGTACTATAGGATTATACAGTCTATTCTCATTTGCTAATTTATACACAATATCTCTAGCTTCCACCTCGTCATTTGCATTTATATCAAAAAGCAAATATTTACCTACTCTTATGTTCTTTATTTTATCGCTGTTCTTTTTAGCTATATACCTTTGAATAGTTTCTCCTTCTGGATCTCTAATACCTTCCTTATTTAGTATCATTAGCTCTACTTTAAACATTATACCACCTTACTTAATTTATCTAAGAATTCTCTATAAGAAGACGCTACTATATCTAAAGGGTATCCCTTTCTATACAAATCCTTGTCTAGTATTCTTCCATTCTTATCCCTTATTCTCATAGAATCTAACGTTATTTCGTCTCCTATGATTAATTCGTTATTATTTCTTCCAAATTCTAACTTAAAATCATATAAGACAAAATCCATCCTATTTATAAGATCTAATAGAATTTTGTTTACTTTAAGCATAATACTTTCTATTTTTTCAGCCTCGTTCTTCTTCATCAATTTAAAAAATTCCATATGATAATAATTAAGCATAGGATCATGCCTACTATCGTCTTTTAGGAAAAACTCTATAATTGGAGGTTCAAATACCTCTCCTTCTTTTATAGGCAGTCTTTTCACTATACTGCCAGTAGCAATATTTCTTAAAACGACCTCGACAGGTATCATGGAAAGCTTCTCAGCTATCATTGTCCTTTCATCGTACATACCCACGTAATGAGTCTTGATATTATTTCTCTCCAATACTCTAAAAATAATTGCAGACGTCTGTGCATTAATGACACCCTTATCTTTAAGAATATCAGCCTTGGCTCCATCACCGGCTGTTATACTATCTTTGAACTTTAGAAGTACATGGGACGCATCATAACTATAAACTTCTTTTGTTTTACCTTCCCCGATTTTACGGGTCTCCATACTGGCTATTAACATAACTGGTATAAAAAATCTTCTAAACCATAATGTAATTATTTACTTGATAAAGTAAACAAGCATTAAATATCCTTTATGATTGTCCAGAGTGATATGGAAATAACAATAGACGATTTCGCAAAGATAGAAATGAAAGTAGGAATAGTAAAAAAAGCTGAAAGAATTGAAGGAACAAAGTTATTAAGATTAATAATAGATGTAGGAGGAGAAGATAGGCAAATAATTTCTGGAATAGCAGAGTACTATACGCCTGAACAAATGATAAATAAGAAAGTTATAGTTCTCACGAATTTGAAACCAAAAATGATTAGAGGATATGAAAGTCAAGGAATGATACTTGCAGCAGGATGTAAAGAAGACGAAGAAAAAGGGATAAAACCAAGTCTTTTAACACCGGATTCTGAAGTACCATCAGGCACAAGAATATGCTGAATCCTTTTGAGAAAGTAAAATGCCCACCAAAAATAAATGATATGATAAAAATTCAATTAGATAGACTTCCTAAGATAGCTGGAGAAAATATTAAAGATAGAGAAATTAGAAGACTCATTTCATATCGTGACAATTTAAAAAAATACTTGGAGTTTATTAGATCTTTACCTAAAATTGATAAGTTACACCCATTTTATCGTGAGTCTGTAGAAATAATAGCAAAAAAATCATCAAAAGAGATAGATTTTTGTGTTTTAATTGCTATGAGAACCATAAATCTTTCTATAAAAATATTAAATGAATATATTTCCAATATTAAAAGATCTGACCAAAGTCTCAGTAATAGGTTGATGAGGCAAGGTTTTGGCAGAGCATCGTCTGTATTGAGAAAAGACAGATGCATTGACTGGTTAATAGATCTTATAAAAGAATTAAAAAAATTGAAAGCTATAAATCCTGATTTGCCTACAGTAATTGTGGCTGGACCACCGAATGTAGGAAAATCTACTCTTGTATCTAAGATATCTTCTGCCAAGCCAGAAATAGCTAGTTATCCTTTTACAACAAAGGAAATTCATGTAGGGCACATAGATTGGAATTATACTAAAATTCAAGTTATAGATACCCCAGGAATTTTAGATAGACCTAACGAGAAGAGAAATGAGATAGAAAAGAAGGCTCTTAATGCCATTAAAAATTTAAATGGTATAATAGTTTTTTTATTTGATGTATCAAAATATTCAATTTATTCTGCAAAAGAACAATTAGATCTTTATAATGAGATACTTCAATTTAATAAGAAAATTATAGTTGCCATAAACAAAATTGACGATGCTGATAATTCACTTTTAGAAAATATTGTAAAATCATTAGATGTACCTTTTTTAAGAATATCTGCAGAACAAGGATCAGGAATAGAAGATTTAAAAAATAAGATATTCCAGATACTTCAAGAGTAAGAATTGAGATACTGGATAATAGAGATATTTACGTCTATACAAGGAGAAGGAGATGTTATAGGTTATCCGTCTAATTTTATAAGATTAGCAGGTTGCAATTTAAGATGCGTTTGGTGCGATACTAAATACTCATGGATAAGGCATGATGGAAAAGAAATGTCAATAGAAGATATTTTACAAAATATTAATTTAAATATAAAATATACTACAATAACTGGAGGAGAACCTCTTTTACAGAATATAGAGCCGTTAGCCAAGACGTTAAAAGAGTATGAACATTTTATTATAGTAGAAACAAACGGCACAATAAAACCTTCAGAGGAATTAAAAAAACTTGTAGATGTTTTCTCTGTATCTCCGAAACTATCTAATTCAGGATTTAAAATCAACTATAATTTTGAAGATGATTGGGCCTCATACTATAAGTTCGTCATAGATAAAGTGGAAGATTTACTTGAAGTAAAAAGCTTTATTGAAAAACATAATATCGACCCTAAAAAAGTAATAGTACAACCTAATGGTCTTAGCAAAGACTATATAGAAAGTCTAAGAGAATTAGCCGATGCTATAATGAGAATGAACCTTCCTTTCAGAGTTCTCCCCCAGCTTCACAGAATTATTTCCTACAGATAATTCCAAAATATTTTGAAGATTTCTCATCTTTTCTTTGCCGGAAAGGAGAATTTCGTTAGATATTTTAACTAATCGTGACACATCTTCAGAATTGATTTTCTGTTCTTCATTTTCTCTTATTAAATGAACAAACCTTATGCCAGTCCTTAATTCCACTAGAATTCCCTTACTATTTTTAGTTAGTATTCCGCTATGCTTAAAGCCTGCATCTCTTGCAATTTTTATTATTTTCCATGCTTCTTCTTCGTCCTCTGTATAAGCATGAACAATAGGTCCTTGAGTTATTAGCCAAAGTCTATAGAGCTGCCCTTTATTCAGTATGTCAATAACGTCCTCTTCTGTTATACCTAGATGATTTTTAAACACTATAGTAGAGTTTTTCCTAACCCATGGTAAAATTGAGTCAACTATGGTAATTCTTCCGCTACAACTACTATACGTATATGTTTTTTCTCGTTTAAAAAATGCCATTAAAAGATCATAGATGTCAGGATCTAGATATCCAATCTCCTTATCATGATTGATGCGCTCTAAGGCCTTTTTCTTGAAATCTTGCCAACTTGACATTTGATGATTTTTTATATGCTCAAGAATAAAAAAGTAATGTGAAAATAGAAGAGATACTAAAGGATTTTCTCGCAAAGGAGGAAAGAGAGATAGAAGTTAAAGATCAAATTGAAGGTGAATTTAATGAAGAAATACCTTTAGGAACTAAAGTAGTTATAAACTACAATGGACGAAGAAGGATAGTAGATCTAGGGTTTTTATATATTATATCTAAATGTAATAAAAATTTTGTAAAAGATTACTTAGATATGTCATTTTCTCTACGTTATATACATAGAAAATACAAGGTATATACTGAGATAGAATACGCTGCACTGTTTTGTATGGAGTTTATAAACGATCCTGATATAAGAGCTGCATTAGAGAAGCTCAAAACCTATATACTTTCTAGAGAAAATATGGAACATGGACTTTGATGTAGTAGTTATAGGCGGTGGCGTAGGAGGGTTAGCTGCAGCTTTAAGGTCTGCACAACTTGGGAAAGAAGTCGCCTTAATTGAAAAGGATAGAGTAGGAGGAGAATGTATAAATAGAGCATGCATACCTTCTAAGACATTAATAGATGCTGTAAAGATACTATCTAAAACTAAGAATTCCCCTTGGATAGACACTAATGGTAAGATAAATTATGAGAAATTAAACGAATATAAAGGAAAAATAATAAATAGTCTACGAGAGAATTTTATTAAAAATCTTAATAAATTTAATGTAAAGATAATAAACGGAATAGGAAAAATAAAAAGTTCTAATGAAATTCAAGTTAATAATGAGACAATAGTATCGGATAAAATGGTAATAGCTACTGGATCTTCGCCTATTTCATTACCAGATTTTCCTCTTAACGATAGGAACGTTCTAGATCCTTGGTCAGCGATGAATTTACCAGAGTTACCTCAGTCTATAATCATTGTAGGGGGAGGTGTTGCTGGAGTAGAGCTAGCTACTTTATTTAGAGCTTTGGGAAAAGATATAACTATATTAGAACTAATGCCTCAACTATTACCTGGATTTGATAAGGATATTGCTAATGAAACAAAGAAAAGGTTAGAGGAAAAAGGAATAAATATATTTCTTAATGCAAAATCGAAAGTTATTGAAAATAAAGATAAAGTTAGGTTTTCCGTTAATTTACCTACGTCTTCTGAAACGATAGAAGGAGATTTAGCTGTAATTACTATAGGGAGGAAAGCTAATAATGATAATTTAGGATTGAATAACGCTAATGTTGATGTAGACCAAAGAGGATATATTAAAGTAGATAATAGGGCAATGACGTCTAATCATAAAATATATGCTGTTGGAGACTGTGCAGGTATTCCATTATCTGCTACGAAGGCATGGAGACAAGGAATAGTAGCTGGAGATAATATAGGAGGAAAAGATAATTTTATGCCAAAATATATACCAATTTCCATATTCGCAGATTTAGAAATTGGATTAATAGGAAAAACACTGGACGAAGCTAAAAAAACCGGAATTGAAGCTAGAGAAATAAAAGTAGATATGTCATCTATACCAAGAGCGTGGACAGTTAATGAAATTGAAGGATTTTTGAAATTGGTTATTGATAATGACGGTAAAATTTTAGGTGCCCACATGATAGGAGAAGGAGCTACAGAAATAATAAACACTATTGCTCTAGCAATGGAAAACAACCTTACAATGAAAGATATCTACAGAGTGACATTTTCCCATCCTACACTAACCGAAGTACTATCTGAAGCGTCCCAACGCTATTATTATGGAGAGATATATTAATTTGAATGACAGTAGTAAGGGCGAATGAATGATAAAGAGAGAAAGCAAGTAAAAAAGATGCTAAAATTTCTTTTTTTCTCATCAAAAGGTGGAAAAACTAGATTAAATATTATTAAGCTTTTACAAAATTCCCCTCTTAACGCAAATCAGATTTCAGAAAAATTAAATTTAGATTATAAAACAGTTATTCATCACCTAGAAGTTTTAATAGAGAATAAAATAATTATAAAAGAAGGAGAAAAATATGGAGCTAAATACAAGTTAAGCTCGGAGTACTATATTTTTAAAGATGTTTTTGATGAGTTATTAAAAGAGGCAAAACAGTCTTAAATGTTGCTTCTCAATATTTAGTATTGTGAAAAAGAAAGATCTTGCCGAAGTATTAACAGACGTCAGAATAGCGCGTAATAAGATAAAGTTATGGAATTCGAGAATAGGAAATAAAATATTGCAATATCAGAAACTTTCTACTGCTAATGCTACTAGATACTCTATTTTGGCAGAACAGTACGCGAAAGAATCTGAACAATTGGAAAAAATTACTTCTTACTTAGATAAATTGGATATACTATTAGAAATGTTAGAAATAAAAATAGAGACGATAATTTCTGTAGGCCATATAGTTAATGATGCACCAAAAATAGTGGAAGCATTAAAAATCTTTAAGAATATAACTCCGTCTCTTAGCTCGGAATTTTCACTCATGATAGATAATATATCTAGTAATTTTTACTCGTCTATAGAGATTCCACAAGACATAAAAATAAAAGCTACACAAGAAGCTCAAGCTATATTGGACGAAGCAGATTCTATATTAAATCAGAAGAATATAAAGGTAAAAGCTTAAATCTATATATATCTATAGAAGTTATGCAAAACAGACTAGTACGAAAAATACAACTTACTGGTGGTTCTACTTATATATTATCTTTGCCTAAGAGTTGGATTAGACAATTATCGCTTAAAGCAGGAGACGAAATAGAAATTATTCAGGATAAGAACTTAAGATTAATTTTAACGCCTAATTCTACCCCGCAGAAACAAGAAAAAGCTACAATAAACTGCGAAAATTTGAAAAGCGATCTTGCAACTAGAGAATTTATAGCGTATTACATGGCAGGTTATATTACTGTTACATTATCTTGCAATAGAATGAAGGCTGAAGATAGAGCGGCAATAAAAGAGACTATAAGAAGAAGGCTTTTAGGAGCAGAAGTTGTGGAAGAGGACGCTAATTCTTTAACTGTTCAATTTTTAGTCAACGAAAAAGATTTGCCTATTTCAAAGGCTATAAGTAGAGCATCTACTATATCCCAGAACATGTTAAAAGACGTTTTAATAGCGATGGAAGACTGGGACATAGACATAGCTAATGAAGTTATAGAAAGGGACGATGAGGTAGATAGATTTTATTTCTATATATCAAGGCAGCTAAGTCTGAGTGTTTCTAATTTTGAGATATTAGAAGAAGAAGGCTATAATATTGCCCAAATAGTTGATATTCACTCTACAATAAAATCTATTGAAAGAATTGCTGATCATTCAACTAGAATAGCAAGTTTAGTTCCTCAGCTTCACGGTGTAAAAGATCAAGAATTACTGAATCTTGGAAAAACAGTATTAGAAATGTATAAGAGAGCTACTACAGCATTTTTGGAGAATAGAAAAGATCTAGCAAATAACATAATAGAGCAAGATTCAGAAATTAATGAGATACATAAGAAGATCTCATCCAAGATATTGTCTTCAGATTCACCATATAAAATTGGGTTACTGATATCAGCTGATTCCTTTAGAAGGATAAGTAGGTATTCCTTAGATATAGCCGAATCAACTATTAATATTATGGCAAAAAGTGGAAATAATATAGATAAAGTATAAAAATTAAATATTTTTATATTCAAAGACTAGATTTTAAGGTGAAAATTTCTTATATGCAGAAGCTAAACTATCCATAGTTTTGGCTTTTTTAACGGATTTAGCAAGTGATAGTAGATTTTCTCTGTCGTCTAATGTATATGCGCCTTTTCTAAAAATAGAAGAAATGCAATGAGGATTCAATACTGAGTTTATTACGTATCCCTTGATAAATGTATTATCTGCTGTTTCTATATCCTTGTGAGAAAAAAGGCATATTCCTGGATGAGTATGAGCTACTCCAATACCTTCTGGAATTGGTAAAGACACTTTATCCTCATCTCCTTCCAAGATTAGATATTCGCCTGACTTAAGAATTATATTCATAAATTCTATTTCATTGCTCATTGTTCTATTGGCATAAGGTACCATAACATCTTTTAGAAATTCTATATATTCATATGCTATTTGACTGTAAAGTATTTGATATTGAAATTTACCAGATCCAACTCTTACAATTTCATAGTTTTCATCTTCTGGAATATCCTTAACATAAACATATTCTAGATCAGTAGTAGGAGGTACTCCAGTTATTTCATGCAAATCTTCGGATATTGTTAATAATCTATATAGTTTAGCTATATTCAAACTTTTGTCGTTTTTATCTAGTTTCTGCTCTTTTGCACTCATTTAATCTTTCCTCTTGTATTTTTTGAAATTCTAAAATAGTACCTATAGGATCTTTAGAATTATATATACTTCTTCCTATAATTTCATAATTTGCTCCGTTACAGAGAGCATCACCTATTTTTGCTCCTTGAGCTCCTATACCCGGTGAAATTATTATCTTTTCTGGGAAATCTTTCTTAACTGTTTTAAGTATTTTAGGCCTTGTTGCTGGTGCAACTAAGCCATAAGGATTAGTCATCTTAATCACTTCTTTTATATAAGGGTAAAAATTATCATTCCAACCTTTATGGGACATTGATGATACTAAATACATTTTCTTATTTTCCTTGTCAAGAAATTCTTTGAGTTCTCTTATACTTTCGTTATAACCTACAAACGCATGTACAATAAAGGAATCGCCTAAATTTTTTAGATGAGTAGTTATCTTTATCATTGTTGAATCTATATCCGCTAACTTTAAGTCAAAAATAATGTTATTATCGAAATTTTTTAAAATATTTTTTATTCCCTCTAAACCTTGCTCTAATATTAACGGCCAGCCTATTTTTATTCCAGCAACTTGTGAGGAAATATCCTTCAAAATTTTATAATCTAGAGGTTCATCCAACGCTAAAATTATTTTATTCAATATTTTTCACCAAATAATCTTCTATAATTTTTTTCTCGTTTTGAGAAACTCTATTCAAAACGGATTTCAAAATATATTCAATATTATAAAGAGAATAAAGATCTACACCAATTTCTTTTAATCTTTCTTTAGCACCTTCTTTTCTATCAACAATAACAAACGCTCCTACTATTTTTCCTCCATTATTTATTATTTCTTTTGATGCTTTTTCAATAGATCCTCCAGTAGTAGCAACATCATCTATAAGTAAAATTTTTTTGCCTTCTACATCGGCTTCAAGAAGTTTATCTGTTCCATATCCCTTTTTCTCCAGTCTAATATATCCCATAGTTTTTCCTAACTTGCATGCTAAAAATGATGCCAGAGGTATTCCGCCAGTAGCTATCCCTATTATCATATCGTAGTCTAACTTTTCTATAACTTTTATAGAGTCATTTACTATCTGGAAAAATTCAGGATAATTTGGAAGCCTACGTAAATCTAGGTAGTATGGACTAGTCTTTCCTGAAGTTAGAATAAAATCTCCTATTAGGAGCAATTTCCTATCTAATAATATATCTCCTATGCTCATCTCAGTAAATTAGAGAAAAGAGTTTAAATACAGTTTTCTTTAATTAAAACCAAGGGCAATTAGTGAAAAATATAATTTCCTCATACGATTTTTCGAGAGAGGATTTTCTAAGTATTTTTGAATTAACTGACGATATAATAACTGGGAAAATTAAGCCTAAATTAAATGATAAAATAATATCAGTAGCATTTTTTGAACCTAGCACAAGAACAGCAACGAGCTTTATTACTGCTGCTTTAAAATTAGATGCTAAAGTAGTAGGATTTACCTCGCCGGAAGGAACATCCATAGCTAAGGGAGAAAATTTAGCCGATACTGTCAGAATGTTAGAAGGATACTCTGATTGTATAATAATAAGGCATAAATACGATGGTGCGGCAAAATTTGCATCAGAAATTTCTCAAAAGCCAGTAATAAATGCGGGAGACGGAAAACATGAACATCCCACTCAAAGTTTAATTGATTTATACACAATATATAAAAAATTTGGTGAAGTAGATAATCTAACATATGCGTTATTTGGTGATTTAAGATATGCTAGAACAATAAATAGTATTTTACGAGCTTTAACCAGATTCAAACCAAAAATAGTTTATTTGATATCACCTCCACAACTTAAAGCCAGAAAAGAAATAGTTCAAGAACTTAATTATGAGATAAAAGAGTTAGAAAATCCATTCGATATAATATCTGATATTGATATTTTATATGTTACAAGAATTCAAAAGGAAAGATTTCCAGACGAAGTAGAATATGAAAAAATTAAGGAGAGTTATATTGTAGATCAAAAATTAGTTGAATTCATGAAAAGAGATTCTATAATACTCCATCCATTACCAAGAATAAATGAAATTGATAGAAGAATAGACTCTTTACCTCAAGCTAAATATTTTTATCAAGCCTCTTTAGGAGTTCCAATCAGAATGTCACTACTTTACAAGATTATAGGTGAGTAAATTTGGAGAATGGACTCATTGTAAGTAAAATAAAAAATGGAACAGTAATAGATCATATCCCAGCAGGAAGAGCTTTAGCAGTACTAAAAATACTAGGAATAAAGGGAAATGAAGGGAGTAGAGTAGCATTAGTAATGAATGTAGAAAGTAAAAAAATGAAGACAAAAGATATAGTAAAAATTGAAGAAAGAGAAATTAAAGAAAAAGAGGCAGAATTAATTACATTAATAGCTCCGTCTGCAACTATAAACATTATAAAAAATTATGAAGTGGTAGGAAAAAGAAAAATAGGAATACCAGACAAAGTTAAAGGCTTACTAAGATGTCCTAATCCATCATGTATAACTAATAATGATGTAGAAGCTATTAGTATATTTACTACAATTAGTAAGAATCCTATATTATTAAGATGCGATTATTGTGAAACTCAAATAGGTGAAGAAGAGGTACTGAGGCAAATATTGTCATGAATTACGGCAAAATTTTATCCATAAATAAAATTGGAAATATTAGTCAAATACAAATTGAAATAGAGTTTAAAGTAAAACCAGGACAATTTATATCGTTAGTTCTTCCTAAAATGGAAATACCATTAAGTATAGGCGATTATAAGAATAATATTTTAGAGCTTCATATTTCTTCTGCAAATATTGTAAATATTCTTTCACATAGACGTGAAGTTATAGTTAAAGGACCACTTGGAAAACCCATTGAACTAAAAGGAAAAGTTTTAGGTATAGCAGAAGGTGAACTATATTACGATATTCTTTTCCCTTTGCGTGAGGCGAAAAGAAACGGTCTTGATGTTGCAGTAAATTGCACTGGATGTAATTCTGAGTTTCGAAAACCAGATTCAAATGAAAAATGGGATACTATTCTAGCATCCGTAAAGAACGTGAAAACCTTGCCTAGAGACGCTCTAGTATATTTAAGGTGGATAAAAATGAACTGTATGTTAGGAGTATGCGGAGCTTGTGAAATAAATGGATATTTGCCTTGTATTGAAGGACCCTTCTTAGAAGTGAGTAAAATTGTGGATTAAAGGAAAAGCATTCATAAAAGATAATATTGAAGACTGTTGTATAGAATTTGATAGAAAAATAAAACAGATAAAAAAGGATTGTAAACCAGATATTTCTTTTAATTCTAGCTCATTGATTTTGCCTGGATCTCTAGACATGCATGTACATACTAGAGGTATGTTATTGTCATATAAAGAAGATATAATTACAGCGACTTCTGAAGCAGCGTATGGAGGAGTAACAACTATAGTAGATATGCCAAACACTAAGCCTTACATAAATACCCATGAAAGAGTATTATCTAGACTTAGAGAATTTGAGAATTATTCAAGAACAGATTATGGAATATATTCCGGAGTAACCGATGATAATAGAGTAGACGAAGATCCCATAGCAGGATATAAAATATTCCCTGAAGACCTAGAAAAACCTGAATTAAAATCAATATTAT
>OGCG01001410.1_pt1 | contig 11826 bp, 20 predicted proteins | sample 1570061 | NCBI WGS metagenome assembly OGCG01 (sample SAMN06268698, study PRJEB24515) | hot springs metagenome | isolation source: Joseph's Coat, Yellowstone National Park, Washington, USA | place: USA:Joseph's Coat, Yellowstone National Park, Washington, USA
AAGTGTAAAAGAAAAGCAATTACAATTAAAGTAGTTTTTTAATTTTATTTTAATTTAAATAATTCTAAAATTTTATGGGCCCGAGGGGACTCGAACCCCTGACCTCCGGCTTTCTTAGGAGCGTAGCCTTATAAGGCCGGCGCTCCACCTCTGAGCTACGGGCCCTTATAGATATTTTCATTTATTAATTTTTTATATTTTTTCTTATATGCATTTTTTGTAATATAAGATATATGGATGATACAAAGGAAGTTGAAATTTTAGATGTAGGATTTTTAGGACAAATTTTTGATGCTTCAAAAGAAGAAATTGAAAAATTTATTAAGGAAGAAGAAAAGTCTGTTATATTAGATTATGAGAAAATAAAATCATATTTAAATAATAAGCAATTAGATCTTCTATTAAATAAGACAGAAAATTTTCTAGAACAAATAGGTGTATACTTTTCTGAAAGATTAGATAGGAAAGTAAAGGTAAGGATAAAGAACCTTCCTGAAAGTTTAAGATATTTAAGGATAAGGGATATTAGATCTGAAAATAAAGATAAATTAATACAGGTTGAAGGTATAATAAAAATATCTTCAGAAGTAAGACCTTTCATTATAAAAACAAAGTATTTACATGAAGATTGTGGTGGAGAATTTTGGGTTGAAAATAAGAATTTTTTAATAGAAAGACCAAAAAAATGTCCTGTATGTGGTGGTATAAAGGGAAGATTTATTGAAACAGATCATGAAACAATAGATATACAGAGATTATTAATTGAAGAACCTGCAGATCAAATTGAAAAAGGTGAACAACCTGCTCAAATTACTGTAATGTTAAAGGAAGATTTATGTGAACCCAGGATGGAAAGGAAAACATTACCAGGAATAAGGGTTAAAATATATGGAATTGTAAAAGAATTAAAAAATTCAAATTTTAAAGCAATATTGGATTTATATATAGATGCAATTTATGTTGAACCTATAGACAAAGATGTTGAAGATATATCAATATCCCCAGAAGATGAGAAAAGAATAAAGGAGTTGGCAAAGTCTACAGATGTATTAAGTTTGATTGCAAATTCTATTGCTCCAGGTTTATATGGAAAGTATTATGAACTAATTAAAAAAGCAATTGCATTACAATTATTATCTGGTGGAAAAAGAAGGAGGGGTGTTGATGAAAGAAAAAACATACATATATTAATTTTAGGAGATCCTGGTGTAGGAAAATCAAAATTATTAAGATATGTATCGGAAATTGCTCCAAAATCAAAATATGTAGTTGGAGTAACATCATCATCTGTAGGTTTAACTGCCTCCGTTAGAAAGGATGAAATATTTAAGGGTGGATGGGTTTTGGAAGCTGGGGCATTGGTATTATCCTCTGGAGGACTTGTATGTATAGATGAACTTGATAAATTATCTATAGAAGAATTGCAATCTTTACATGAAGCAATGGAACAGCAAACAATAACAATTGATAAAGCAAATATTCATGCAACACTAAGGACAGAAACATCGATTTTAGCAGCTGCGAATCCAAAGTTTGGTAGATGGGATAAGATGAAAAGCATAGTCGATCAAATGGATTTACCACCAACAATAGTTAATAGATTCGATTTGATATTTGTTCTTATAGATGAACCAAATCCACAACAGGATGAAACAATTGTTAATGAACTATTGAAAGGTTTAAAAGAAGAAAAAAAGGCACCATTGGATAAAGATTTATTAAGGAAATATATAATATATGCAAAGAAAATTGAGCCACAATGGACAACTGCAGCTCTAGATATCGTAAAGGATTTCTATATAAAATTAAGATCTAGCTCTGGAGAAGATACAATACCAATAACTACAAGACAACTAATGTCAATAATAAGGATAGCTGAAGCTTCTGCAAAAATAAGATTATCTCCAGTAGTTACTGAAGATGATGTAAATCTTGCAAAAGAATTATTATTGTATAGCTTGAAAGAGGTTGGAATAAATCCAGAAAATAATAGATTAGATATAGATATAATAATGTCTGGAATTTCTTCTACACAAAGACAAAAACTATCAAAAGTATTGGATATAATAAAAGATTTACAAAAAGATTTTCCAGATGGTATTCCATTAAATGAAATATTAAATGAATCTAAGAAATATAATTTAGAGGAAGAAAAAGTAAAAGAAACAATTGATAAATTATTAAAGGAAGGGTATATATATGAATCTGGAGATAAAAAATATAAAGCTGTATAAATATGTATTTACCAATATTTTCAAAAGATCTAAAGAATTATAAGGATAAGAAGGTTTGTTTAATTGGAAAAGTAATAGATATTCAGGAGGAAAAGAAATTGGTTAGGTTAAAATTATTGGATTCATTTGGATATTTTGATGTTGTTTTATTTGATATATATAATATTAAATTATTTGATACTTTACTAATTCTAGGAAATGTTTCAGAATATAACAATAGTTTTTCTGTAATTGCAAGATATGTAAGTATATTAAATGGAGATGATGAAATTATATGGAGAAAATTTTTCATTAAAAAAATAAAAAGAAATATAAAGAAAAATAATAAAGAAAATAATATGGATGAAGAAAATGATAGAGAAGAAAAAATACCCGATGAGGAACTACCTGAAGAAGTAAAATTAAGAAAACAAATTTTAGAATTTATAAGAAATAATGATAAAGGTGATGGGATATCTTTAAAAGATATAGAAAATTTCTTTGATATAAGTGAAGAAAAGCTATCAAATATTATAATGGATCTATTGTCATCTGGAGAGATTTATGAATCTTCACCAGAAAAATATAAAGTTATATGATACCAACATACGAAGAAATGTTAGATGAAGCATATAAGAAATTAGGTAGTATGAAGGTTTTACATGGATCTGCATTGGGATCAATAAATATACCATTACCAAAAATAAATTATGTTGGAAAATGGACATCTATAGAAAATTCTGGAACAATTTGTGATATAATAAATAGAGATATAAATTTATTAGCGGAATTTCTACAAAAAGAATTTAGTGTTGCATCGAAAATTGAAGATAAAAAAATAATATTACAGAAAAGGATAGAATTTGAGAAAATAAAAGCAAAGATAGATAAATTTATAGATATATTTGTTAGATGTCCAATATGCAAAAAGTTGGATACAAGATTGGAAAAGAGGGAAAGGGTATATATTATTAAATGTCTAGCATGCGGTGCAGAAAGTCCAGTAATATATAAGTTAAAATGATTTTGTTAAGGAAGTATAGAGATAATTATGGATATGTTTTGGTTTTATGTGATAAAGATTTATATGGAAAAACATTTGAGGAAGGAGAATTTGTATTAGAATTGAATGAATTTTTCAAAGGGGATGAGAGAGAAAAAATTGATGAAAAGGATTTTGAAGATATATATTTTATATATGCTGTTGGGGAAGAATCTATAAATATATTAAAAGAGAAAAGGATAATTGAAGAAAAAGATATTAAAAAAATTGCTGGGATACCATATACTTTTATTATCTATTTATGAAGAGAATATGTCCATCTTGTGGAAAAGAAGTTGAAAAACTATATGATGGATTATGCTATGAATGTTATTTAAAAATAAATAAAAAAGAAGAGAAAAAAGAAAAAGTATATATATGTAAGTATTGTGGAAGAATAAAATATCATAATAAATGGTATAATAATCTTGATATAGATGATTTTGAATATGAATATATTGTTTGTCCTAGATGTAAAGGTTTAAGTAAAAAAGCAAATCTGATTTTGCAAATAAGAGGATATAATAAAAATATTGAGGATGAAATATTAAAAATAGCAAAGAAAAATAAAGATATAATAAAAAAAGTGAATGAAATAAATGAAAATGATTTAGATATATATTTATATGTAGGAAAAAATAGGATAAAGAGCTATTATAATATATTAAAAAAATATGGAGAAGTAAAATTAAGTAAAAAATTGTTTAGCTACAATAAAGAAAAGGGAAGTAAAAAATATATTGTAACAATATTACTGAGGGATAAAGAAGATACATAGAAAACCTTATAAAAGTTTACATAATAATAAAAGGGTATGGATTGGGAAGACCTAAAAAACAAGGTAAGGGAATTAAAAATGAAGGGAAAGGATAACCAATATCATTTGGGGGAGGAAGAAGAGTGGGATGAAGATTGGGAGGAAGAAGAGTGGGGTTGGGAAGAGGAATAGTAAGTTACTAATGTTTAATTTATAATATTTTTTTAAATGTCTCTTTTCGAAGAAGAAGGAATTCCTGTCCCTAAAGATAGGCAGGTTATAGGAATAATTGAAGAGGTTGTTGGTTGGGCGCATGCAAGAGTAAGATGTTTTGATGGAAAAACAAGAATATGTAGAGTACCACAAAATAAGAAGATGCATAGAAATATATGGTTAAAAAAAGGTACATATGTATTAGTGGAACCATGGGAGTTACAATCTGATAAAAAGGGAGATATATTGTATTCATATACAAATTCAGAAGTTGAATGGTTAAAAAAGAAAGGATATTTGAAGATTGAGGAAGAGTTTTAGGGCCCGTAGTCTAGTGGCAGGACGTTGGGCTCCAGACCCATTGACGGGGGTTCGAATCCCCCCGGGCCCAAGACCGAAACCAATTTTAAATATTATAATTATTTGATATATTCCCAAATGTTTGATTTAAGGCATTATTTGATGTATTTGATAAATTTTGTTGAGATGATGAGATTATCAAAGTTTGAGGAACTACAAAAATTATAACTACTACTAAAACAACAAGACCAATTATTAAAAGAATTACAAAATCTATAGCATTAGATCTTTTCATATTTTAATTTATTATATAAGAGATAAACTTATAGAAGATTAAGATGAGCTAGATCCGCTATTTACTTGATTCGATAAATTGTTTATTATTTGACCTGTTTGATTTGTCTGATTCACTGCAGGATTTATTACGTTATTTGTTCCAGTTATTCCTTTAGAAAATGTACCTGTAAAATATAATATTACAAAGACTAAAACAACAAGTCCTAATACAATTATAATTATTGTTTCAATTGATAATGACTGACCTTTTCTTACCATAAATTTTTATACAATTGCCAAATTTTTAAACTTTTTATAAAAATCAATTTTTATGTGGATAATAAGAGAAAGATTAAATGATTATGACATAGAATTTTCTGAACCTCCAAAAAATTTAGACTATGATATATCGATTAAATTATTCAAAGAAATTAAAAAAGGAAAGGATCCAAATATATTAATAAATGAAATAATTGAAAAAATAAAGGATTTTGTTTTGGATTATAAATTTATAAATGGGTATTTAAATATTAAATTGAATAAAGGAAAATTATTGGAAAATTATAAAAGATTACTTGATTTTGAAAAAAAGAATATTAGGGTATTTTTGGAGCATACATCTGCAAATCCAAATAAAGCATTGCATATAGGGCATTTAAGGAATTCAACTATTGGAGATTCTCTATATAGATTGTTTAAAACATTAAATTATGATGTATATGTAATAAATTATATAGATGATACTGGAGTTCAGGTTAGTGATAATATTGTTGGAATATATTATTTAAAGATACCTGAAGAACCAAAAGATTTCAACTTAGAAAATGTAATAAATAATATTAAGGAATTTTTAATAAGAGAGAATCTATATAAGGAAGAATATGAAGAAAAAATCAGGAAAATATTTTTGGAAAGAATGAATATATTGAAAAATTTATATGGATATGAAGTTCCTGAAAAGTTTGATCATTATTATGGGGATTTTATATATGTAATAGTTAATAAATTATATGAAATAATTCCAGAATTGGAAAAATATAAATATAATATTATAAAGATGATTGAAGAGGGTAATAATGATGTATATTATTTATCTAAAAAAATATCTGACAGAATTTTATTTGAACAATTAAATACATTATGGAAATTTAATATATATTTTAATCTAATCATTAGGGAATCTGATATATTAAGATACAAATTATTTGATAGTGCATTAAAAATATTGGAAGAAAATAAAATGATAAAAAAAGATGGTACAGTTTCTTTGGATTTAACAAGGTGGGAGGATATATATAAAGCATATTCAAATAAAGAAAAGGTTCTTGTAAGATCAAATGGAACTACTACATATATTGCAAAAGATATTGCATATGCAATGTGGAAGCATGGTATAATTAGACCAGGTATTAAATTTAAAGAATATCTAAAACAACCAAATGGAGAATATGTATATGAAATAAATAATAATGGAAAAGAAATTGAACCATGTAAGATTTCAGTAAATGTAATTGGAATGGAACAAATGCATAATCAATTAATGGTAAAAGAAATAATTGAAGAAATTGATAGGGAATCTAAATATATATATTATGGATATGGATTGGTTAGATTGCATAAAAATACTGCAAGAATATTTGGAATAAATGAGGATATAAAAATGTCCGGAAGGAAAGGATTATATATAAATGTTGATGATCTATATGAAAAATTGTATAATATTGCAAGTGATAAGTTTAAAGATAAAGAAACTGTTGAAAAGGTAGTAAAAAGTTTTATATCACTAGAAATGTTAAAATATGATAGAAATACAACAATATTGTTTGATATTGATAAAATGTTAAATTTGGAAGAGGGAAATGCAATATACTTTTTATATACATATGCAAGGATAAAATCATTATTAAATAAGGTTGATAAAATACCTGAAGAATTTGAAATAAATGAATTAAATAAATATGAAGAAAAGCTAATTATTAATTTATTTAGGTTTAAAGATTTAATTTATGATATTGAAAAATCATTGGAATTAAATCATTTGTATAGATATCTAATAGATTTGGTTAGATCATTTAATGAATTTTACCAGAATGTTCCAATATTAAATTATAAAGACAAATATCCACACAGATTATTCTTAGTATATTTAACAAAAGAAATATTGGATAAAATATTCTATATACTGAAAATTGAACCTGTAGAAAGTATTTAAAAATATAATATATATTATGAATTTATGTCAATGATAAGGATTAAAATGTGGGGAACAGATTTAAAAACAATGAATCAGTTTACTAATCAATTGTTAAAGATAATTGAACAATTGGGTATTGAAAAGAGAGGTCCTGTTAATCTACCAACAAGGATAATTAGAATACCAACTATGAGAACATTGGGAAAGAGAGGTACAAAAATATATGAAACATATCAAATAAGAGTATATAGAAGATTTTTGGATGTTGCAAATGATGAGAGGTTTTTCAAAAATTATTTTATAAATATGCAAATTCCATCGAAAGGATTTAGGATATCATTAAAGATACTAAAATGAGTTATATTTTATTGAGATATAATGGATTATATATATTTGATGATAATTTAGAAAATTTTCAGAAAATTAATGTTGAATTAGATTCAGAGGATTTAAAGGGAATATATAAAAGTAAGTTACCCGAAAAGGTAAAAAATTATATAAAGGAAAAGGACATTTTTATTGGACAAAGATTTGATGGATATAAATATACAGAAGATATAAGTATAATAAGAAAGGTATTAGAGAAAATTGGAGAAGAAAGGATTGATAATAAATTACTTATTGATTTATTAAAGGAACAAATATCGGATTCAATAAGTAGGGATGAAATGATAATCCAAGCAATAAGTTTTCTTGATGATTTAAATAAATCATTGAATTTATTTATGGAGAGATTTAGAGAATGGTATGGATTATATTTTCCAGAAATTTCTCAAGAAATTGAAGACCATGAAAAATTTATAAGAACAATTATAAATTCAAATAGGGAAGAATTAATGAAAAAATATAATATTAATAAAACAATGGGTGGAAAAATATTTAAGGAAGAAGATTTGGAAATAATAAACGAAATATCATTAAAAATAAAGGAAATATATGATTTAAGAAAAGATTTAGAAGATTATATTGAAAAATTGATGAAGGAAATCGCTCCAAATTTATCAGAAATTGCTACCCCAAAAATAGGTGCAAGATTAATATTATTAGCTGGTGGATTAAAGGAACTATCATTATTACCTTCTTCAACAATACAGGTTTTAGGTGCAGAAAAAGCATTGTTTTTACATCTATCTAAAGGTATAAAACCTCCAAAACATGGTGTAATATTTAATCATCCATATATACAAAAAATATCTGTAAAAAGAAGAGGAGCAATGGCTAGAACATTAGCATCAAAAATATCTATTGCAGTAAAAGCGGATTTGAATGGAAAAATAATATATCAGAAATTGAAGGAAGAATTGGATAAAAGATATAAGGAATTATCTGAAAAATGAAATTAAGACCATTAAGGGAGAATAAGAATATATTTATTGATGAAAAAGGAAGATTATATACAAAGAATTTGGTACCTGGAAAAATTGTATATGAAGAAAGATTGGTAAAATATAATAATGAAGAATATAGGGAATGGATTACAAATAGATCTAAATTAGCAGCAGCAATTAAGAAAAATATCGGAGAGGTACCAATTGATAAAGGTGATAAAATATTATATTTGGGTGTTGCATCCGGTACAACTGCGTCTCATATTTCTGATATAGTTGATAAAAATGGATTAATATTTGGTGTAGATATTTCTCCAAGGATCTTAAGAGATCTAGTTCCAGTATTATATGATAGAAAGAATATTATTGGAATATTGGCAGATGCTGATAAACCATGGGAGTATTTAGATATTGTTACAAAGGTTGATTTATTATATCAAGATGTTGCACAACCACATCAGATAAAGATATTTATTAAAAATATTGAATATTATTTAAAGAATAAAGGATATGGATTCTTAGCAGTAAAAGCCAGATCAATAGATGTATCTAGAGATCCAAAGGAAATATTTAGGGAAGTAAGAAGGGGATTGGAAGATTATGGATTAAAGATAATAAAAGAAGTAAGATTAGAACCATACCATATTGATCATTCAATGTTTTTAGTTCAAAATAAATAATTTTTAAAGGTTATTATAAATATATAAAAAATGCTACATGCTATAAGAGAAATTGATAGAAATGGGAGGGAAATATTTAGATGTCCATTATGTGGTCATATATTTGTAGATAGTAAGAAATATAGCAGACATTTGATGAAATCCCATTTAAGGAATGTTTCAATGAATAAAAGGAAATGGAAAAAATTCATGAAACAATTATTATTAGTTAATATAAAGGAAAAGAGTAATATTGAACTAAAGGGTTATGAGAAATATTTAAAGATAAAATCAAAAATGAATAATATGGAGCTAGATAGTGAATAATTTTGTCTTTTCTTTTCCAGATAACTCTCTAATTATTCTTTCATAAATTATGTTTTGTATATTTTTAACTCCTTTTACTCTATCTTCAATATCTTTAAATGATTCAAATGGTTTTTTCTGTCTTTCTTCGATAATTTTTTGCACAGTTACTTTTCCGATATCTGGTAATAATTCTAAAGTATGAATTCTAATATTCAATGGACCAGCTTTATTAAAGAAATCTACAAACCTTTTTTCATTTTTAGCTATTAAGTCCTTTATAGCCTTTTCTAAATTTGCTTTTGCAATTTCTGGTAATTCATCAAACGACAACCTTTTTAATATAGATCTTACTTTATCCCTTTGTTTATTTCCAATATATAATTCTTCAAATAAATTTACTGTAGCACCAGGTTTTAATGTTAGTAATAATAATGTAAAGTAATCCCTTCCTACAGCATATACTACTGGCTCTTTTATATTTTTTGTGGGATCTCCCCCAGGTAAATAATATATTACAATTGAATAATCTTCTCTTCTATCCATATTTCTTTATTACATCTAATATTTTTTCCATATCTTGTTTGCTTAGAGAATGCGTATATAATACTGTTCTTAATTCCTCTTCATTTTTTGGCAACATTTCCAATATTTGTATTTTTACTTCATCCGGTAAATTTATATCCTTTAATTCTTCTAATATTTCTTTTTCCTGTTTTTCATCCAACTTATATGTAACATTAAGGAATTTTAATGTCCTTTCTTCTACATATAATAAATTTCTCTTCTCTTTATTTTTCGATAATATATTTTTAACATTTGAAGGTGTTATAATCTTTTTATTCAGTACTTCCATTTATATATCTTTTTAAATATTATTTAAAAATATATCATGAACTTTTAATTTAATGACTGCAAGAAAAGGAAAGGGGTCTAGGAGAAAAACAAGGGATAAATTATCATTACATGTAAGGGAACATGGTAAAATAAAGATAAGGAAAATATTACAAGAATTCAATATAAATGACAAAGTTGTAATAAAGATTGATCCTACATATAATAAAACAATGCCACATCCAAAGTACCACGGAATGGTTGGAATAGTTTTGGGAAGGAGGGGAAAATGTTATGAAGTTTTAGTAAATGATAAAGGAAAAGAAAAAACTATAATTGTTCATCCAGCACATTTAGAAAAATTTAAGGAACAGGTTTCACCTGCTCAGACTTCTTAGGTATATTATTTAAAATAATTTCTCTTATTTTTTCCATATCCTCTTTTTTAAGCAAAGGTAATTCAATTGTTAAACTTACACTTTTATTTAATAAAAATGTATGAGTATAAATTTTTATTGTATATGATTTTTTAATTCTCTCATATGAACTCTGATATATTTCTATATTATTTATATATGAATTTTCTATTGATCTTATATTTTCATTTTCAATTAATATCAATCTCTTATTTGTAAATATTATATAATAGTTCTTTGCTTTTTCATAATATTTCAATGCAATATAATATACAATTGAAGTAATAAAAAATAATAAAACTAAAGATAGTATATTTGGGTTATAATATTCAGAAAAAGAAAAGGTAACAAAATATATAGAGAAAATTAAATATAATGGAAATGTATATCTTAATGAATATATTGATGGATTATAATTAATAATAAATAATGGATCTTCATTTTCTAATTTTATTTTTTCATTAATTTTTTCTTTTTCAAATGATAAATAATAATCTTCTTTCATTTTTGTTTATTTATTCAAAAATTTATAAATATTGTTTTTTATTTATCTTTATGGACTTAAAATTTGATAAAAGATTATTATTATTAACAATATTCTCGATAATAGGCTTAATTATATATATCTATTTAGTATATGTTGTTTTAATAAGTAATTCATTACCATATTTTTGTTCTATTAATAATACCCAAATAAATTGTGAAAAAGTATTGGAAAGTCCATATTCAAAATTGTTTGGGATACCTTTAGAACTATATGCAATTTTATATTTTATAATTGACATATTTTTGATATTATTATTATATAAGAAAAGGTTAAAGATAATTTATAATTTATTTTATAGATTAATTGGCATTATATTTGTAATATTTTCATTATATACAATGCTCTTTTTAGTTCATTCAATATGTATGTATTGTAGTACAGCAGATCTAATATTTATTATTAATTTTGGGATAATTTCATATTATTATAGAAAGAAAGTTTTTGAATAAAATTTATAATTGATGAAATTTTTTAGATATATATGAAAAATAGTATAGCAATAGATATGGTAATTATTATTGTTATTGCGTTGGTTATATTAGTTTCGGCAGTTTTATTTGGATATAAAATATTTTTGGGTGGAAATAATGCATCAAACGAATCATTTTATTTTATTAATAATAGCTTTAATAATGTTACAAATCAATCAATTCCAAATGTAATAAAATGAGAGGAAAGATTTTTGATGATTTTATGATGTTTATAGGTTATTATCTTCCAATATTTATTATAATTCTTGGA